>Ga0098052_1002165_pt1 | contig 11924 bp, 14 predicted proteins | sample 15_taG_FD_81591 | JGI IMG/M metagenome (GOLD analysis project Ga0098052, IMG submission 81591) | Marine viral communities from the Subarctic Pacific Ocean - 15_ETSP_OMZ_AT15312 metaG | ecosystem: Environmental > Aquatic > Marine > Oceanic | place: Pacific Ocean | collected 2015-01-18 | reverse complement strand
GAAAAAAACGCGGCTTACACTTTAGTGGCGGACACTGATACTGGAGTACAATTTACAAGTAAATCAGGGAGTCCTACATTTACTGTTCCTACACACGTTGCAGGACAGGTGTTTACAGTTATAAACACAGGTCCAGACGGTACGAACGAAGTGGTAATCAGCGGAGACGCTGGAGAGATTCACTTCAAACAAACGAATGGCGCTACATTAACAAATACTTTAGCTACTCAAAAAGTAGGAGATTTTATTACTCTTGCTACTTTACATGGCAGCACGAAGTATTCTGTTGTTGCATGTCAAGGCGTTTGGGCGATAAGCTAATAAAATAATGTGAGCTCCTTCGGGAGCTTACACTTAAGGAGATAAGATTATGACGATACAATCGCCAAATATACAGGCTACTTATACAAACACTGAAGCCACTACTATGCAGGTAGGAAGAACTAGAGTGTATGGAGTTTATTTAGACAGTCATACAACTGAAGGAAATTTTTCTATCCATGATGGAGATTCTAGTGGTACAGTAATGTTTAGATGTAAAACCCCTGCTATAGCAGAAGGGATTACAATAAATTTTCCCCACCCTATTTTATGTAAGGACGGAGTTTATACAGCCTTCACTACTGAACACGTTAAAGCAGCAACAGTGTTTCATAGTGGTGGAAGTAGTAACTAGGGGAGGACTAAGTGGCTTTTTCTGGCACAAGTACATTCGAGAAGACATTCTCGATCGATGAAGTTATTACGGAGTCTTTTGAAAGATTAGGATTTTTTGATTATTCAGGAAATGATTTAAGATCAGCTAGAAGATCATTAAATATCCTATTCCAAGAATGGCAAAATAGAGGTGTTCATTTTTGGGAAGTAGACGAGCATGCGTTTACAATGGCTACCGATCAAACTGAATACGTAATTTATAGATCGCCAACCGATGGCGATTCTAATGGAGTTACAACTACATTAACAGCTGGAATTAATGCAACTGATTTAACTATTCCAGTTGCTTCTGTGGCCCAGATGCCTGCTTCAGGTAAAATCAGAATTAATTCTGAAGTTATAAAATACTCATCTATTTCAAGTTTAAATTTAATTGTTTCATCAACTGATGACAGAGGAGTTGATAGTACAACAGCAGCGAGTCATTCTTCTGCAGACACTGTTACAAACATTGCAGAAATGTGTTCGGATATTTTAGAAGCAAGTTATAGAACTACATCTAATGTAGACACTCCATTATCAAAAATAAATAGATCACAATATTCAGCTTTTTCAAATAAGACTGCTACAGGACAACCCTCTCAATATTGGGTTCAAAGATTTATAGATAGAGTTACAGTTACTTTATATTTAACACCAGGTAGTTCTCAAAATGGAAACTTCATGCATTTTTATTATGTGAAAAGAATCCAAGATGCCGGAGCCTATACTAATGAAGCAGATGTAGTTAATAGATTTGTTCCTGCGATGTGTGCAGGTTTAGCTTATTACATAGCAATGAAAAAAGCTCCACAAAGAACACAAGAAATGAAATTAATTTATGAGGATGAAATAAATAGAGCACTTCAAGAAGACGGTTCTCCAGCAAGTGTTTATATTTCTCCTAAAACTTATTATCCGGAGATATAATGGCAAAGTTTGCAAAAGGAAAATATGCATTAGCAATTTCAGACAGAAGTGGGTTAGCATATCCATGGAGAGAAATGGTTACAGAATGGAATGGAGCATTTGTCCATTATTCAGAATATGAACCTAAGCAACCTCAATTAGAACCTAAACCATTTGTAGCTGATCCTCAGGGATTAGAACAAGCTAGACCAGCGCGAACAGAATTTGGCACGCAAGATATTTTACCAAAAAATCCATTTACGACTGCAGCTGCTTCTAAACAAGTAACTGTATCAGAACCTTTTAGTGATAGACAAAATGATGACATTGTAAGATTTACAGCAGTTAAATCTCCTGTGGGAGGTGTTGGTGTAACTACTTTCGAATTATCTACTACTTTAAATGGAGATATTACAGCTACAGATAGTTCTATTGTTTTAACTGATTCATCTGCATTTCCTGCATCTGGATGGATTGTAATTGAAAAAGTACAAACTTCAGGTCCTACGGGAGATTCTTATTATGAAAATGAAGTTATTCGATACACTGCGAACTCAGCAAATACTTTAACAGGATTAGTACGAGGAACAAATGCTCAATTTAGAGGAACGGTTCCTAAAAATACAACGGCTGCTGCCCATACTTCGGGAGCAAAAGTTTATGGTGGTTATTCTATAACTATGGTACAAACAACTCATAATCAGGCTGGGCAACCATCAACTGTAACTCAAGAGAATACTTATACTTTTCAATTGGTTTCAAATGCTGCAGCGAGTGCAATAGGAGGAGGATTTCAAGTCTTAGCAGGACCTTTAGATTTCCAACAAGGATAATATGACATACGATGAATTAGTAACAAAAATTAGAGATTATACAGAAGTAGATTCAAATGTTTTGACTTCTACTATTATCAATGGATTTATTGAAAATGTAGAATGGAGAATCTTAAGAGACGTCGATACTGATAGCAATCGAAGATATGCTACAGCCAATTTGGTTGTGAATACTAGATTTATTCAGGCTCCAGACGATGCTTTAGTTATTAGATCAGCCCAAATTGTAGACTCAGATGGTACAGCTTCAGCTAATAATAGAGATTTTTTACAGTGGAGAGATACCAGTTTTATGTCAGAATTTAATAATACTGAGGCTACTGGGGTTCCTAAATATTATAGCTGGTGGAATAAGAACGAGCTGGTCTTTGCTCCTACCCCTGATGCCACATATGAAATTCAGCTAAATTATATCTTGAAAGACCCTGGATTATCTAGTACAAATACGACAACATATTTAAGTTTGAATTTTCCCAATGGACTTTTGTATGCATGCCTAGTAGAGGCTTATAGTTTCTTGAAAGGGCCACAAGACCTCTTGCAATTATACGAACAAAAGTATAAACAAGTAGTTGAAGGCTTCTCAATAGAACAAATGGGAAGAAGAAGACGAGACGAATATCAAAGTGGTGTTCCTCGTATAGGAAAATAAGTTAAGGAGATAAACTATGGCAATAACACAAGCAATTTGTAACGCGTTCAAGAAGCAACTACTAGAAGCTGATATGAATTTTAAATCATCTGGTGGCGACAAATTTTACATAGCTCTATATTCCTCTACAGCAACTCTAAACTCAGCAACTACTGCTTACACAGCTTCAAGTGAAGTGCCTAACAGTGGACAATACACTGCGGGCGGTGGACTATTAGTTAATAGTGGAACATCTATTACTGCTGGTGTCGCAAGAGTAGACTTCGCAGACAGATCATTTACTGGTGTGACTTTAACTGCTAGAGGAGCTTTAATCTATAACAACTCATCTGATACTACTAAAGCATCAGTGTGTGCTTTAGATTTTGGAGCAGATAAAACAGCTACTTCTGGTACGTTTACAATTCAGTTTCCAGCGCCAACATCAACTGCAGCTATCTTGAGAATCTCAGGTTAGTAGGGAGGTAACTTCCTATGGCAACCACTTGGGGTCAATTTACGTGGGGCAGCAATTCTTGGAACACTGAAGTTAATATTATTATTCCAACCGGAATAGCATTAACAACTAGCTTAGGAACTCCTGCAGCTTTTCAAACTAAAGGATGGGGAAGATACGCCTGGGGCGATCTATCTTGGGGCGTTAATTATTCTAATATAACACCTATACCAACTGGTATAGCGATGACGGCTCATCTTAGTGATGAGACTGTTACAACAGAAATTAATACCGGCTGGGGTAGGTCCAGTTGGGGAGCGATGGCCTGGGGTATTGCAGGCGATGTTCAAACAGGTTCATTCGATTTATCAACAGCATTAAGTAGCGTTACCATAACTAATGAAATTAACATTGGTTGGGGCTCCGACGGTTGGGGAGTAGAAGGTTGGGGTTCATCTATTCAAGTTGTCCAACCATCCGGCATAGCTATGACTATGGCCGAAGGTTTATCAGGTGTTTCCACTGGTGGAGATAGTAATTTAACTCTTACAGGAAATTCAGCGACAGTAACAACCGGCTCGGTTCTTGCTTTCGCATCATTTGTAGCAGAGCCTAGTGGTCAAGCAATGACCATGAACATCCATTTTGATCCTGAGTATGTAAGTCCAAGTGGTATTGCGATGGCAGCTTCTTTGGGAACTGCAATTGGGGATAATATTACGATAGCTGAAGTGTCAGCCACTTCTGCTGTTCCATGGGGTCATTCTAATTGGGGTTATGGTGTTTATGGTAACCAACAAGTTAATACTCTTGTTATGTCTATGCAGGAAAACTTTAGCGGAGTTGATCCTGGTCCTGATGCAATGTTGGTTGGTCAATCACTGGCTGCTAATTTAACAGCAGGTAGTTCTTACGATATTACAGGAGACGCAAATGTAACTATTGAAACAGCTATGGGCTGGGGCAATGGTGTATGGAGTGAATCTTATTGGGGCAATGGGGTTTATTTTGCTGATCCTAATTTTACATTTAGTTTAACTGCAGGTCTTGGTACAGCTACATTAGACGCCAATACAGTGCCTACTATCACTGGTTTTGGACTAGTAATGCAAGAAGGCGATGAAGGTACAACCGGAAACGCTAAGATAAATTTAACTGGAAATGCCTTGACATTAACACTTTCTAGCGCTACAAATGTATTGATTTGGAACGAAGTCGATACTGGTACAGCGCCAGTAGACCCTCCAGGATGGCAGGAAGTTTCCACTAAACCAGCTGCTTAATTTAGTGTTTGACACTACATAATAAATTAAATAAAATATGATTATTGGAGCATAAAAGTTATGGCAAATTCAACATCAGCTAGTTTAAAACTAACGGTCCAGGCTACTGGGGAAAACTCAGGAACATGGGGACAAATAACTAACACAAACTTATTAATATTAGAACAAGCGATCGGTGGTTATCAATCGATTGCAATTACATCAGGCGCAACATTAACTTTCAGTAATGGAGCAATTTCGAATGGTAAAAATCAAGTTTTAAAACTTACAGGAACTATTGCAGGCGCAGTAAACGTTGTGGTTCCAGATTCAGTTGAAAAAACTTATATCATTCAAAACTCTACAAGTGGTGCTCACGCTGTAACTGTTAAAACTTCTTCAGGAACTGGAGTAACTTGGGCAGCTGCAGACAAAGGCATTAAAATGGTTTACTCTGATGGTACTAACATTGTAAATACAGCATTTACAGATTTATCATCTGACTACACACCAACACTTTCAGCAGATTTAGATTGTAATGCACAAGATATTATAATTGATAGTGGAAATTCTATTCAAGATGATTCTAACAACGAATACATTAAATTTGTTAAAACTGCATCAGCAGTTAATGAAATAACTATAACTAACCAGGCATCAGATAGCGAACCATCGATTTCTGCGACTGGAGACGATACAGATATTGATTTAGATTTAATACCAAAAGGAGCTGGTACAGTTACATCAGACGGTTCTTCTATGAAAGTTTCTGGTAAAGAAACTATCTGGGTTCCGGCAACTACTATGTATCCTACGACTACAAGTGGTTCAGGGGCAATAGCTTTAACTGAATTGACTGCAGGTCAGCCAGAAATTAATACATTAGATTTTGACGCTTCTTCAGAAGAAAACGCGCAATTTACAGTGGCTCTTCCAAAGTCTTGGAATTTAGGTACTGTTACTTATCAAGTTTTCTGGACAGGTAACTCTACTAACACAGGCGACTGTATTTGGGGACTAAAAGGAGTAGCTATTGCTAACGCAGGAGCTATTGATACAGCTTTCGGAACGGCAGTTACGGTAACGGATGCACATGCTGGTACGGCTAATTATTTAGACGTAACAAGTGAAAGTTCAGCAATCACAATCGCTGGCTCTCCGGCTGCAGGCGAAGAATGCTTTTTTAATTTATACAGGGATGCAGATGCAGGTGGAGATACGTTTTCGGCAGACGCCAAACTAATAGGAATCAAACTACACTTCACTACAAATGCACCTAACGACGCATAATAGATAGAGGAGGAAACATGTTTGGATATCAAGTATTAGGATTCGGTTCTGGAGGTGGAGGACCAGCTGAAGCAACAGGTGGCAGTATCACTACTGACGGAACTTATTACATTCACACTTTCAATACAGGCGGACAATTTAAATTTACTGGTGGTTCGGTAGGAACAATACCCGTAGAATTTTTAGTTGTCTCTGGAGGAGGCGGTGGTGCTGACGGCGGCGCAGATGGCGGCGGCGGTGGCGCTGGTGGTTTCCAAGAAGGAACAAGTTCAGGATTTAGCGTAGGTACAAACTATGCAGTTACAGTTGGAACAGGTGGCTCAGGTCCAGCTGGTAATAATGGTGGACAATCAATTTGGGCTGCTCCAGGATCAGCTCCTACAGGTGGCACATGTACAGCTATCGGTGGTGGCGGAGGTTCAGGTGGACCAGGAATGGGACCAGGACCACAAGGAAAATCTGGAGGCTCTTCAGGTGGAGGAGCAAGAGGTGGTGGATCAGCATCAGCACAAAATTCAAATTCCGGAGCCGGAATCGGTTATGGAAATTCTGGCGGTGGCGGCAGCATGGAAAGAGCTGGCGGTGGCGGCGGAGCCGGTGGTGGGGGATCAACTCCTGGCGCTGGACAAGGAAGACAAAACGATATTTCAGGAACGAACACTTGGTACGCTGGAGGCGGCGGTGGTGGAAACCAAACCGGCGGTGGCGGCAGTGGTGGCCAAGGTGGTGGAGCTAATGGTTCTTCAGGAATGGGTGGAGGAATTTCTCCTGCGCCAGCTAACTTAGGTGGTGGCGGCGGAGGATCAGCTGACTCTCCTAGTGGAAGTAATGGTGGCAGTGGAATAGTAATCGTTAGATTTGATTCGGAGGCATAATGGCAACAACACCAATAGCAGTTTTAGATGGTAGTGATAACATTATAAACGTCATAGGATTAGATTCATCGGATGTAGATGATGGTGGTACTCCAAGTGACGCTAAATGTTCTGCACGTATATTAGAAATCTACGGACCTGGAACTGATACAAATTTATATGTAATGTATAAAGATTCTAGAGTTAATGAACCTAGCGTTGGTGGAACTTATGATCGTGCCAATGATAAGATTATTTTACCTAAACAACCACATTTCGCGTGGCCTAGTTACACTTTAAATACTACTACGTGGCAATGGGACCCACCTACTCCTTATCCATCTGACGGCCAAAAATATGGCTGGGATGAAGATACTTTATCTTGGGTTCTTTGCGATCCTCAATGGTAATTTGATCTAGATCAAATTGACTTCTAACACTCTTATGTTATAAATCCCCTGAAAGGATTTATGTTTCGCACGAAAGTAACTAGAATTAACTATACCCTAAACGCCCCAATTACTGAGACTAATATGGCTCATGAAGAAGAGCTTCTAAAGGTTTTAGAGAAAAAAATTATTACTGGTATTGAAAAACAACCCGAGAAAAACAATAATAATTATTTAACTAATGTTAAAGGTAAAATGACAACCTTTAACTTTTTTAATAATGACCCTGATTTTAAAAAGTTTATAGAAAGTATGTTTTTTAGATGGTCTCAAGACAGTTTGTTTTATGAGGATATGAATAAAAAAACTAGAATGTATAAAATTCATATAGCTAATTCATGGGGAAATATTTTAACCAAGACAGACTTTGTAAAAAGACATGACCATTTAGGCACAGATTTTGCCAGTGTTTTATATTTTGGAGATTCTCAATTAAATATAGACTCTGACAATAAACAAGCTAATTATGCTCGACAATTTACAGCCCAAAGAGGCATGATTATTACCATTCCTTCCTATGTTCAACATTGGGTTGATCCAGTAAAAGGCTCTGGAAAAAGGGTTACATTAGCGTGGAACTGGTCTTTTGATAAGCCCTGGGGAGAGAGTTATTAATGTATTTTCCTATTACCATTGTAGATAATTTTTTTGATAATTTTGACTATGTATTAAAGTTAGCTAAGAGTCTTCCCTATACTCCAAGAGAAAGATACTATGTTCACAACAATACATGGAATAAAAATTATACAATGCCTGCATTGGTTACACAACCTCTCCATGAAACGCAGCCAGATTATTTTAGATATTCTACAGAAAAAATCTTATCTTTATTCTATAACCGGTTTCAGATACGGGATGTAGAGTATCAATGTTTAACTAAGTTTGAAAAGATATCTCCTTATGGAGTGGAATATAATAAGAATGGTTTTATTCATAGCGATGATGATAACATGTTAAGCTGTTTGTTTTATGTTCAAGGAGAGGAAGATGAAGGAACAAGTTTTTTTAAATTTAAAAAATCTCCAACTCCAGATATGATTCGGTATGTAGACATAAGATATAAACTAGAGAAAGGAGAAAAAGTAGACCCACGACTATATAATCAAATGTTAGCTGAACATAATTCTTCTTATGAGTTAAGTATGAAAATCCCTTTCCGTCCCAACAGAGCTGTTATATTTGATTCATCTAATTTTCATGCTTCTGATGGTTATGGTTCCACCGATAAAAATAGAATAATTCAAACCTTTTTCTTTTCTGAAATTAAGGCAGGTTCATTTCCTATTCCTGAAAAAAATAGGATTAGTAATTTAGGAAGTTGGAAGGCAACATATTAATGAGATTTAATGATGATGATACAGATATCATAACTATTGTTGGAACTGAAATAGAGGGTTTAATGGCTGCTTTATTATTGAAGCAAAATTTTCCTACTAAGAATGTTAAAGTTCTAGATGTATTTAAAGAATGGGAATGTCGTACCCCATCCCAAAGTTCTGGCTATATGTTTAAAGAACAATTTCTAACAAGACTTAATATTAATGAGCATGACTTCATGGTTAAGACAGATGCTACTTATACTATTGGCTCCTATTACAGTGGTTTCGGTAAAACAGATTTTCCAAATCACTTAGGTTCTTATCCCTTATTCTATTCCCATAATGAATATCATTGCTTCCAAGGATATATCTTAGGTTATAAACAACTTAAAAATAAATGGTTAGCTCCTAATCATTTTTATGATGGAGATATTCCATTGATACAAGATAATTTCCCCATGTCTTATACATTCGATACAGCTAAGTTTAGAGATTATCTATTAGAATTGTGTGAGCTCAATGGCTGTACAATGACAACAGATGTATACACTCGAGTAGAATTAGATAACCAACAACACATTAAAAAACTCCACTGTAGTAATGGAAACTATTATATGTCTGACTGGTGGATTGATAATACTGGTCCACGTAGGCTTCTATCTTCTTTTATAGATTTTAAATGGAAGAGTTGGGAACCACATACTCCAGCTTCAAGTCATATTTATTTTGAAACCCCTGCAATGGAAGAATATAATTTATTTACTTTTTATAAAGCAATAGATATTGGATACCTATGGCGTGCGCCTTTGTATGGTAAAACCACAAATGGTTTTACTTATAATCATGATCTTCAATGTAAAAATGGACCGGACATACATAAGTTATTGGAAGAAATATATAAACATCCAATTGATTATAAAGCTAAGTCTAATAGATACCCTGTGGGTTGTTTTGATAAAATGTGGTACGGCAATATAATCTTATTAGGTCAGAGTGGTTCTTTACTAGAACCCCTAGAAGGTTTAAATGTCATGCTTACTTTATTACAAACTAATTCTCTTATTAATGCGTTGCCAGGCAAAGATATAAAATCTGTTAATGAGGACTATACTGACTTAATGGATAATATTTTATCTTATACTCAGATGCATTATCTTACTCAACGAACAGAACCTTTCTGGAAAAAAGAAATAAAGCAAACAGATTTTTTAAAAGAAATGCTACCGCGTTGGCAAGTGAGACTACCTAGAGACAGGGATTTCACTTACAGATTAAAGATGTTTGGACCTCTTTCTTTCATTAATTTAATTTCAGGGCTCGACTTATATACCAAATCACGTTATGAAGAGGAGGCAAGACTATACTCCTACAGCCAAAGGGGTTGGATAAGCGCTGAATTAAAAAGGACCAAAGACTGGGAAGAGAACTGTTTAAGGATATCTCATAAAGAAATGCTTAAATTAATTCATACTAAAAACCAATCTAAAACTGAGAGGATAATTTATTAATGAAAAGAGACCCTAAAGATAATGGAGTATATCCTTTATTTCCTACCCCGGTATTACAGGCTAACAAAATTTATACCCCTACTAAAAAAGAAATGAGTTTTATAAATAATTTAAAAAGACGTACTAATACAGGTAATAATTATAGCTCTGTTAATGGTTATGTTTTAAACAGTAAAGAATTATCGAGTCTTAAAAAGGCTCTTGAGGAAATGCTTTTTAATTATGCTCATGAGTTATTAAAGATAAAAGAGACTACTAAATTTTGTATTACTCAAAGCTGGGTAAACTATAATCCCCCAGGCAGCTTCCATCATCGTCACTGGCATGCCAACAGTATCTTTTCAGGTACATATTATTTTACTAAAAATAATCCAAAGATTTTTTTTGATAGACCCCAGGCTATTACTGGTGGTTTCGAACATGAATATAAACAAATAGATATGCTGAACTGTAGTGATTTTAGTATAGAACCTTTTCAATATTGTTCTTTATTCTTTCCTTCTTATCTACCTCATTCGGTAGAACCTAACCTTACTAAAGAAGATCGTGTTTCTTTATCCTTTAATACTTTTATGAGAGGTTCTATGGGAACTGATTTTAGAAAGACTCACTTAGTTCTATGATGCATAAACATATTCAAACCTATATGTTTTTATCTGAGATAAAGGATTATGAAAAACATAATCCCAAAATCCTAAAGTATATAGATGAGATAAAAGCTACGGAACGTAAGACTTCTCATGAGTTCATTAGTAAATCAGATTGGAAATTACCTAAAAAGAGTAAAAGAAAATACTTAGATTATTTTTATAAATTAGTTCCAGACCATATGGACGCTATGTGTAAGAAATTAAAACTAACGGAATGGCATATAACTAATGGGTGGTTTCAAAAATATAACCCTGGCGATTATCATACGTGGCATGTCCATCCTGAAAGTAATTGGACCAATGTTTATTACGTCCAGGCAGGGGGACCCCAAACTGATACTCAGTTATACGATCCTATTCTCGATCAAACTTATCTGGTTCCTATGAAGGAAGGACAACTTTTGACTTTCCCAGCTCAGATTATTCATCAGTCTCCTCGTAACACAGGAGTAAAAGCTAAAATAATTATTTCTTTTAACTCTAACTTTTGGAACTTTAAAACATGAAATGTATGAAGGTAGCTCCCCCTAATTCTGGTTGGCTAGAAATAGAACTCCCAGAGGATATCATGAAAGGTTTAAATACTTATGTCGCTAACGCTGATAAAGAAAGATATAATAAAAACTTAGCCGGCAACATAACTCGTTCTCACTTATTGAAAGATAAAGATGATTGGTTTTTTAACTCTACCGTAGGTCCAAGTATTGTAACCTATGAAAAAGAATTTGAGCCCCACACTACTGTTCCTGCTCTCTTAACTAAGAATCATAAATATGTTTTAGAATCTTTATGGTGTAACTTTCAAAAACGATATGAATTTAATCCAGTCCATGATCATAAAGGGGTTTATTCTTTTGTGATCTTTATGCAAATCCCTACAGACTTTAGAAAAGAGCACGAGCTTCCTTTTATAAAGGAGTCTAATAATCGTTTAGCTTCTTCTTTTGCTTTTTATTATACAGATACTTTGGGACGTAATCTTCCTCACTACTATCACTTAGATAAAACAGCAGAAGGAAAAATGTTATTCTTCCCTGCAGCTTTAAAACATACGGTTTATCCTTTT
>Ga0098052_1002156_pt1 | contig 11950 bp, 12 predicted proteins | sample 15_taG_FD_81591 | JGI IMG/M metagenome (GOLD analysis project Ga0098052, IMG submission 81591) | Marine viral communities from the Subarctic Pacific Ocean - 15_ETSP_OMZ_AT15312 metaG | ecosystem: Environmental > Aquatic > Marine > Oceanic | place: Pacific Ocean | collected 2015-01-18 | reverse complement strand
TCCTTACCCTTGGAGTCGGTAAGGTAGTACCAACCTCCACCTACCCGGAATCTACCGCTTCCAGACAGTCTTAATGCTTCAAGCCAAGACTCTTCATCTTGAATTGCTACTCTTTCGCCCCAAAGTATCTTGAAGCCACAAGTACGGCCTTCGGTTCCGAATCTAGATTTCTCAATCTTGACCTTTACCTCCGAGCCAACTCTCAATCCCGTATCATCAGTCACGTATGCTGCTTTGGCCTTGCGTTTTGTTAGCCAAACTCGCATAGAACAAAAGTACCCAATGGCTTTACCACCGGGCGCAATGAACGGTGTGGTCATCGCTTCAGCAACATTCATAGTGATGTTGGTTTTCAACTGATTAATCAAGATTAGTGTACACTGTTGATTCGCCAGCGGAATTGTAAGTTTTGGAAAAGCCTTAGCAAAAATGCGAGGCTTAACCGCCATTGTCGACTGAGGGTTGAAGTCCGACTCAATTTCTTTCTCCGAAGAGGTAGCAGCGATACTATCCCATATAAAAAGAAACTTTGTCTCTGGATATTCTCCCATGAGGTCTTCAATGGTTTCCAATGTTTTCTCAACCGATACGGCTTGGACATAGAGGAGATCCTCCACATTTACACCAGCGTTGGTGAGGAACGATGGATCGATGGCACTTTCAGCGTCAAAATAGACAACCGTCATTCCCATCTTTTGAGCATTAGCGGCTATTTGCACAGCCATGAAAGATTTACCAGCGGAACTCAAACCCGCTATCTCAGTAATCTTACCGACGGGGATTCCGCCGTACTTTCCTCTAACTGTAATAGAGTCAAGCCATCTTGATCCCGTGGGGATCCAAGTCTTTACTTCCGTAGGGTTATCCTGACGGAGATCATGAGCAATGTCAATTCCAACTTTTTTGTTAACAAACTTTTTCATTGCTGCAATATCAATCTTGCCCGGTTTCGTTGTTTTCATTTTTATTATTTTCCCCACTTATGTCTTCCTTTACTATATCTATGAGTTCAATTTCAAAATTTAAATTCTTTCCTGCCATTGGGTGATTAAAGTTAAGAATCACAGATTCTTCTGTTACATTCTCAATGAACGCAGGATAAGTCCTACCATCTTGTGCTGGAACTGATATCAATTCCCCTACAGTTAATTCGAACTCTTCCGGAAAGGTGTTTCTTTCAAATGATTGAAAAAGTTTTTGTTTGATTTCCCCATATGCTTCCACTGCTGAAAGGGAAAACTTCTTTTTGTCTCCGGGAGTCATACCAACTACTGCATTTTCAAATCCTGTTATGATTTGTCCTTTTCCTAGGGTGAAAGTGATTGGTTTTTCTCTACTATACGAGTTATCAAACTCGTCATCGTTATCGAATTTTCCAACATAGTGCACCTTAACTGTTTTACCTTCTTTTGCGGTTGGATATTTATAAGCCATACAGCCTCCTTTTTTTTTAATATAAATTAGGCATCTGTAAACCCATGCCTCCCTGCGGTGTAAAAAACGGTCGCCACTTTTTGTAGGGTGGGCGACCAATACCCTTGCAACATAGGAGGGTTACGACTTACTCATCTTTCATAAAAGTTTGAAAAGCCTTGTCGACGTCCGAAGTGGAAGATGTGTTGTACTTAGTTGTTTCAGTCGATCTACCTTCGGAGGACGTGTCGGTAGAAAGGAAATCATCTAAGATCGCTTGAATGTCATCTGTTGATTTTCTTTCAAACAATTCGCCGATATTTGGAATAGACTCTAATAAGTCTGCACAATCAGCAATTGCATCATCACAAAGAACACTTGGACGCCGGCGAGGCTTTAAGGTGGTCTTAGGAAAAGAACCCGGGGTTCCCGGTATGTCGTAATTTAATACGATATCCGTACCAGTCTCAGAGTCTGTGATATCACCATAATCAGGATCCAAAACATATCCTAAGAGATTTTCATAGGCTTGTTTTCCATAAGACCAAACTTTTACTCCTTCGGATTCTTTTCCTCGAACAATGATTGGTGAATAATAACGTTTACGAACAAAAAGTTTCTTTGCTTCTGATTTAAGAGTGACGTCATCACTTTCAACGCCTTCTCTCCATAGTTTTGATGCAAAGTTGCAAATTGGACAGTCTTCACCGTGATTCTTCTTAGGACATAGAATTCCGGGATTTTTGCCTACATTATAATGGAAATGAAACTCTTTGAACGGGTCTCCATCTGCTGTAGGAAGGATACGAATGGTTTGATCCCCTTGTGAGGGTCTCCATTTCGTACTGTTTGATTCTCTTTTGCCATTTTTAGATGCATTAAGTTTGGCACGCATCGCTTCGATATTAATAGCCATGTTAGTTCTCCTATAGTTGCTATTTTAAGGTGAGCAGGGTTTTAACCTTACTCCCGGTTTTATTTTAAGTTGTATAATTCAACTCATACTTATAATATAACACGTATCTTAAACCGTGTCAAGAAAAAAGTGAACATTTTTTTAAGGAAAATGAACAAAAACCTTAGGGGTTACCCTTAGATTGTTATATTACGATCGGACATAGAAATCTTGCCCACGAGAGTGTTGTAATTAAAGGTACGATATTGACCCTTATCTACATCATAAACAGTTTCAAACCCGGGTTGTAAATTTCGAACTCGTGAGTGCAAACTGGTAACAGAAGAAGGAAGATCTGTTATTTTGACGAAAGACATAGTACGTCTCTCTCCCTTTTGTGTAGTGAATGTTCCAGTATATACTGGTAAGTTTTGTGTAATGCTCATAATTTCTCCTTTTGTTGAACACATATAATAATATAACCTGTTACGATTATATTGTCAAATATTTTTTTTAATTCTCTGTCGAAGCATCAGCAGCAGGTGCTGTGTCTTTTGATTCTTCTTTTTCGCCACACCCAATGAGTGTGAATAACATTAAACTAAGCATTTTTATCTCCTTGCTTTGTATTATATAATAATATAACCCGTCTAGGTTATACTGTCAAGTTTTTTTTGAATTTTTATTCTTCGGCGAGGTCTTTGATTACCTGAATCAGAGAAGTATCCAGTGAACACTTCTTGGAACCTAATTCTTCTACCATCACCGAAATCTCAAATGTAGGCTCATTGATATACTCAGGGTTGAAGATATCAAAACTGTTGTTTTTAAAAGCCTCATGTATTGCTTCGCCGTTGCTTCCAGCAATAACTTTTCGAATCTCATTGATTCCCGGTGCGAATTCAAGATCACCATCAAATCTATCGATATAATGACTTAGCCACGCATTTGCTGCTGCATTATAAGCATCGGTAGCGTTAGTTGTAGATAAAATTGGTGAAGTAAATGTTTCTGCCCTTTTATAGCAATCAATCCTGTCGTGTTCTATAACGTTGTAAATTTTCATTTGTCCTCCTGAATAAAATGAGTGTAGTGTCTTGCATAATAATAATTTGTGTCCTCAGTTGTGGACCAAATAGAAAATGAAGTGTCTCTCTCTAATTTTTTATTGTCTCGAACCATACCTTTTACATTAGGCATGATTGAAACGTCATTAGCAAGTTCTTCTTCATTTATGTTAATAATATAACACGTCTCAGTTATGTTGTCAAGTGGAAAGTACAACTTTTCTTCATCTTCTTCAAACTTAGCATAGCCGATTGTTGATATTCTACTAATTTTCTTCGGTTTATGTGTTGATGAAAATTTTGGTTTCACGTTTGAACAATAATTTAAAGTATGTATCGTGGAATATATAAGATAATTAATATTTCTATAGAAATCGTATACTGTTCCGGGTGGTGTTAACTTCATCAATGTCTTATTATCCAAAAGAATTAATTCACCAATCAAACCAGATCTGGTATATTCTTGTAACACACTAAAATGTACCTTATTCCTTCTTCTTTCAATATCTGATGAGAACTCCAGATCAGGATAGATATACACCACCGTCATTTTAACGTGCTTCAGGCCCTCTAGAACCCTTAGAGAGGCTCCGGCGACCTTACCACTACCACAAACGAACAGAATGCCTTCAGAAGCCGATTTGATGGCTTTCTTGCGAGGTTTATATTCGATTAAATCATATTCCTCCACTGATTTTTGTTTCTTTATTCCTTTACCTTCATCTATTTGAACAACTTCATATTTATTTTGTTTTTTAAAAAGTTCTGCTATATTGCAGCCGGCTTGTCCTAGTCCAATGATTAACATTCTTTCTCCAATTTTTGAATTTCATCGTCAAATAAAAAATATTCTTGACCATCTAATAATACACCATATACAAATTTACCACCAAATCTGGAACTGACACTTGTTACGACTCCAATTTGGCCTACATAAATTCGATCAAGAATTGCTTTTATCTTTTCAACTTTAGGCAGAGTCATAACCAAATCTCCTTCCTTTATTTCCATTTAAACTCTCTCATGTTTCCATAATTTTTGCCTATGTGACAGGAAGACTTGAACTTCCCTAATTTTGTGTCTTCAAATATCTGCTTTAACTGCGGAATAAGAGCCCTATCATCCCGATGAAGGTCAATAATAATGCAATCGTGTATAGTAAAGGCGACATAACTTCTCCTGTCTCTTAAGAATCTTTCGATTTTGTTGACTCGGTCCAAACAGTTATCGGAGGAACTGGACTGTAGTAGATAGTTGAGTGCGTGAAATCTATCGCAAGTTGCCCTTCTACCAAATGGGTTCCGTATTTCTTTTTGTTCTTCGCAATAAAACTCTTCGACGAGAGCGCCTTTGCTATAGAATTCAGAATCGATAGTTTTGTTTTCCGAGTTATAGAGCCAAGCGAAAAACTTTTGTTTTGCTTCTGCTCTACTAATGTCTTCTTTGAAGATGTTTTTGATGTTCCACTCATGAATATCCTCCTGTGGTTGTTTTTGTCCCATTAGGGAAATCATTGTTCTTATTTCTGCAGCATTAAAATCAAATTCAAGAAAACAATCATGCTTTGGTTCTACAATGTCTTTTATTTCCGTTTTTAAGTTCATAATGGGAAAACTTCCCATTTTTGTCGTAATTCTGCCTGTTTTACTACCAAATATATCATAATTTACACAAGGTTGTGGATTCGATTGCATCCAGTGAAGTAAATTTTTTGCTTTTACATCATTTTTTGCATGTTGATATAATCGCGACATATTCACATTCACTTTATGTTTGTTTATGTTATGACAAGTTATATAAGTATCATGTAAAAAAGAATAATTCTTCGGTTTTTCAATATTTTTAAATACCCAGTCACAAATTTCATTTTTTGTTTGGTAATAGTGATATAAATGCTTCCTAGGAATCATATCAAAAAAACAAATGTCGTCAACATTAATGTTAGTTGTGAAAAGTGATTTAAAGTGGGATTTTATTTTACTCTCTGCTGTTATCCATCGGGCCATCAACTCTTCTGGGCAAAAATCTGAGATTTTTAAGCCACCAGTATATAAAAAAGCATATTCAATGTACTTATTGCTAAGATGATCAGAATATGACCAAGTTTTCGTTACTGACTCGGGAATCGTATCATAATAAAACTCTCCATTCTTAAAAATACCTATGCAATCTTTTTTGTTATCCATCAATTGGAATATCATATGTCCTCCTAGTATCCAGATGAGCCTCCCGTTCCTCCACCGCCAGACGGTGTACTAGTGGGTTTTGATCTTCTCTCACCTGTTGTAATATTTCCTGTTGTTGCTACTGTATCTAAATTTGATCTTATGGATTTTGATAGATCATCATAACCGTAATCTTTATTCCATACCTCATCTTTGAATACACTACTAATATAACGTATTGCTTTTGTGTTGTCAACTTTTTTGTGGAAATAAATTGCTTTTTTATATATTTCCTGAAGTCTCTCTTCGGAATTAGGGAGACCTTCCTCGATATTTCTTAAATATATACAATCCCATAGCACTTTTGCTTCACTAGGTCTTAAAGTTGCATCTACTGAATTTCTTCTTATCCATCTTTCATTAACCTTGTTGCATGAAACTGATAATATTTGTGAACTAGGGTATTTTAATACTAATCTATTATAATATAAATTAATATTATTATATAACAAGTTCATGTCATTATTATATGATTTATTAAATCTAGCAGAAAATATTTTATCTATACTGCTCATCCCTTCTCTTACTAGATAAGGTCTAGCAGCAGGTGAAGCAATATCAAATAAAAGTATATTAGGTTGATTATGTAGTATAGAAAAGCCCATATTTAAACACAGGTTCCTAAAGTATGGAAATGATGGGTGATCAATAATTGTGTTAATCTTTCTTTGATCATTCCCACTTGGGATTTCAAAATATTTTATTGCCAAACCAGTATCTAATATTGATGAACCATTAGACTTTAGCCATCTAGACATTGTTATAGGTCTATTTGTATAAATATTTCTTAACATATTAAAAAAATTATTGACATACTTTTCATGAGATGTTATATTATTAATACCAATTATATTTGGAATATATACAGAGTTAAAACTCTCCAATACAGCCTGTATATACGTTCTATATTTAACCGTAGGATTTTCATATGCCTGAAGTGCATTCATTTCTCCAAATGCTGCAGCGGATTTTTGAATCAGATTTTTCTGACAAGCCACCGTAAAATTCATTTTCATAATCGACCATGCATTTGCAACAAAACTAAAAACTCTAGGGGATGTGATTGGATTATTAGAATCCAAAGGGGTTATATACAATTCATCTGGTATTACAGCGTAATTTAAATTATCCATTACACCATAGTGTGTTCTTTCGACAAAACCCAAATCTTTTATTGCTTTTGGTCCCGCTCCTTTGTTTTCAATGTATGCTTGTGTTTTCCATTTTACACCGTAGTACCACTCGGGCCTTGCCGGTAGTGTCTTTTTATTTTTAAAAATTCTAGACATTGTGAATATACCTTATTTGTTCTTTTCAGTTTTTTCTTTAGATTCCTCAACTGATTTTGCTTGTTCTTTGTTTATTTGACTAACTCTTTCACTTTCGCGTTTATCAATATACTTCTCGCATGCTTCAGAACCATCCTTCTTTTTCTCGCTGGGCTTTGTGGTAGCCTTCCTTTGGCCTTTTATTTCATTTGCAGCACCGGAATAAACCCACTTTGCTTTTACTGAAGCCTCTCCGGTTATTGCTTTTTCAAAATTGTTAAATGTATAAGTTGCATTAGTTATCATATGATACCCACCAATCCCTGTTGCAAAACATAATGATTTTGATTCATGAGGTTTAGATGGTGCACCCCCTTTGTTTTCAGTTAGATCCACGGGGTCAACATAGATAAGTCCACCCGGATAATAATCCAAAACTAAATCTAGTTTGATTGTTACGTCGTATACGTTTGATAACAAAGTCAGTCCTGATTGGGAAGAATTATAATATCTAGCCTCTCTCAATCCCGGCGCGTCTTGTTTAGAAAAATCAATACTATTGACAGGACCCCTTAGGTTAGTTAAACCAAAGGGTAAGTATGGAATACTATTATTTTGCATACTATCTATCTTACCATTATTATCACTAGACCATATATTATGGTTCATTGGGTGAATTATAAAATAACTAGTTTTCGCTCCTCCTGCTTCTGGAGTTTTTAAGACCCCACCGGGTGCAATGCGCTCGGCGCTCTTGCTTGGTTGCGAACCGTATGCCGATGCATACGCGTTTCCATTGCCTTTGGTGTGATCACCACCAATAAAAACATAACTGCTCGGGGGAATCTCGATTGTTTTTGCATCTACAAAAGAAGAACGAAAGTGTAATTTGGGCTCCAATGATGGTCCATAACAAACCTCGGATAACATATTAGATACGGCCACTTCACACAAATCCCTGACAAATGCTGCAACTGGATAGTATGCTCTGTCTTTTTTCACTACATTGTCGTGAAACCAACTTTGAAAAAAATCAACAGATATTGGTATTTCTGAAATGTTAATATAAACAGTCTGCTTCTTCAATGGGTCGTCAAATGCAAAACAAGTTGTGATAAAACGAACATCATCCTTGATTTCCTTTATAACTTTACTACTACCGCTCTTGCCATTTCGACTCTCGTCAATTTCATAAGCACAGTCAGTACCGATCTCTAACAAATCACCAATATAAAAGAACGCAACATCTGTCTGTCCTGTTGGGTTTCCTTGTATTTCTTTTTGTTCTTTCTTTAAAGGATCTGCCGGCTCGACTGGTGGGACTTCTGTCCCTTCCTTCTTTTTTGGCTCTTTGTTTACATTTGATTCGGATTTACTAACCTCCGCTGCAAGCGGAGTGATCCTGCTGTCCATCACCCGAGGTGATATGAGACAATCTTCCTTAACCAATCTATTTTCTATTATTTCGTCCAAGTCAGCGTTATTTACGGTTATTAGTTTCAATTTATCTCTAGCCAAAAGCCGAGTCATAATTGATTTTTGCCTACCTTTAGAGTCCTCTTTTATTTCAACGTTAAATTGTTTATATAATCTTCTCATTTGAGCAGAAGAACAATCATTCTTTTTGGCCTCATCAACTATCTCATCTTCTTTATCGATATAGTTTTGTATATCCTTTGATGTAGACATACAGTCAAATAATGGAGAAGTTAATAGTTGTTGGTAGTAACCGCGATAATTTATAGTTAACTCCCATTCGTCCGCTCCTCCTTTCTCTTTTAGTTTTAGGTCATGATCGACGATAGCCAAGTCTAACCACCTCTCGTCATAACCAAGCGCCTCTAATTCTTTATCACTTAATGGTCTGCCGGCCTCTGTTGTAAGATTTTGGAATTCTCTATTTAGTTCATCTTTTTGATCTCTTGTTAAGCCGTCTACATCAAAATACGTACCATATTTTATTCTTAGTCTACAATAGTTTGGGTTATATTGTCTTTTAAAAATCTTACCAACGCCACTACTATCTGTAATACCCAGAGGGAATAGGATTAAATCAACAGGTCTAACAATATGTGTTGCTTCATTCTTTTCTTTTGTTCTAATCCCGCTCTTGCCATCCCTTTTGGTTTTTAATACATGAAAAGGTATTTCCAAAATCCCCAATCCCTTGAATTGATAAGTTAAAGATACACTCACATCAGATCTAGCGGTTGCTGGTGTTCCTCCTTCATATGCTATAGTGGCATTTGTAAGTTTAAAGAAAGTGTCTGGCATACTTTTTGCTTTTTTCTTATCATCTGATGAATATCCTCCACTACCCGAAGATTTTCCTCCCCCAACGCCGGCTTCAGATGCTAATATCTGAGGGCTCTCGCCGATTGAATATGCTGTTTTTCTTACGTTTGCGGCTCCAATACCCAAAACATTCGGAAAAAATTCCTCCCCCTTATCACTAATCCTAAAAACTTCAAAAAATTTACTTAAGTAATCAAAGTACCCTGAAGGAGCAGTTCCCTTGACGGTAACTTGAGTCTTCAGCGTTAAGTCGTTCATGATATTTTCTGGTCTCTTGGTCATACAAGACATAATTCGACCCTTGTATGTGTGGTGCTGGGTTAAATCTTTTTTGTCCCCTGCAGCACTTGTAAATGCAGAAAAAGCACGATTTCTACGAAATAGAGCCAACTCGTACATATCAGATAACAATGCACATTGTTTTGCATTAACATAGTCTGCTATTGAATATGTTCTACTTTCGCCTACAACAACCACTTGGCCACCAAGGGTTGTTGGGTTGTTGCCGCCTTGACCTTGTGCTGGTTCTGAAGGATTGTTTTTTATATCTTCCGCCATCTTCTGTTTAAGATGGTCTTTTTGAGTGTCCTCCAAAGTACCTTCTGTGCCTACCTGTTGACCCCAATTATCACCGGCATTGAATGATTTACCATACCCACCAAAATCAGACAAAAATTCATAAAAAATTTGATTTCCGTTATCCCTTAACATGTTTTCTGCCAAAGTCTGTAACGATGGGCCTCCGGGCGTGCTGTCAGTAGCAATCGTGATGACTAGCCCTAATTTTGTTGGCTTGGGCTCATCGGCTTTAAAGCCAATTGATCTTTTTTTCCACTGTTTCTCCACTAAATTTAATATTTGAGGATCAGCAGTGTTATCTGATTTTAAGTGCAACCTTTCTTCTTTTGCTATTTTTACAAAAGCCTTTCCGATATGGCCTACAATATCCTTAAATGTCGGCGTAACAAAAATTTTAGTTATAACTGTTGCTATTTTATTGGCATCGGTATCACTAATCTCACTAAGGTTGTTAATCAGATAGTAACAGTCTCCCAAGTCAGCAGTAAAGGGGTCGCCCATTTTTTTGTTTAATTGCTCGATGGTTTCGGCTGTAGCCATCTTATTCTCCTATTAGTTCATCTGAGTTTATTGGTACCAAAATTTCATCACCAACTTTATAATGCGCATCGGTAGGTTTTCCATTCGCGAAACCAATTATCCACCAAAACTCTGCATTTCCATAGAAAGATACAGCCAATTTATGCAATGTATCTCCGTGAGACCAAACATACTTAAAAGATCTAATGTTTTTTGTATTTATTTTATCAAACTTTTTTGATCTATAATGTTCAAACGCTTTTATTCCACGAGACCTCAGGAGTTCTTCGTACATTTCGTCATCGTTTAAAACAATATCATCACTATCATAATATTCGGGCATTTTTCTTTTCCTTTGATTTTATCATCGTTGTATTCTTATTCTGCTTACTTTCTTTTGTTTGGTTTTTTTATAATCCTCTTTCCTCTGTGCATTAGTTCTTTTGTTATCACTAGTACTAGTAGACGATGGTGACTCTTCAACTGAGGAACCTCCTGACTCTTCTGAGGTTTCTGAGATTTCTGCTTCTTCGGACTTGATTCCCTTTTCAGCAGTAAAATCAACTGAGAAATATTTTATATAATATCGCTTGTTTTGATCAAAAAATCCCATATTGGTATCTATTTTTAAACTCACTGAGTTTACATAAACAGATTCGTTCTTTACCAAATTCGCGAAAGACATTGATGTTGCATATGAGTGCCCTGCTGATATTTTTGGTGGAGCAAAAATCCTAAACAAATTTTGGGCCATGATCATATTTTGTTTTGCTTGTTTTCTGTTGTTAGCAGGAAAATGGACTAAAAATTTATATGAAATTTCTTTTATTTCCTTGGGAGAAAAAAGATCTGCACCAAGATTATGTTTTTGAAATTCATATGAGTTACTTTTTGAAAAATTATCTATGAATGCATTTAGTGTAACGCTTCTTTTTTTGGATACATGTCTAAAAGTCATTATTGCATTATGGCTTGAAATATATTGAGATTCGTATGTGTTTGGCGAACGATAATTATAAGTTTCTTTATCAAATTGAAAAGGCCACCATTTTGTATCATCCATATGATAACTACCATCGGAATTATACCCTAAACAGACGTCTTTTTTTCCCGCTTTTGATACAATGACTTTGGCTGAAAACGATATTGTATATAATTTTGAGTAAAACGTTTTTTTTCCATCAAAAAAGCCGAAGTCCGTATTGTATTCCACGTTAATACTATCCAAGACAACACTAACACCATGAGTCGCGACTGATGAAATACCAGTACCATTGTTTATCAAATTTCTGAATAAAATTTTTATACCCTTTGATACATACTCCTCAGTTCTTCGACCAGAATTTGGCCTTATCATGTTTTGTAGAGTTTGTATCTTGCTGTGGCCATCTATTGCCTCTTGTCTATTATAAAAAGGTATATCAATAGTAAAATTATATGTGTAACTTACGCCCTTGTCTCTATACACAGTGTAATCGTTTGTTAGTTTGCTTATTTTTTCTCTATCAATCGACATATCAATGGAAAAAGCAGATAAAAAAGCCGGTAACTTTACTGTACTGGTATCATCAGAAAAGAAAATATACGCTTTGTGATCATCAGCATAGTTTTTTACATACGTAGACATTATGCGTTAGCCACTTTCTTCTCAACACTCACACCACCATCTTTGTCGACATTAACAATGAC
>Ga0098052_1002155_pt1 | contig 11954 bp, 11 predicted proteins | sample 15_taG_FD_81591 | JGI IMG/M metagenome (GOLD analysis project Ga0098052, IMG submission 81591) | Marine viral communities from the Subarctic Pacific Ocean - 15_ETSP_OMZ_AT15312 metaG | ecosystem: Environmental > Aquatic > Marine > Oceanic | place: Pacific Ocean | collected 2015-01-18 | reverse complement strand
TTTTCTTGGTACAATCGGGGCAAATTACTGTAAAATTGGGGTTTTTGTTGTCACAATCAGCACCTTTTTCGCAATTTGGGCCAAAACCGTCGCCATCTGGGTCAACACAGAGCGGTTTTGATGGTTTTGTGTCCGTTTTTGCGTCATTTTCGGCAATATCGGAGGAAATAGTGTCCACCTGAGCATTATTAGAGTCTTTTTTGTCTAAAATGTCGCTTTTTGCGTCATTTTGGTCTATTTCGGAGGGGTTAGCGGCATCTTTTGGCTTAAAAACATCACTTTTTTGTATTTTTGTGTCTGAATTAACTGTATCTTCTACTGTTATTAAAGCTTTTGTATCTGGAATATTATAGTTAATAGGTTGTTGTATACTATTCCCTTCTTTTGAATCTGAACAAGATACTAAGCAAATTGTAAGTAATATTAAATATTTCATAAGTTCTATTATTATATAATACTATTATAAGTATATATACAATAATTTCAAGTACTTTTTTGATCTTTTTTTAAAAATACCTTCTAATACCTAGTTATTATATGGAGTGGGGCCCATTTCTTATAACATATGGTATCGGAGTTATTACCGGGATTGTTTCTTGGGAGGTCGTCTACCTGCTGTTAAAAAAAAATGGGCTCATTAAATAAAATGGCCTTTAATACATCAAAAATTAGAAAACAAAAAGAAATAGAAGAAAAGATTCAACTTCTTTTGGAGCGAATGACGGCATTAGACGATCATATTATTGCCAGAACTGGAAGCGAGGCTGGTAGAACAAAGGTAAGCTTAAATTTGGCTAGGGCGATGGTAAGAGAACAAGATTTTGAGTCTGCTAAAGCTGCATGTGCAGCACTTAAGTGGGTATTGGGAGAATTAGAAAGCTTGGACTACTGATGCTGTATATAAATCTTTACACTATTTATAATACAATGCTAAAAATGCTTATAACATTTCTTATTGTACCATTTTTATATTCCTGTCAAAATTCAGCTACGGCTCAAGAATATTCGCTTAAAAAAGAAGTGGCTTATGTTCAAGTCGCAAAAACCAAGCATACCAAGCGCGCCCGGAGCCAGCAACGCGACATTTGTGAGCGTTTAAAAAAAATTCAGAAGCGAATAGAAAGAAAAAAGCAAAAAAACCACAGGAAATAAATTATGAGTAGAACAACAAGCCTTTCCCAGGTGAAAGATTGGGTTACTTTTGCAATTGCAATAGTGGCGACCATAGCAAGTATTATTTTTTGGGTTCAAGGCGCAGATAATGATAGGATTGAACATATCGAGGGCGAAGTTAAAGAACTAAAAGCAGATATGAAAGAAATTACTAAACAAAATTCAGAAATTCTGCGTTTAATAGGCAGAATAGAAGGTGCAATGAACAGGTGAAAAATATTCCATGGATTCGGAAATTATTTTATATTACAGCATCTCTTATAGTGGCTATAACAATGCTTCTTCACGCTACTGGCCACGCAAAAAAGCAAAAAAGCAAGATTTTACGATTTTAGCGATCAACTAATTGATGGTCGTATAAAAAAGCCATCTACCATCTGGATGGAATCCAGAACAAGGGCAAAATTTGCTAAATTGCTACGCCTTAAAAAATCCTTTCGAAATGCTTTAATAATGTCAGCCAAAGATCCTATTTTAAAATAAACTACTTATTGTATGCGTTTAGTATTTAATAGCTGGAATCGTTTTCTTAATGATATCTTAGCCGAGGCCGAGCAGGCTAAACAAGAAGACAAGCCAAAACAATCAGCAGAAGGATTATTACACGGCGATTTTGATAATGTTATTAATAAACTTATTAATAGATTTAAAATCCGCGAAAAACTTAAACTTTATGTAACAGAAGATTATGAAGATCCAAAACTTGGAAACAATACTGTTTTTGAGGGAGGAAATGACTATTACGCAACAAAATTAGGCCGAAACAGATGGAAATTAGAAGTTATTGAACTTGGATCAATCAAGAAAAAATATGCAAAAGATAACTATAAAGCAGTTTTTGCTAAGAAATCAAGGAAAGGAAGATCGGCAGTTATACTTTCTACAAAACAAATAAAAGAAAAACTTACAAGAGAAGTTATTGATGTACTAGACCTTAATAAAAGCAAATATATAGCCGCCGGCGGTAAAGTAACACTTAGAAAGTTCGTTGAAAAAGTGGCAAGGCCGCGGCCTGAAACCAAATCTAGTGGAATGGGATCGCAGATGCCAGACTACAGTCCCGGGGGGGATGATCCCATGGCGAGGGCCAAAAAAGCAGTAACTCAATGGGAAAAAGAAAAAGCCGAAGGGGAAAAAAAATATATAAGGCCCATGACAGCGGCAGATCGAGCAAAACTACGTAGATCTGGCGGTGGCCGAACAGTAAAACAAGCAGTCGCAGATTTAGCTAAATTAGCAAGCCCGGACAGCGTTGATCGGCTGATTCAACAATCTGTTTTAAACCCAAACGCCACTATGAAACGGTTAAACAAAGACTATAATAAAAAAATTAAAGAACTTGAGAGGCAATTTAAAGGTGGTAAAATTTCTAAAGATGATTTCAAAGCTGCGATAAAAGCGCAGCGGGATGCATATCGTGAGGTAAAAAAGACGATGGCGGCGAGACCTTCACATGAACGCTTTGTTGTTAAGGCCGAAAAGATTGCAAAGTATTTATTAAATATAGATCCCAAAAGAGCTAAGTCGTATTTAACAATGATGAAGGCTTTTAAAAGAAACACAACTATGGCAATTAAGACAGCGCAGTCGCAAGGAACAGGAAGTGGGCGAATTCAGCGCCCGGGTCAGCATCCGGCCGATGACGGGTCGCTCGATATTGCATCGAGTCAACGATTTGTTGCTGTTGAGAAAATAAAGGATATGATTAATCGGGTTGAAAAAAAGTTTGGTGGTAAAATTAATGACATTATTCGCCAAGAAGAACAGGCTGAAAAATATGCCGCGGCCGATGCGAAAATGCCGTCGAGCAAGCGGGCGAGCGCGAAACTGAAGAAGCCGGATCCTAAACAATTGAGAAATTTGGTTCTTTCTGACGCGGCATCTAGAAATGCTATTAACGCTCTTGTTACAAAACAAAAAGAAGGTTTAGAATTAACCTTTTCCGACATTATGAAAAAAGTAATGGGAGCATACCAAAAAGGAATTTATAATGTAGACCCAACTTTTAAAACGAAAGGTATCGAAGCTTGGATACAATTGCCAAGAGCAAAACGTAAGGTAGATCGCGAGCCGCTGATGGCTCTGCTACAGCAATACAAAGTTCTTAAAAAAGAGCCCCACGCGCCAGAGTCTCGGGCTTACGAAGAAAAAACAAAAGCTTATTATAAAGAGGTTAGCCGGCTTAAAGATCTTCTAGACAAAGGCCAAATTAATGATAAACAATATACAACTAAATTACAAAAGGCCCGGGGTGCGGCTGGACGTTAAATTACAATATGTCTGAAAAAGAGCAAAAAATTGAAGAACTTGAGAAGGAAATAGAACGTTTAAAAGAAGAAAATGATTCACTTTGGTTTATGCTTGACGAAATAAAAAAATCGGATATCACAAATTTAGAATATCAGAAACACTACGAAAAAATAACCGCAAAAATAAATGAAAGAAAAAAAATGATGTCAACAAAGGTTGGAGAGGCTTAGTGAAAAAAATTCTTGAAAAATGGGAAAAATTTATGAACGAAATTAAAGAAGCCCGGTCGTTTTCCTCCTGTGTTGTTGTTTTAAATGATGAAGGAAAGATTTTATTCTTAAAGAGAGAAGATAGCGCACCTTCGTTTCCCGGGGCGTGGGGCTTCCCCGGGGGTGGATCAGACGAAGGAGAAACAAAAGAAGAGTGTGCGCGAAGAGAAATGTATGAAGAAACTGGTTTGAAAGCTAACAATCTTACATATATTGATGAAAGTCGAAACAAAAATAAAAGTATTTATTTTTTTAAATGTGTGGATTTTTCGGGGCAAGTAGACACAAAAAACGTACAAAAAGAACATACAGATTTTAAGTGGGTTGATCCGAGCGATTTAGACAATTATAATATAGTGCCGGATAGTGAGCCCATTATTCGAAAAGCATTTGGCCAAATGATATTTTAGACTATTTATAACGATGATTAAAGTTGCAATTAATGACCCCATTGTATATGATTTTAACTCTCATGGCTCTCTGAGTTCTGCGTTGTGGGGTGATACGAGCCTTAAAAACAATATACGAGAAACTTTGCTTAAAATTGTTGATGAGTTTATCAATTTCTTAAAAATTGATGTGGAAATTAAAGATATTCAGTTAACTGGCAGTTTGGCAAACTACAATTACACAAAATTTAGTGATATTGATCTTCATATCTTATTTGACTTTTCTGAAGTCGATGAAAATGTTGAATTGGTAAAAGATTACTTACACAGCAAAAAAAGTTTATGGAACAATAAGCACGCAATAAAAATTAAAGGCCATGAAGTGGAAATTTACCCTCAAGATGTAGATGAACCACACCACTCAACTGGGATTTATAGTATTTTAAATGATGAGTGGGTTATTAAGCCTGAGTCACAAAAAATAGTTTGGGCTCGTACAAATTTAGATGATATTCAGAAAAAGGTAAAGGAGTTGGCGGCAGAGATTGATCAACTTTTAGAATTAGATGACGGCCTAGAACAAGCAGAAAGATTAAAAGAAAAAATAGTAAATATGAGACGTTCAGGCTTAGAAGAGGGTGGTGAGTACTCTGTTGAAAATTTGACTTTTAAAGTATTGCGGCGCCTAGGTTACTTAAAGAAATTAGCAGATGAAGTTAGAGATAAATATGACCGCAAATTTTCGTTGGATGAAAAAAAAGAATGGTGGAAAAGAAGAAGGCGTTTAGATAATAAAAACTACCGCGTATTAATTGGCAAAGCGGCAAAAAAATTCAAGCACGCAAAAAAGGGCGGGCCTTATAAAATAAACCCTCCTAAAAAATTGGGACCAAGTGCTCCCCCCGGATAAAGGAAACTATTTAAAACAATGAGTGTAAAAATAAAAATTTTAAAAGAGAACTTCTATGGCCATCCATATAGTACTGGCCATGGTCAGGGCCCAAGGTTTATTCACGGCGACGATGATTACAGAATGGGTGATTATCCAACACCAGATGAATCTGCGGCGGCTGACAGTGTACACGAAGACAGTATCCCCACTCCCAGAGCCAGAGTTTCAGCAATGGAAGACTACACTAAAGCATATGCATATTTAATGGGCCATGGCAATATGGCGACTGGCTTAACGCTTGAAGAAATTATGGAAAAAACCGAAGCTGAAGACCCACTCTCTGTCGCTCAGGGGTTGGCAGATTACCTTAACGACAGAGCAAGGGTCAAATGAAGCTAATACTTGAAAACTGGCGCAAATATTTAAAAGAAGAAACAGAAGCGTCGGCAAGTGACGTTGATGAATTGGCATCCCTTCTTGTGGAAGAGGGTGTGGAAAAACTTGTGGCAGGGGGAATCGCGACCGCATTTGCCACTTACCCAAAATTAATAGGTGAGTTTATATGGTTTATAAAAAATGCGCCGCGAAGGTTAAAGGCTAAATTTTTCGAAGGGGTCGGCTTTATAATTCTTTCAAAGGCCCCTCAACGGGCGGCGGTTCTATACTTGGGTGCTACACTTGGTGTCGCTGTATTCTGGGCGTTCTTGCTCGAACAAGGCGCTGAAGTTTTGATCCCAATTTTGATCGACAAATTGCTTCCCGGTAAATTTAAAACGGATGCCCTTAAAAGATTGAGAGAGGCAGAAGAATTGTTGCGTAAGGGTGAATTAAGCCTTGATGAAGGTGCGTGGAACTCGCTGGCCGCTGATTTTTTGATTGCTTATAGATTTAATCCGCATGTGTTTGATCATTTTAAAGAGCTTCATCAAGCAGTTACAAAAAATAGTAGTTTAAGCGGCGCATTTTGGAAGATACTTATCCGGGGGTTTATCCCCTCAGAAAGGTTTGGGGATTAATATAGTGAAACTAATACTTGAAAATTGGCGTAAATATTTGGTTGAAGAAGAAGAAGAAGACCGTGTAGATCTTCCAGCAGACGAGTCAGATCCTCATTTTTATAAAAGAAAGGAGCAGGCCACCGGAGAATTTACACAAAAGCCCTCGTATTTATTGTTTCATTTTCCCAGCAAAAAATTGCATTGGGTTAATACTTCTAAAGAATATGCTTTTAAGACCCCCAGCGTGGGCAAGTTACCGCCCGGTAAAATTGTAAAAACTTGGCGAGCAACTTCTGGAAATTTTACTGAGCCGGGAGGCTTGAATAAAAGCGTTGATCAAGTTTTAACAGAAGTCCCAGAATGGGTGCAAAAAAAGATTAAAGATATGCACATGATTGGGCCTTTGCCGGCTGGCGCGTATACAACCCGCGACCCACAGGAAATGCCATGGTATTATAAAAATCCTTTTATTGATGTTATAAATTCAGTTTGGAATTGGGCTGCTGGCAACCTACATAAAAAACTTAGAAAAGGCAAGTGGCCCGGAGGCAAGATCGGCTGGGGCACTTGGAGGGTTTGGTTGGCTCCTGCTGGGGCTGATGTGGGCTTACGTAAACTTTTTTCCATACACGGAGGCATGGATTGGGGTTCCGCTGGTTGTATTGATTTGCGCTTTCAGATTAACAATCTGCAGCGTGATTATGAAGCATATGCTTCGAAGTATGATGTTCCAATGTTGCTGTATTCGGAGTATTCAAGCCTTCCTAAAGAATTATTTTAAGGCTGGCAGGCACAACTAACATCAACATAATTGTCCTCAGTTCTCTCAAACAAGTCAATTGTATACATTGTAGCGCCACAGAACGATATAAACATAATAGGTAGACAAATGGCGGCAATTAGAATTTTATTTTTTGTATTTAATTTCATTTTGAACTCACGGGTAAGAATAAAAAGCACACGCACTTAATGCAAAGGCTGTACCACACACAATGCCTATAACAGCCGAAAGGGCCGACATTTTAAAAATCATTTTTAACATTTTTGTTCTCCTATATATAATTATACAGTAGGATCCAATTGGTGTCAAGGCTATTTAGCCACTTTAGGACTATTTATTTACGACATGGTTTGCCCAAAGATTACAAACAGTTCAAATTTAGATTTAGCCCCATATAAACCACTTTTTAATAGTTTTTTTCCGCACTCTAAAAAAACTTTGGGTTATACGAAGGATCCTAGTCTAAATTTTGTATCAGACGCTGATAATTATGCAAATCCGCTTGGAAAAACTGCCCATTATGATCCTGATTCTCTTGAAATTACAATTTTTGTTGACGGGCGGCATATAAAAGATATACTGCGCTCCATTTCACATGAACTTATTCACCACACACAAAACGGCAGAGGTGAATTTGGACAAGGCCTCAACACGAGCCCGGGTTATGCACAAGAAGATGGTCACATGAGGGGAATGGAAGAAGAGGCATATTTAGAAGGCAACATGTTGTTTCGTGATTGGGAAGATGGTATTAAAATGGAAAATAAAACATTGGCAGAGCAATTAATAAAAAAAGAAAAATTTCAATTAAACGAAAGGCAAGAAAAATTGCTTGGGAAAATGTGGGATGCTCCGATCTTGAATGAACAGGCGCCGGCGGAACGGCCGGAATGGGATCCCGGCAAGTACGCGCTTTCCGACCCCGAAAACGTGGCCAAGATGGCCCGAGTCGCCACCGCGGTGGCCCGCAAAGCGAAGGATGTCGCGAAGGCTGCCGAAACGCGCCGCAGGGCAGGTTTGGCTCGGCAAGACCCGACGCCGGGCCAAGGGCCAGAGTGGGATAAATTAAGCCGCAACGCCAAGCTGATTAGCAGCGCCGCATACCGCAGTGCGCGGCAAGCGCTGGGCCACGCGCCCCAGGCAACGACGCCATGGCCTTATAAAAAATGTTTAACTGGGCAAAAAGTAGCGTCTGTTGGTCAACTCGACCTTGCCACGCATATCGGCCATGTTGATCTGAATACACTTCCGAAGGCAAAAAAGCGCCATTATGATACAATCTTGATTAATGTTTGTTACCCCAAGGGAATAAAACTAGGATTATCGCCAAAATCAGATATAAATCTTTTCTCTGTAAGGGACGTGCATAATATACAAAAGGATAATATTCGATCGCGTGAAGTAGGAAGAAAAAGTTTTTTTGATTTGGGACAAATGAAACATGTTAACGAAGAGCTTTATGGCTTGGTGGAAACACTTGGCATGATACTGCGTGATTTAGAAGCTCTAAAAATTTCGCCCGAAGTACCCGAGTCGCAGCGGGTTAAGGCCAAGAAGGGCGAAACTTTAAAAGAGCGGTGGCTTCCTGAAGCGATTAGTGCAGCGTATAGCATATATTATGCATTTGGTGATCGCCCAAAAGGTGTAAAAAAATTAACATATTTTTCAAGAGAGGGCGACGAGCGGCCGATTCCTTATGGTTTTTTTGTTAAACTTCAAGCGCTCATAAATCGTTGGGATCCCAAAATAATAAACAAGGCGCGTGAAATTGTCAGCGCGCATGGAAAATCTGAATTTACAATTCATGGACAATCGGAGCACGCGATTGCAGTTAAGATAATAAAAGGCACTAAGATTACCTCTGAGTGGTGGGAAAATCTAGACTGGTTAGACAAAATCCAAGTGGTTTTAGACATTATAGGCTTTCTGCCGGTGCTTCCGGTACCGGAGCTAGGGCCCGGGATGTTTATTGGGCCGGTCGCTGATATGTTAAATGCTGCTATATATTTTAGCAGATGGATCCATGGAGTCGGCATTCCGGGCGTAGGAGAGGAAGCGGAACTTGAGGCCAATTGGTACCTCCTTGCTGGTATAATAAGCTTTGCTGCGGCAATTTATCCAACAGCAGACCTTCTCAAAGGCTTCAAACAATATGCAGCGAGTGGGAATCTCAGAGCGCTTATTAGGCGAGTGGGAATCAAGGCAATATACAAAGCGCTGCCGAGCGAGGCGACGGAGCAACTTCCGGCGGTAATGATAAGGTGGGAAAGAAGAGCCGGATGGGAGTGGCTCGGCGGGATGTCAGGCAATATTGGTCGATTTCTTAAAAATTTAAAAACGATTGCCCGGGCTGACGAAGTGCTCATGTCGTTTATGGGGAATGTCGCGAGAGTTATTAAAATTGCAGAAGCCGGTGGCCCGGAAGGTATGAAATATTTAGATGACTTCTTCGCCGCCATGACCCCCGAAGAAAAAATATTATATGACTACTTGCAAGGCCTAATAGTGGGTGGGGACAGAACAAAAATTGTTGCTGAAGCTGTTGAACAAATCATGAAAAAACAGGGAGATGAGTGGTCGGCCCTAGCCAAAGCCGGCGGATGGGTGTTGGACGGCAGCATCGGTCGAATTGGCGCTCTTGATGATATAGGGCTAGCTTCTGCGGATGATATTTTAGAATATTTAAGCAGCCCCACTAATACTGATTTATATGCAGCCGGCTTTTGGAGAATGTTCCCAGATGGATATGCTGATGATTTAGTTAAAAGAAGTAAAAACGTCTTTAAGAGGCTTGAGGAAGGACATAAATTAAAAGATTTATCAAAGATAGAACAAGATGCTGTTAAAGAATTTATGGCTATTTCTACTCTTGTGCACGGCCTTAAAAATAATAGAATCGTTTTACCAAATGGTTTAATTCTTCCAGCCGCGGCCAAGGGAATAAGCAGAACTTTACCGGATGCGGCGACGGCGGCTGCAAAGAAAAAATTAAAAGAAAAAGTTGGAAAACTAGAAGCTCAAATTGCAGAAGCTGCAAAGAAATTAAAAGATGCAAAGAAGGTGGCCAGTGGAACAGGTCGCGCTGCAGACGCGGCGAAAGACGAGGCCGAAGTTATAGCTAGAGAAATATTTAAATTAGAATCTAAAAAAACGAAATTGGTGCGCGGCGCTGCAGCGGCCGGCGCCTATAGGACAGAAGCGGGATTTAAAAAACTTGTAGAAACGCAGAAAAAGCTTGCGGAAGACGCCATCAGGCTCGACAAGGAGGCGGCGGTCGCGACAGCGCGCGGGTGGAAGAAAAAAGGTGAAGAGTTGGCACAGCAGGCAATTGCAAAACGAGCCGCACGCGAAGGACTAATGCGCACACACAACAAAGCAGCAATCCTAGGCCTTGTAGAGGAAGGAATGGCAGTAGTCCCACGATTGCCGGGCGCGGCTGAGCGACTTGCTGGCTTGCCTCTTAGGCAGGGCTGGAAAACTGCGCGCGGTCGTGCATTTACCGGTGCCGTTGAACAGGGCACATCGGCGGCCATGGCCCGAGAGCAAGTAGAACAATTAGTAAAATATAGATTTTTAAAAATTATGGCAAAACGAATAGGCACTGGTGGTGGTGGCCGAGCGCTTGCTAGGCAGAAGCAATTTATGCGTTTATATGTTGAACCACATATGAAGCTTGGGGGCAAGGTAGAGATTACTCATGAGATGCTCATGGAAGCATATAAAAAAGGCATGAATGACTGGATAACTCGCCATGAAGGATTATTTCGGCGCATTTTGACCGATAAAGAATTTGGCCAAACGGTAGCCGCTCAGGGGGCGACGATGGGCGTGCGTGCGGGTACTGCTTTTTTGACTAGGAACTTCCTTGGCGGAGGGCCGGCGCCGAGAAGGATTGCGCGTAGCATAATGCCATTTATGACAAAGAGCCGGAAGTGGGGCCGACTTTTATCACCCCGGGGCACAAAAATAATTACACATTTTCTTTTTGCCAGCGGCAGAACATACATTACTTATGAAAAATTAAAAAGAATACGAGGAAAATTTTTAGAAGATCTTAAGAAAGAAGGCGGCGGGGGCAATTGGGGCAAATCAGTTGCCGCAGCAGGCGAAAAATTATTTGGCAAATCAGTTGGCGAAATGAATCCGTTCGAAGCGGCTGCAGCCACTTTGTATGCTTTCGGCGATCATGTAGATGATTTGACCACGGCTGACCCGGATGCGTTTGTGCCGCCCGCGGTTAAAAGAATGTTGCGCGGCGACCGTGTTCCTATAGCTGTTGCAATCTTGTCGACTTCACCCAAGAACGTGCCCGAGGAGGAGCAAGAAGAGGCAGCAAGTGATGAAGAACATCGCAAGAAAGCGCTTAGCGAACTCAACAAACAACAACAAAAGAAAAAGATTTCCTGTAGTGCGTATAAGCCATGCCCCGAAGGTTATAAATGCGTTAAGGGCTGGTGTAAGCCTACCGAGAAGCCAAAACAGAAGATGAGTTATGTGAAGCCACCGCCGTGTACACCGTTCACGCCTTGCCCCGAAGGTTTGAAGTGCGTCGATCCAAAGACTGGGAAAGATGCGCTGGCCGGCGTATGTAAAGGCGAGAAAGGTAAGGAAGAAACCAAGGGTGACGAGACCGCGGCTGGAAAACAAAAAGAACTGGGTAAATGTCAGAAGAGGTGTTTAGACAACAAGGCCGACAAAAACTACTGTAATCCTAACAAATATACTTCTGATATGTTGAAAAAATGTAAGGCTGCACAAAAGGGCAATGACGAGGCGTGGAAACGTTATTGTAATGATGTAGAATGCACCGGCGCTGGTGATGGGCGCGGCGGCGGCGGCGCGGTTTCTGGGGAAGGCGAACTATATCCCTATAAAGGCCCAAGAAGGTCTTTTGCGCCGAAAGAATGGATGGCCTGGGGCGATCGCTTGGCCATATATCTTGAATATCTCCATTCGAGTGTAAAAGAAAATAGGATTTCGGGCAACAAGGCCGCCATCAGGAAGGGTGACAAGGCGGTGAAGGCCTATTTGAGAAAACAAAAAAGAAATGCACCAAATACGAAAATAAGTGCGAAAAAATTGTGGCAAGTATTCCAGCGCGCTGCCCAACTAAGAAAACCCGTGGCCGGCAAAAGAGAACTACCAGAGTCAAAGAGCTTGAATGAAGCAATCAAGAAGCGACCCAGTAGCGAATCAGACAGG
>Ga0098052_1002153_pt1 | contig 11956 bp, 14 predicted proteins | sample 15_taG_FD_81591 | JGI IMG/M metagenome (GOLD analysis project Ga0098052, IMG submission 81591) | Marine viral communities from the Subarctic Pacific Ocean - 15_ETSP_OMZ_AT15312 metaG | ecosystem: Environmental > Aquatic > Marine > Oceanic | place: Pacific Ocean | collected 2015-01-18 | reverse complement strand
TAGTGATTTTTGCAAGGCCATCATTAGGGCCCCCATAGCCTGGTCGGCCAGGTGCATATCTTTTTCTTCACTCATTTTTATTTCCTTTTGTTGTTACGGCCCCTTCTATCTTGAGCCAATCTTTGTTCTGTCTAACTTCTTTGTTTTTGTGCCAAGCTGCTTTTAGCATCTCTGGCTCGACTCCACTCTGAACTGAATGTTGAATCATTGCATTAAGGTCCTTCGGGAAACACTTTCCTCCGAACCCATAATCACCATCTGGCCCGGGTACCTGTAAGTGACTAGAGCCAATCCTCTCATCGTAAAGAGCTAGCTTAACTACACTATTATAATCTACATTGATTGCGCTGCAAATTTGGCTTACTTCGTTTGCAAAAGACACTTTTACAGATAGAAAATTATTTATGAAATATTTTACCATCTCAGCAGTGCGGCAATCAGTTGTAAAATAATACTTATCGTTAAAAACATTGTGCAGCAACCTTACGCATTCTGCTGTGTCTCTAGGTTCACCGCCAAATATCATTCTATTACAGTTTTTAAAATCCTCTATATGGCTGGCCTCGGTAAGAAACTCGGGGCTAAACACAATTCGTATGTTTGGGTGTCTTCTTCTTACCTCTTCACAAGTACCCGGCAAAACAGTTGACTTTAAAATAACAATATTGTTGTTGTATTCTTCGTATATTTCACTCATCGCGCCATAAATAATAGAGAGGTCGCAACGGCCATCCTCAAACATCGGCGTTGGTAAGGCGACAAAGATAACAGGACAACTATCAACGACACTCTTTACACTCTCACATTGAGAAAGTTCGGGTTTTTTATCATAAATAACAAAATCATATGTTTCTTTTAAGTTTTCATAGATAGCAGAGCCCACAAACCCGTTACCTATCAAGCCTATTTTCATTCTAGCTCCTTCTTGAGAAGCTGGAAGCACTCTTTAATCCCTTCCTTAATCTGATATTGGGGGCACCATCCTAGTTTTTTAAGAGGTGTGATATTGGCTTTTGTTGTCATCACATCTCCGGGGCGGGACGGAGCATATTCAAAATTAGCCTCCGGAAAGAACTCAAGTGCTATTTCCTTCATCTCATTAAGTGAGGCATTATCGCCTACACCAACGTCAAGCCAACATCCATTAAATCTTTTTTCTTGCTTCATACAGAAGATGTTGGCAGACACGACATCCAGTTTATGTGCCATATCCCTTCTCTGTTCCCCATCTCCTGTAATAAAAGGGTTCTTGTCATCACGAACATGCTGCATCCAGTTGGCGACCGCTGTGGCGTATGGGCCGTCGGCTTTCTGATCTGGCGAGTAGACATTAAAATATCTTAAGCACACCGTATCCAAGCCGTACAATCGGGACCAGACGCCACACATACTTTCGGGCATATATTTTGAGGCACCGTATGGGCTCTCGGGACCACAGCCGTTGCCTAGCACTGATGAGGAACTTGAATAAATTACTCTTTTGGAACCACAAGCCCTAGCAAATTCAAGGACATACAAAGTGCTCAATACGTTGTTTTCTATTACATGAACTGGCTCTTCTATGCTGTATACAACCCTTGGAATTGCGGCTAAGTGAAAAATGTACTCAGGCCTAAAATTAAACCAGTGTGGATGAAATTTGCCATCGTTGTCAGGCTTTAAACACTCTAAGATGTTATGTCCATCAACTAAATCGATCCCTCGAACATCGTGGCCATCATTTTTTAATTGCTTGTAAACTTCAGACCCTATGTAGCCCTTGTGGCCGGTCACTAAACATCTTGCCATTATTTTTCCTCCAAGTTTTTCAAGTCGGCTTCATACATCATAGTTGCTAGCTCTTTAAACTTTATTTCTGGTTTCCAGCCTAGTTTTTCTTGAGCTTTTTTGGCGTCACCAAGAAGTAGTGGCACTTCCTGAGGCCTAAACAGTCGCGGGTCGGATCGAACGTGCTCGCCTATATCAAGTCCTGCGTGCTCAAACACAACTTCTAGAAACTCTCTCACTGTGTGAGTTTCACCAGTAGCGATAACATAATCATCAGGCTCATCCTGTTGTAACATCATCCACATCATCTTAACATAATCACCAGCAAAGCCCCAATCACGCATTGCATCTAAGTTACCAAGATAAAGCTTGTCTTGCAAGCCTAATTTAATTCGCGCTGCGGCCATAGTAATTTTACGGGTGACAAAAGTTTCACCCCTACGGGGCGACTCGTGATTAAAAAGAATGCCAGACGAAGCGTGTAGTCCATAGGACTCTCTGTAGTTCCTTATAAGATGATGCGCGTAAACTTTGGCACAGGCGTATGGGGAAGCGGGCTGAAGCCCTGTAGACTCGTCCTGCGGACTCTCAGGGTTATCTCCGTACATCTCTGAAGAGGAGGCCTGATAGAGCCGAGCGTTTGGTGTTATTAAACGTATTGCTTCTAACAATCTCAATGTTCCCATCACTATAGTATCTGTTGTGCTTTCAGGAACCTCAAATGACACCCGAACATGTGATTGGGCTGCTAAATTATAGATTTCATCTGGCTTGTACTCGGACAAAAGCCGGTACATACAACTTGAGTCATTTAATTCAAAATACCGCAACTGGAAGTTTCTGTGATCATAGACTTCATCGATTCTTTCTGTGCAGATAGTTGATGTCCTACGCTTCAAGCCAATTACCCTGTAACCTTTGTCTAATAACAGTTCAGCCAAGTAAGAACCGTCCTGACCAGTTATTCCAGTTATCATTGCTGTTTTCAAGAGGCGCCTCTCACATCCGGATACTTTAACATAACCCATTTACAGGTTTTAGTCAAGCCTTTTTCTAAAGAAGTGTACCATTTTCTATCCCAACCCAAATCTAATAGCTTCTGATTAGAACTTGGCTTTCTATGCTGCCCCGAGGGCATGCCGGTGTTCCACCGCACTTCACCGGTATACTCCAAAATAGAACAAATCATTTCTACAACTTCTCTAATAGAATATTCTTCAGTGTTTCCAATATTAATTGGTTCCGGCTCATCATAGTTTTCTAATAAAAACATTAGTATTTTGACGATATCTTCAGAATATGTAAATTCTCTTAGCGGTGAGCCGTCGCCCCAACACTCTACAAAAGGCTTGTTGCTTAGCTTTGCTTCCCACACTTTTCTTATGATTGCTGGGATAACATGACCATTCTCTAAATCAAAATTGTCATTTTCGCCATAAAGATTATTCGGGATAGCCGTGATAAAATTACACTCATATTGTTGGCGGTATGCACGAGACACAACGTCCACCATTCTCTTTGCGTATGCATAACCAAAGTTAGATGGGTGTGGTGGGCCGAGATGTAACTGGTTTTCTGTTAGCGGGTATGTTACATATGGCGCATCAGGGTAGACACAAGTTGACAGCAAAGAAATAACTTTATTGGCTTTTCCTAGCGAGCAAACATTTAAAAGGGTTTGATTTAAAACAGAATTAGCCATGTAAAAGTCTGCGATCTCGTCAGTATTTGCTTTTACCCCACCGACTTTTGCAGCCAAATGAATAATGTTTTTCCCAGCAAATGCATTATCATTTCTGGATATTGCCGAGGACATCGCATCCCATAGTTGGCGGCGATCAGGATACTCAGCTTCTGGTAGAGTTCTCCTAAAAGCAGAACCAACCATACCAGAACCACCTGTTATTAACATGGGTATGTTTTTCATCTTATTTCCATTTAAACCAGTTTTTTATCGGTACATTACTTAAGTTTTTGTTTGAGGTTCCTTTCCAAGGTCTCCAAGGCCCATAAACTCCAACTTTATCAGCGTCACTTAATACGGACGCCCACCAACTAAGAGTTCCGTGTTGAAACAATATATTTTTAAATGTTCTTATATAATCAAAATCTTCGCCTACGGCGCCGTGCTTTATTATAGGGTTGAATGAAGACAATCCATCAACAATAGAATTAAAGTATTCTGTTGATTCTTGTATATCTACTCTTGTATTATGTGGTGTGTTGCAATGAAACTTAGTTTTACTTAATTCTAGATTAGATGTGTAGCGCCAAAATGGCATATCAGTCACTATGTGAAGCTTATTGAAATTAAATTTATTTATGGCATTTAAAAAACTGTCCACAGATGGTTTGGATTCAAATTCATTTTTATAAAATAATCTGTCACCACCCCTAAAATGTAGAACTAAGTCGTTATCTTGACGAACCTTAACCTTTGGAAACCATGATTTTATCATATCAATATTTTTAACATAATATTTATAGTTTTCAAAATATCCCGACATTAGAATATTTTTGCCTTTCATCTCCTCACTAAACGAGGACGCGTAGTTAATGTCGTTAATTAAAACGGCGCCCTCTTCTACTGTTCTTTGGCTTATTTTTATATCCATTGCTTCCAAATCAGGTATAGCATAGTAGCTCGAATTAGGCGGTATTACAAATAATTCAGATTCTAAAAATTGCGATAATTGTCGAGCAGCAATGTATTGAAATAAATTATTGCCAAATCCATTAGTCAACTGTATATTTATCGTTCCCATCTCTCTATTCCGCGCGGCGGAACATCAAGTCCCCAGTTTCAGAAAAACTTGAAATAGAATTAATGACTTGATATCCCTTGCTCTCTAAAAGGTTTATTGTTTCGCGTCTAGACATGGCATCTTCATAATCTTTTTCGCCATACTCAATCCAAATGTGTTTTATTTTATCCACCTCTTCACCCATACCTAGCAACACATCTTTTTCGGCGCCTTGAACATCTATCCAAGCTAAATCTATGACACCAATGTTATTTTCTTTATACCATGTATCAAATCTTTTTGTTTCAACCTCAATGCTTTCTTTTAATATTTTTGTATATCCACACTTTAAGGATGAAGAGCCAGAATTGCTTAGTTTATTATTTCTATAATCTTCTAAATTAATCCAATCATATTTACTGGGAACAGAAAAATGTCCGGCTTCATCATAACTTTGGAAAAATTCTGCTTTACCGTCAAAATTTGATAAAGCAAATTCTAGTAATATTATGTTGGGAACTTTAACATGTTTTTTAAAAATTGTTATGTTTCTTGGGTCTGGCTCAAAACAGTAAATCATCGGATTCTTAAACGTCTCTAAAAATCTTAATGTATCCTCGCCATAATGCGCGCCTATTTCAATGATAACTGGGTTGTTTTTTTTGATAATGGACTTGAACATGTTAAATTTTTCACCATAGTGCTTCATATATTTCATAATTTACTCCTATAATATAAAACAGTATTTTTAATTCCTTCGTGATGATCGTGAAATTTAAAATCTGGAAATAATTCTGTAAATTTATTTTTATGCATAATTTTAATTTTATGTCCGTCCGGATATTGTGTATCAAATGCAATATTTCCTTCAAAATTACACGCTCGCTTAATTAGATGTGCTGATTCCGCAATAGAATAACCCATCTCTTGACCTACGTTAACAGGGTGCGCCATATGATCAATTTTCATGGCCAATATTAATACTTCGACAAAATCGTCAACATATGCCCACTCTCTGATAGGGGATCCAGTTCCCCATACTACAAATTTTTTATTATTTTTGGCTTTTGCCTGAAGCATCCGGATAATCATCCCGTTTAATGCGTGGGTTTTATTGGGATCACAAGAATCTCCTGGCCCATAAGTGTTGGGAAAAATAAGATTGACTGTTTTTATTTTATATTGATCATAATAACATTTAGATAAATAATATACCACTCTCTTTGAATTCGCAAAAGAAAAAACCGATTGATGCACGGGGCCGGCTAGCCAATCTTCTTCTTTTTGAATGGTCGCTGTTGCCGGGTATGCACAGTTTGCTAATGGATTAATTATTTTAGCAGTGGGACATTCTGCCTGCACTGCCTTATAAATATTTAAGACCATTTGAATATTGGTGTTGATTACATCGGCCGCGTATGTGGTGACATAATGTAAACTCCCCACATCGGCGGCCACATTAAATATAATTTCAGGTTGAATATTTTTCAAGGTTTGAGACAATGACTCGTAGCACGTTATATCGATTCCAGATGATTTAGAGCACATGTATACTTCATGTTTATCGGCTTTTAATCTAGAAACCAAATTTTTTCCAATAAAACCTGTGGCGCCCAGTACTAATATTTTCATTTTAATCCCGTTAATTGTAGCTTTTTTATAATTTCTTGATTTTTTCTAGGGCCCAAGTCGCGGCAGCTCACGCCCACATATAGATGAAAGGGTTCCAACATATTATTTTTTTTTATCATAGTATAAGCGCCTAGAGCTACTCCATCGGGGATGACAGAGTGAGGCAAAATACAGGAATGAGCGCCAATGGTAACATATTCTCCAATTTTAATATTTCCAACTGTTCCTCCAAATTGCTCTCGCGCGGGGACCGAGGGAATATCTAATGAGCATTCTCGGTAATCACTGGATGCACAATGAATTGAACAACCATTAGAAATGGTAGAATAATCCCCAATTGTTAGTTTACCTCGGCCTCCAGATATTGAAACATTAGAAGCTATGTGACAACTGGCTCCTATTTCAGCAGCACAAGAAATATAAGTGAAATCATCAATAATTGTGTTACTCCCTATGGACACTTTCTCAGGCTGTCTAATCCTCACAGTTTTTCCTATGATAACATTTTCACCAAGATATTTGAGTTTTGATAAATCGAAAAATAGATTATTCATCTGATTCCTTAATATATTCGCAATCTTTAAAAATTTGTTTAGTAGTTAAATCAAGATAATCCACATGAGTACACGAGTCTGGTAACTCTTCTTCCAGTTGATCGAATAACAAAATTCCTCGTGCTGCGTCTTCGGGAGTCATATACATATTCCACCCTACCATCTCAAATTCATCTTCATCATATGGAGTTTCAAGATGGCGACCCTCAAATGCAGCGATTCTTAGCCAGCGCGCCGCTTCGGCATCATCAGTAAGAATCATTCCGCCTTTTCCTATTGGCAATCTTTTTTTAATTTGAAAAGACAAACACTGGTAGGTTCCCTTTATATACATATTTTTAGTAAATCTCACCGAACTATCGACGACAGGAAAGGGATCTAATTTGTAAACTCCACTCCAGGGATAGTCTTTGAATTGCACGGTACAGCCTGCCAATATAGCAGCCATGGGAGCCGAAACATAGGTGCGCGCAGGAAAGATTATATTGCCTTCGGCCCTAAGATATTTTAAACATAAAAAAATAGCGTCTGTGCAATTATCTACTGCGACGGCAAATTTGCTGCCGGCATAATCGGCTATTTTATTTTCAAAAATAGTTACCGCATCTCGGGCGTCGTCTATATTGTAACCCGCTTCTCGTAGTAATCTTATTTCCGGTCGCTGGAATTTCTCGGGTAGGAGACCCAGAGGCCAAATATTATATTTAGGTTTCCCCATTTTGTATTTCTCCAATTTTGTTTAAAAGAGATTCCGCCATGTGTTTCCATGTATAGTTACCTGACACCAAATTGTAGGCATTTTCAGAAATCTCGTTCCTTTTTTCATTATTTTTTACATAATATTCTAATTTTTCTTCAAAATCACTTAAATTATTTTTGAAAGTGACACAGGTAATCCCATCTTTAAACACGTCTCCGTTGGCTTCCAACATTTCATTACAAAATAACATAGTTTTGGACAGGGCAACTTCATAATATCTAGGTCCCACGTCCAACATCGGACCAGTGGTAGAAAGCCAAATTTTACATTCATTAATTTTTGAGGCGTATTGCTCAACCAAAGGTATTCTAGTATTAACTGAATCGCTTCCATTCCAGAAAACATTATATCGCGGTTGAGCGTCCAAAAGAGTTTTAATGCGGGTGCGCAGGTCTGCGGTGGGGCCCTGAATTTTTCCGCTTCCGTGTAAGGCGCCGCTGAAGCCTATATCATAATTTTTAGAGATGTGAGGGCGAGGAATAAAATATTTTGGCGTAGCTGTGAAGGGTATGCGTATAGCTGGAATACCCGTGATTAATTCGAATTCTTTATAAGTGCATTGGGAATCTACAATTAAATTAACATTATTAATTTTACAAAATTCTATTTTTTTTTCCAACATAGATTGGGGTTTGTGAAGCATGCAAATTATGGGAATATTAATTTCGGCAAGTCCTTCGACTTTACCAAACCATTTGGCGTCTCCGTGAGCGAAATATCCCACTCCGTAAATGATGCAATCGATATTATTAGTTTGGCAAGCTAAAATAGTATTAATATTATTTATAAATCCCTGATGAGTTGTAATTGAGGCTAATTTTAATAATTCGCGGTATACTCCTCCGTAATAAGGGTACATGTGATTTTCGTGAAGGGCATTTCCTCCATCTATATAAAGAATATTCATAAAGAATTACCTTTTAAAATGGATAATTGGACTAATAGCATCATATTTTCCTATAACATCTTTATTTAATAATGTATAGTTATATTTTTCAAGTAAATCACAAAACTTTTCCGTATTATAAAAGTACCATCGACCGGGGGTCGGATGACCGTCGGAATCCGCAACTAATTCTTCCCAACTATTGAAGCCTGAAGCGCGAGCACACTTCTCTCTACTTTGTTGATGTTGGTACTGTTGATATTTTTCAGAATCAGCTATCATTATAAAACAATCTGCACCTTTCTTTAATTTATTAAATAAATTTTTTAAATACTCCTCTGTTCCAGAGTACGAAATATGACAAAACACATCGTAGGAAAATAAATAATCAATGCTATTGTCCTCCAAACAATCGCAACTAAAATCTTTAACATGATGATATGTTATTTTATCAATTTTTGGAAGGTTATTCCAGAATCCTACATGTTCCGCACTTAAGACATCAATCCCTACTAATTTTTTTGCTTTCATCATTTTTTTCATCCACGCGCCGCCGTTAGGTCCGATTTCTAAGGCAAAGGTATTGTCGGTGATATAAGGCTCGATGCAAATTTCATAAATTTTATTAATATCAATACCAGCTTTTAATCTATCTTTTACACAACTTTCCCAACCTTGATATGACAATGTTGTACCACCTTTCCATAGATTTTTAAAGCTGTTAATTTCACTTATTAGCTTTTCTGTTTTGTTACTCATTCAAATGTCTCCAATTAAAATATTCTATTTCTTGCTTAAAATGGTGGTCAACGATAGATTTCAATTCGGGAGTGTAATAAGATGTATAATTTTTAGATTTATTGTAGGTTCCTAAATTTTTTCTTACATTTTCAAAAGGAATCCCAATATCACTACATACTTTTTTCAAATCGTTTTGATAGTTTTCAAAACGTCCAATAAAATTAAAAATATTTACGTTATCTATGGTTGTCAAAAAATGCTGATCAATCCAATAATGATAATTTGGATAGAAAGAGGATTTTTGATTAATATGATTTTTTATAAATTCTTCAAAAGAACAATTCTGGAGTGATGCAAATCTGTCATAATGATATAAAGAAACTAGCTGGTCATATTTGTTTCTAATAAAAGTAAATTTAGAATACTCATCCCAATTATCGACAACATCTCGAAAATAAGACTTTCTCTCTTCAAAAGTTAAATTTATATTATCAAGCACATTATCATTCAAATTGTTTTTCTTTAATAAAAAATCTATTGAAGAGCCACCAGTTTTTGCAATATGCCAATACAAAACTTTTTTCTCACGCGAGACAATAAATGGAGACAATAAAGTGTGAGAACGCTCATCGATAATACAAAATTTATTAAATATTTTATCTTTTACTTCTTGACTAGTCATTTTGAATTGTCCTTTACTCCAGGCGCATAGTCTTGGAGGTGTCTGTAAGAATTCTGTCTATAAATTCCTGCTTTAATCGGATTACCTTCTGTAGAAAAATCGTATATTTCTCCATGATGAATATGGTAATACATGCCAATCACCAGACAATCTCCCCAACGATATTTGTAGTTTCCACCAAATTTGTTAACTGCGTTTATCCAATTTTTCCATGTTTTCGTTTCAAACATTTTAGTCTTTATTACATAAGTGTCCGGCTGTGGTAACGTTCTCCACTCCATTGTTGGGTTTGCTAAAATCTCTCTCATTTTTGGCAATGCTGGCTGAATGTTGTAGTGCTCAAGATAGCCTTTTACAAACTCCCACAACTTTACAGTGGTGTCAATGTAACCTTGATGTGGTTTACCATCCTTGAGTCCGCCAACCCTATAAGATAAAGCACCCATTAATTCATCTCTATTGTCCATAATTTCAACAGGATCATAATCGATTTCTTGTAAATATCCAGCCTCATCATCATGGGTCATGATGTATTCGAATTTGTCAAGTTCTGTGTTCTCATATCCATACATATTACTAGTGAAGTGGCACATGTGTAGATATCCTTTTCTTGCTATTGAAAAACTATTCCTAACATACCACAAACTTCGCCTATTATAATAAAGATCTTTTTCTTCTATATGTTTCGGAGTTTCATAAGGAACTGATTTCCAGAAAACCTTTTGGGAATTCTCTTTTGTCATTTGTTCCCTTAGAAATAAATCATCATAGATATCATCGAAATAATGCACATAAACAGGATAATCGTGTCTATAGTTATACTTATCCCAAACCGATTTCATGCTTTTTTCCAAACACAGGTTTCTTGACGATATATAGACAATGCAAGCTTTTTGTTTGCTCATTTTTACTCCTGATAGTATTTTATTCCGCAGTGATTATATATTTCACTTATACAATATAACACATTCTTTGTTTCTTGTAAAGTAAAATCTTTCATATTCTCGTATAAGCTTGGATGGTTTGGACATGACCCCGCATAAGATCCGTATGAATTTGGTACACCAACATCATTATTAGAATTTATAATATTTTTAACTTCTAAATTCTTCTGTTCACTGCCAAAACTCATATCTTCTACAACGTTCATTGCTTTGCCACCTAATTTGATATAGCCAAGATCTGTCAGTAAGCTCAGGCTACACTCCAAGTTATGTGGCTCACAAGCAATTGTTACTTCCATGTTGCCACCGAAGTCACCAAAATCTAAGTTAGCATATACGGTATCCTCAACTTCTACGTCTTTATGTTTTGTATTGTATATCTTGGCATGTAGAACATTAGGTTTTCCCAGCAAATAACAAAGAATATCTAAATAATGGATTCCGCATTCGTGTAAGACTCCACCGCCGAGGGCGGGATCCCCTCGCCAGTCGTCAAAATACTCTCTGGGCCTTTGCCATCTCTGGACCAAGCTAGCTCCTCGTACTTCGCCTATTATTTTATTATCAATTAAATATTTTAAAGTTTTAACCGTTGAATTTAGTCTAACTTGTAAAACAGCATAGATTTTTTGTGAGTGCTGCTTTGCTGCGTGTTCAAGAATGCTTAATTTTGCAGGGTCAAGAACTGCTGGTTTCTCTACAAGCACATCGCATTTGTTTTTAATCGCATAAAGGCAGTGCTCAAAATGAAGGGCGTTAGGAGTTGCAACAACAACAAAGTTAATATCTTCAGCATCAATCATATCTTTATAGTTTTGATATTTTTTCACTTGTTCACCAACAACGGTGTTGTCTAAGGACTGTTTATTGGTGTCGCAAATACTGATTAAGTGATAATCATCGTTTTTATCAATTGCTTCAACATGACGAGGAAATATTTTCCCACACCCAATAATGCCCACTCTATACTGCATGAGTCTTTTCCCTAATTGATTTGGCTGCCCTTTCAGCCACAGGGCAATCTCCAGTTATTCCAAGTTTTTTGTAAATTGGTTGTTCATACACAACGTTTGGGTAATGCCCTTGTTCGGGACCTCTAATTCCTAATTCTGCTTTGACGCCAGTCATATGCAGCTTCATTTGTTCATATGCCATCAAGCACAATGGTTCCGCTAATCTAAAGTTGAAGCCAATATATTCGTGATTATATTTACCCACCTGCCCGTGTGTACAAATTGATCTAATT
>Ga0098052_1002150_pt1 | contig 11960 bp, 6 predicted proteins | sample 15_taG_FD_81591 | JGI IMG/M metagenome (GOLD analysis project Ga0098052, IMG submission 81591) | Marine viral communities from the Subarctic Pacific Ocean - 15_ETSP_OMZ_AT15312 metaG | ecosystem: Environmental > Aquatic > Marine > Oceanic | place: Pacific Ocean | collected 2015-01-18 | reverse complement strand
TGATGTCGGCCCTTTCACCGCAAGCGGCTGGGAGTTCTGAAATCTGATAAAGATCCGGAGCACAATTACTCCGTCATCTAAACCAGACTATACCTCGGCAGGTATAGCAGCCCCATTTAGGCTAGGCCTGTGGAATGCCCTTGTTTTGACAGGTTAGGGTACCTGTGCCTTTGTCTGTTTAGGCACAGACGGAGCGTTGCTCAACGTCCTACCTAATGTCTGCTGTAGGCAGTGCCACTGCCCGATGTTTTGATATTGCTTCCTTGGTTCTTCCAAGTCCACGGGCAGTTCCCCGACTGCCTAGCTTTGATTAACGTAACCAGAGGTGCACATAGGTTACGCCCCTAAGGTACACCCACCTTGGCGGATGTAACTTAGGGACGGGGGTAGCCTCGCGATATCGGGCCTACCCCACGCCGTGATAGTTTTTTGTGCCTATCACAGACACCTTGGATTGCTTACGGCAATCACTCGGAAAGAACCCCAGCGGCCCGAGAGCCACTGGGGTTCGGTGTGGGCTTTTCTAACTGTACCCGAACAGTTGAGGGGCTATGTAACCCTGCGGCCCTCAGCTACAGGGAGTCCAATCTCTGGACTAGCCTAGTCATCACCCGACCTCAATGAGGCCACGCTCTGTCGCAATGCGAACGGCGATGTCAATCTTTAGGGGATTGGTCATATCACCACTCAGAGCCATAGCAACCAAATTGGCTACTCCAGCGTCATCGAGGGCTTCGAACTTGTCCTCGATGCATTGCGAAGAGGTCCGGATGACTGTGATCTTAGACAGATCAGTCGTCATGGATGTTCTCCACTATTCTGTTGTCGACCTTACCAGACCCCACTATAGGGCGGTGTGCTCGGTCTAACACACGCTTCGGGCAGCCACCCCCATCAAATCGACCGGCTGTCGCTGGGCTTACCACCGGCGACAGCCGTAAGTATGTACACCAAAGACAACACCGACGAAGTCGGGTCTATTGGTTGTTCTGGGTAACATGTAGAAAAAAGCAGGTGTACCCAAGTATGCACCCTAAGGTACCCAAAGTACCCGTAAGTTGTACTTATTGGGGGTAAAGTACCCGTAAGTTGTACCAAGGGGAGGTACCCGTACGTAATAGTACCCGTAAGTACTCGTAGGTACTCGTAGGTGCGTACCGTAGTGTACATTAACATTAATTATTTCTATTTATCTCCTATCAGATAGTGCCTTTGTTCAGATCATCCTTGCCGGTAGCCCGCCCATGACAGGTGGGAGTGCACCGCTGTGGCGCTCACCTCCCGCTTCCAAGCATCCCAGAAACGGGACTTGGCCTGACTGATGGATGGACCATCAGCTTTGACCTTCAGCGTCCCACCAAGGGGATGCTTCGCCGTCACAGAGACATGGAAGAACATGTTGTCTGGGTCACAGACATCTGGAACAGTGGAGATAGTGATATAATCACATTCCCACTGATCCGCAATGACTCGCCAGCCTGCTGCCTTAGCAGCCTGCTTGACGATGAGCCACATCTGTCCCTCCGGTGGTGAGGTCAACAGGTCGACTCGGCCTTCCGCCTCTGTCACCATGCGACCTTCCACCTTGAGGGAGATGAGGTCCTTCTTGTCCTTGGACCAGATCAGGTGTCGTCGTGTTCCGTTTGCTTTCATTTCCAATATTCCTTTTAATGGAAACCTTTGTGAAGGATATCACCAACGTGATGATAACCTAAACTGGGACTACATCCTTTCAGACATAGCCCCGAGTCCCCCGAGGGATCAGCCAAGCCAATGCTTGGTCTTTGCAAACTCCTTCTTGTCAAGAGGGAGCCATCCACGGCTTGCCAAACTAGGAACCCCATTCGGAATGAGGATCTCATTATCAAGCCAAGAGCTATCGATATCTTCCATGTACACAGCCTTCATGATCGGGAACACCGATCGGGCATTGGCACAATGAGTACCGATGGAATCATGGATGCATGCTGCTTGCATGTCTTTCCTTTTAAATCGACATGCAGCGAAATCAATTACACTACCATCCACCGAGTGAATTGCATTCGGTGGGGCAGCTGCCTGATTATCGACTGCAACGATAGGCAACATGGAGACCCGGTGTGACTTACCATTATAGGTAAGATATATTGTCTTCATGTTCTTGCGGCCTTCCTCAGATTTGTCAGTCATCAACTTGTAGTTGAGAACCTTCATACCATTGGGAGCCGTCCAGCTGAGAACCCTGCTGTCCAAGGCTGCTGTCTTAGCAGCCTGTTTGATTGCAACCATCGTGGGTCGCAGTCTAGTGGTAAGACCAGACACGGTCTTACTACCGTAGAGAGCAGTCTCATATGCTCTTGCCAAGTCAGAGCCAACTGAGACAGCGTGGTCCCAGCCTAGGCCCTTCAGAAACTCATGATGGTCTTGGTTGAATGCATCAACCGGAACACCATCGAAGCTTCCCTCCACGTAGCTTCCAACCTCATCGACAAACTCCACAGACGAGGTCTTGGGTTTGGCGAGGAACAAGCCCCTTGTGAGGGCTCTGTTGGCTGCTCCATAGATCATGGGCAAGAGCATCGTCTTACCAGTGCCACGAGAGGTTGAGTTCTCGTGGTTCTTGCATTCAGTCGGGAGTTGCCCAGCCGCCGCTACGTGCTGTGTAGCAGCGTTGTAGAGGCACTGAGGCTCTGGACTAGGCAAGAAGTTGGTGAGAAGTGCGAGGTTGCGATCACCGTTGAAGAACGAATATATCCCGCCGCCCGAATTCGTCTGGTCTTGCTGGAAGATATAGTTGCTTCGACCGTGCATGAGCATGTTCTTAATACACTCAGCAGCTCTCAAGGAGCACGCAGGCTTCTTGCCTTTGTGTTCCTTGATGAATGACACAGGATCAGCTAGGATATCAATGAAGTTATCCTGATTGACACCGTACTCATCCTCCAAGCGAGGGAGGCAGAAGTCGATGGCACTCTGATCCACATCCATCCACAACTCGAAGTCGCAGATGGCGCGGTGCCAGTCTCCTCCTTGGTAGCTGGCGACACCACCCGATTGGGTGTACTTACGCCAACGACGGTCGGGGAAGAGAGGGAGGTTGTACGGATCGGTGCCGAACTTCCTGAACTCCTGAAGCATCAAGAGTTCCATCTTGTCCGTCCGGGCATCGAACCAACCATCTGCCACCAGCTCTTCCATCACACTCAGGATGAGTGGATTGGGAATGAACTTAATGGATGACAGATAATCAACACTCGTCCGATATGTCTCGGTGAGCTCCATGTCAAAGATCTGCCCAGAAGGCATCTGGGACCGTTGGCCGATTTCATCATTCACATCTCTTATCAATCGACCAACCGTGCTAAGGCTGGTGGTCTTGATTTGAGTGTTAGTGATGTACAATCGGGCGGTCTGCCCTTTGCCGATCAACGAGCAGTGCAGCATTCCGCTGTCAATGCCCGCCTGTACAATGTCCCGCAGGTCATTGTGATCGGTGATACCGCTCATCTCAGCCAATCGCTGAAAGAATGATGCAGCATCTTGCATTTTGTTAATTAGGTATTCAAACATACCATTAACTCCTAGTGACACAGAGTGAATGATAAGATGTGTTGCCTGTGTCGCACAACACACCTAATGGTTAGTGAACAGTTTTATGACATGTTCAGGTCGGAACAGACTACATAATATCCTCAGGATATGTTCGGACTTCACTAGTCCCTTGACCAGTGACGATTAAGGGTAGCTCACCAGCTCCATACATCTCCGCTGGTCCTCGCATGGATCTCATGAACAAGGGCAGCCCACGCTCTTGGCATTCAAGGGGAGTGAGGCGTGGTCTGTCTGTCTCAGCCAAGAATAACTGGTACTCCATTTCGTACACATTATCTTTGTACAATGTACGAGGAAACGCTGATTCTACGTGAGTAGCATCAATGCTGTGGACACAGCGGGAGGTGGGCTGATCCACCACTATCTCCAGCGAGTTAACCCAGTCGGGCTCCACTCGAGGGAGGGTGAAGTCGGTGTCCACCTCCTCAACTTGACGGTCAGACCTGTAGGAGATGATGGCCTCCAGCAGGACTAACCCCAGTATTGAGGTTGTAGTTATAATTAGTATCAGGTCCATTGTGGAACCTTTCTGTCCCTGATGGGACGATGTGCTGCCATTGAAGGCTGGCAGCTGTGCCTTAGTTAGTGAACAGTTTTATGACATGTTCAGGTCGGAACAGAACTATTCAGCATCCTCAGCGATGCATTGGTCAATGCGTCTCTTGGTCGACGCGAGACCCTCACATCGGTCGAGGCATTCTCTGCTATGCTCTCGCAGTTCCAATATAATCCACACCATCTTGGAGGCGTATGGTGCATCCTGGTAGGGGATGCCCCTCCACCTGTACTTCGTGAAGCTCTCATACCTGATATGGTAGCCACGGTAGCAGTGGGTGTTACCCCCAACGTGATGAGCTTGGTGCTCATCGCAGACAATCTCATTATCGTTTCTATCAAAATACAACGGCATCTTAGAACTCCTTGGTGTTTAACACCATGTGCTGCCATTGAAGGCTGGCAGCTGTGCCTTAGTTAGTGAACAGTTTTATGACATGTTCAGGTCATGGCTCAGAACTGTTTGATACTACCTAGCAGGATGCTAGGCTTCTTAGTGGTATACTGAGATATGTACTTCATTAAGTTTATCTGAGCGTGGCGAGCACGGATCTCGGCTACCGATGGGCCGTGTCTCCTGTGTTCGATATGCTCCGCCATGCCAGCATGGTCCTTAATCTTAGAGAGTACATCGCCGTACTCATTTTTGTTGTAAGGAATTGTTTGCCTCATCGTCTTAGAACTCCTTGGTGTTTAACACCATATGATGTCACTATAAAATGGCTAGTGACTTGCCATGTCCCCCAGAGTGGGGGGGTAGGGGGGGGAAGGAAAACCTTCCAACTTATCCTAACCCCACGTAAATTGCTGACCCCCTAGTCGATTTTAATTTAATTAATATCTGGGGCCTTAGCAGGAGCTGAAGCCCTAGGATCCTCTGTAACATCCGTAGAAGCTCCTGTAGGAGCTCCTGCTGTATTACTGGTAGGAGGAGGTACCGGGGCAGCCTGTGGCTTCTGAGGGGCAGCCTGTGGCTGCTGAGGGGCAGCCTGTGGTTGCTGGGGAGCAGCCTGTGGTGCGTGTGTGTTTGGTATAAATTTATTAAGGTCGGATTGTGAGAGATTATTGAGATAATTCTCTAGTCCCCTTGGCATGACCTCTTTCAGGATATCTCTTAATACAGATGTATCTGTTGGTATGTATTCATCTGCCTGCTCAAAGAATGCCTTAGTTGGGCTGAAGCTTGATCCTTGCTTAGGACCCGAGGAGTTATTTGTATATGTTCCTCTCTCCTCTGGGCTGATCCCAGCCAAGCTCTTTAGTGCGGTTCTGATAGACACGTCTGAGAATCCTGCAACCCCCTTACTCATCATATCAACCATGGCATTCGCATCTAAGTCTCCGCCATCAAATATATCATAACCCACTGATGTAGCTTTCTTCGCACCAGCCACAGCAGCAATATAAGCTGGGGGCAGCATCATGGTCATAAATCTTGAAGCGCCTCGTCTGTAGTCTGGTTTCTCGCTCATAGCCTCTACTCCAAACATAACGCCCATCTGTGCCGCAACAGAAGGCATCAATCGGTTACTGATTAATGGGTTTCTAAATAAGGCTGACATCAGTAAGGCTACATCTTCTGATTTCATCTGTCCATTGATGATTCTACTTAGGAAGTCCTCGTCTGCAATGCCTGCAATATACATCAACATGAAGTTGTAGATAACATCCATTATCGTCGCTGTAATGAGCTTAGCAGCAAACAGGACAGGGGGAACCCTGCCTACTCCTTCTAAGACATGCTGAGCCACAAACAGCTTCGGGAAGCTTCTGTACATATGTACTAAGAACATGGCAGGATGGGAGCTTGTGTTTCTTTCTAATACATGAGACTCAGTCAAACTCTCCCTGCCATACCTAGCTTGGAAGCGGCTTATGGCCGCCAATCCCTCATATAGATCATGTTTAGTTAGTCCATCCCCATCAGCTATTTCTTCATATAAGCTATATGAGTAACCATCTGCGTTCATCATCTCAAGCTTAGCTTTGATCTCAGATAGAGGAAGGAGGCCTCTTTTACTGAGACCATATCGATCTACTAAATACTTAGTTGCCTTGATGTTAGCTTCTGTTAAGAAACCTGATTCAACCATCATATGGACAATCCTAGCTTCTGTTCCAACGAGAGATGCTATTAGAGATCCAGATCCAGCCTCTCTTACAATATCTTTAAACATACTCCTATTACGGGGGCCTGTGTAGTTAGTGACACCCTCTAGATAGGATGACAGCTTATCTATCCTACTTAGTAATTGCCTTTGGCCCTGAGTACGCATACTGATTCTGAGAGACTGAGCCGCAATTCGATGGCCTTCCTTAAGTCTCTTATAGTACCCTCTGGCATTTCTACCAAAGAATCCTCGCTGTCCAGTGGCTGTATCTACATCCCCTGTTTCATCATAGTCAATCATATTGTGATCTAGAATACCCCTTGTAGCGGTATCATGATCATAGAAAGCATCTTCTACAGCAAGGTAATGACCCCTAGTCATTATCTTTGTAGCAAGCTTCTTGTTAAAGACGTTGAGAAACAGGGTTGCTGTGCCTCCTAAGACATCCGCCAAGAATCGTGGGGTATTACCTCCGTACATAGTATTTACTACTGCACTGATTACAGCTTCATTAGTCAGGTTGGCCATGTTCTGGTTAGGCCCCCACATAACATCTGTAGCTACTTGACCTGTTTTCACAGCAACTCCCGCAATACCGGGTGTCTCATCCTCATTAATCATGGTGGCTGAGCCTAGGGCTAAGTCGTGTTTGTGTTGGATCTTATCTAATACTGTATTCCATGCGGCATCGTTCTTAGCTGACCTAATAGCATCAATCACGTTTGCGAAGGAGAAGTTATGAACATCCCCTGTTATGTCTGAAATGGCCTTCCTAGTATATGCAGATCTACCCATAGATCTCTCTAGACCAACTATGATAGACCTTAGATCCTTGGAAAATGCATAGTCTAGGGCTGTTCTCTCATCAACACTCAATCCCGAGTGGGTACTGGCTAGATCCTTAGCCGATAGCTCCACGCCCTGTTTAACAGGAAGCCTAGCATTTAGCCCCTGATCTCGTACCATAAGATCTGCGTGAACAGAACCAAAGGTTATTCGAGGAGCTCTATCTCTCCTTCTATTCCAAGATGGTACTGTTCCCTTGGATGGGAATATGTTATCATTGATTCCATTCATTATATGGAGTAATCTAGTACCTCTGTTAGTTAGAGAGGAGGACTGAGCTTGTGTTTTAAGCTCAGTTAAAACGGTTTGTAATTCTGTGTATTCTAATGATTTAAATAGTTCTTGGTAAGAGACTTCTTTTATCTTAGCCTCGAACATGAAATCGTTTGTAGCTTTGTATATAAACCTTGCTGCCGTTGTGAAGTTACTTGAATTCACATCTGACTCGACACGATTCCTAAAGTCCCCTTCTGGATTCATGTGTGTTGGTCTTCCCGAACTATCCTTTTTAGATTCAACATAATACTGCATAGCCCTCTCTTCTATTTCCTTGGTTATTAGTTTCTGGCCCTCACTCATAGCCCCCTCTACCTTAACATGGCTTCTATAGAACTCAACAACAGAGGCTACACCCATCGTATCTGCATCTGTTACAAGGTTAGCTGTTCCATTAGATAAATATAGAGAAACCACATCCGTAGCTCCTGCTGGATTGAAGTTTTCAATAAGCTTAGTAGTGAATACTTTATTCAAGGCCGTCTTAAATGTGGCGATATTTTCGGGTTTAGATTGCTCCAGCCAAGCATTATTAAGTCTAATGCCTATGTAGTCGGAGGGTGTTTCGATGCTTTGTCCACGAACCCCGTACTTCTTGGCCAATGACTCAAAGTTTTTAGCATTTGCTTGATAGAGCTTTGCATATATCGTAGCATCCTTAAACATCTCTGGGGTAAGTCCCTCGCCAAATCTACCCAGCGCTTCTTTGTTTTCGGGTCTGTCTTGTACAAGCCACTGGTAAGCTGCCTTCTCTACAAGCACGGATTCCTTTTTACTGTACTTATTTCGGATTACATTATTGGCCGTTACTACAGTTCTGGTCCACTGCTGGATGTAGTTGAAGTTTTCAACAATACCACCCACGGGTCCGCCACCAAACATATTCTGACCACTACCCTTGGTTGTGTCAATCAAGAACCCCAGTGTTGCTAAGATTGAATCAGAAGAAGCATACGTCAGGCTGGATGAGTTACCACCGCCTATGCCACGTAGACCGAATGCTCCTCTTTCTCCTACTCCCCTAGCTGAGCCGTTGTATAGGACATCGCTCAGATACTTTACCAAGGCATTATCGTGTGTTCCCCAAGCTAGTAACTTATTAAGAACATTCTCGGTATCCTTAAGTTGACCGCCCCTTCGTCCACGGAACATGGAAGCCTTCTCAAGTACATATGTTGCGAGAGCTATGCTTTCGTTGTCATTCTTGGGGGTGCCAAACGTCCCGTCGTCCTGCATCAGTTCCTTCAAAGACATTAGATACTCTTCAGTAGATCGTCCTAAGATTGTTAGTGACTTAGATCCCTCTGGTCTTATATCTTCCGTTTTCCTAGAGAGATCAGCAAGTCTATTCGTTTCCTCGTCAGATAGATCCTCCCTCCGTCTTTTGTTTTCTAGGGCGTTATATTCTTCTAGTTCCTGTATCTGATTCTGAGCATCACCTATCGCATTTATCTCTGATCCCCTCTGTAATTCTCTGAGGGGATAGGTAAAGGATCTGGATGCATTCTCCACCGCAACTCTACTAGTGGAGAAAGAATTACCGAAGTTAAACATCTCCTCAACAACATTATCCATTAGTCTAAACGTCTCAGGATTAGCCTTTCGATGTATAGACATCCGACTAGCAACTGACTGAGCTAAGTCCTTGATTCGGTTATATGCTCTCTCCCACCACTGGGCGGCCTCATCAGCTACAGCATGCTTCCTTCTCATCTTATCGATATCAGCCTTAAGGGATTTATTATCCAAAACCTTAGACATCAATACAAATGCACCCCACTCAGCAATAAACTCCTCAATATTCAAGGAGTAGTGGTCCACCAGTCCGTTGATTTCACCTCTATCCCCAGCAAACAATGTTGATACCATGTCTCGCACAGCTTCTTGTCCACCTTTGGTTTGGAATGCAGCAACAGCACCTCTATAAGAAACATCATCAGTCTTGATATGTCGTATTCTAGCGATGTGAGATAGCTCATGTGCAAATACCTCTACCATCTCTGGAACAGCCCGCCTCTTCAGGAGGTCTGGGTTAATCTTAATAACGTATCTATCTCCATATTTACCGGAATGACCTACCCGATCTAAGGAGGAGTCAAGTACAATGGATAGATTATCAGCAAAGTTCTTATTATGATGTAGAATAATACCAAGCATGCTCTTGTATAAGTACGCAGCTTCCTCTGAAAGAACCCCAGACTCCACCATATTATCTACGGATGTGTTGATATGGGTTCCTCTACTATGGAACGCTGCTATGAAAGCATCAGTTCCTCCGATTTCCGCTACTTCATCATCAGTCATTAACTCTATTCGGTGATCATATCTTCTATTAGCTTTCTCTAGTGCCTTCTTAGCTTCTTGTACCTCTTCTATAGTAGAATCCTCAGTTATTCCTAAGTAACTGAGGACTTCTGGATGGGGATTCAGTGAATCAACCACACCATGTATCTCAACATATCGCTTAGCTGGGTTAAAGTATATATTTCGAGTCTCGGTTCTAGTAACGGCAGTTAGATACGCATCAACATAAGGCCGTGCGCTCTGCCACAGCTTGTTTAGGTCTTTATCTGTTTTTAGAACGCCATAATAAGAACGTAATCTATTCAATGCTGAGTATTGTGTTAGGTTATCTGACTGAGCCAGCATGATAACAGCATGTAATAGGTCTCTATCCCCTTCGACAAGGTTTGATAAGCCATTCAAAGTCTCTTGCTCTGCCTTTAATCCATATATCTCTGTATTGAGTAAGGCTTGATTAAGATAACCTAAGTAAACAAGGTCAATAGCTCTTCCCTTGCGATCATTGCCTCCAATATAATACTTAGCATCATACACCACTAAAGGTAGTCCATACTCATCGGTCATATTCAAATCACTAGTAGTCTTTAAAGAAGATCCAGACTCCTGATGCATGTGGGTCAGAACATCCATCTCATCTGAGTAAGCCAGTCTTTGCATTTCATAGAATTTTCTTCGTTCTGCGTTAAGAAACTGAATACTATCTGTTGTAGCTACACCTATATCACTACCCAACATACCAGCCATCTCAGCTCTGTTGAGGAATATCTGATTCTTAAGCATCATGAACATCTCATTTAGGTTTTCTGGTGTGAGGTGGTAATATGTATCGGTTCTTATCATTGAAGTATCAAACCTAATCATACCGCCAGAACCTCTCTTCTTCGGTGCCTTTGCTTTGGTTCTATCAACAACATTCTGAAGATCTATTCTGTTTCCTATGTGATGAGAACCAAAGTCATCTAAGAATAGATATAACTCCATCTCATTTTCGGCCTTGAATCTATCTGAATCAAACAACTTATCCATAATGCTCTTCATGTGTTTAGTGGGGACGGAGCTGAGTAACACAAAACCTGCATCATCTTTTTCAAGTCTGTTAAACAAATCAGGATTATCTTTAAATACATTCCTCATATAATCAGTAGCAATAATTCTACCTTCCTCGTGATATAAGAGATTAAAGATTACCTCCATGGAGTCTGCACTGAATACAGTTAGGGTTGTTGTCCTTGTTTTTCTTTTGTCTGCAGCTGGTTGTCCTTCTGCTATTATATTATCTGTCGGAGATAAACCGAGACTCATAGGCTTAAGGGCATTAACCCCATTCTTTGCCAAGAAAGAAAGCAAGTCTATGTACCTCATACCCTCAAGCTTACTTCCCTCAATCCCTAACATATTACCTAATTCAAGATAGCTTCTTGATTGATGAGAAACATCATCATGAAATGACCACAGAGCTGTGAGATTAGAAAGCATATCCAATCTAGCCTGTTGTGCTTGTCTGTATTCAGACTCAGCATACATACCGCTGCCTGCTTGTGATAACCTACTCATGGTTGAGAGGTAGGGAGCAACCGCAATTTTCTCTGTCTTATACACCGAGTATATCTTAGCCCAATTACCCTCTTGTACAAGATTATTCAGACCATTTCTTACTGCGTAGGTCTCTAAGGTTTTCCTAAGCTGTGCTGCTCTCATCATTATTCTTCTAGATGCACCCCCATACACCATCTCATGGGCTGAGTTGTAGGGTGTTTCATACACATAGGGTGCTTTAGTTTCAGCATATGGGTTAGCAAACCCACGAGACTCTAGGGGTAATATCTCATTAACATTATTGACATCTCTCCCAGCCTCTTCGGTGTTGATCTTTTGTTGTCTAAGTTCCTCGCCTTCAATATTATAAGCCATTTCTTGTAAACCGAATACACCTCGTTCTTGCCAAGGAATTGAAGCATACTCAGGCCTGAAGGCTCCCATACCCTTTAGATTCTGGGCAGCACCTGGGTTATATATAGTACTTATTGCTGAGTCGGCATCTAAATCAGGATCAAATAAGAATCTAGCTGAGTGTTTAAGAAGGGCTCCGTTCTTCTGACGAAGGGATCTCTCTTCTTTAGTGAGCATATTTTCATGTGAAATACCTTCTGCATACGCTTGGTTCTCTAGTTCTGATTTTCGGCTCCACTCTTCCATGAAATTAACACGAGATTCTGATTCAGCGTGGGAGTAATTCCCTAACTTAGGGGCGTAACTTCTGCTAGTCTTAAGTGCGAT
>Ga0098052_1002147_pt1 | contig 11977 bp, 12 predicted proteins | sample 15_taG_FD_81591 | JGI IMG/M metagenome (GOLD analysis project Ga0098052, IMG submission 81591) | Marine viral communities from the Subarctic Pacific Ocean - 15_ETSP_OMZ_AT15312 metaG | ecosystem: Environmental > Aquatic > Marine > Oceanic | place: Pacific Ocean | collected 2015-01-18 | reverse complement strand
TTTGTCACTAAAATGCAACAGTAACATTGCATAGTGTATTATTTTTAATATATCTTTTCTCGGGGTTCCTTTTTTATCATATCTTGAAGCATACTTAAGAATGTTACTCCTACAGAATGCTTTAGCATCCCCACAAGCTTCTATAAAGTCTAAAGTCTGCACTTCGCCTTCGCTATAATGTTCATCATATGTATTGTTTACATACTGAGATATTTCTTCTAAAATTTTATCTTCGTTATATTTAGACATTTTCAGCTTCCATTTCAAACAATGATAATTGTTTATTTTGAGTTTCAACGGTTTCATTTAGTAAGGGTCTTTCTCTATCCACCCTGTAACCTTTATTCATATACACGGGAAGATTCCCTAACCCTAATTCTTTAACTCTTTCCTGAAAATACTCTTTAGTTGTTACACGTTTACTTCTGGTATCACGTTTTATTTTTTTGTTATCTGCTCTACCTTTACCATGTGTTTGTGGCCCATAAACAGTAATCTCTCCATGACAATTTCTACATAAAGGCATTATATTACCATAGCTATGGTCATAAGGATTGTCATTAATATGGACCATATCTAAATTAGGCAACCCATTCCCATTTAGTCCGGCATATCCACAAGCTGGACAAGAATTATCGCACACATCTAATAAATATGCTTTTACAATAGTAGAAATTTGAGTTCTAGAACCACCAAGCACTTTATCAGCCTTCCAATCTTTTATAAACTGTACTCTTCTACGAAGATGGAATTCGGACGCTGCTCTAGATTGTTTAGATACATTTGGGCGTATTTCTAAAGCATCCCATTTTTGTTTGTATTTTATCTTGTAACTTGTTATTTCGTCCATATATTTATACTAGCAGTTTTTTAATCCCAGTCAATATATTGACTTGAATAATTAGCTACTATAGATAACTCTCTCCCCGAATAAAAAGGTATTAGTTTCTCAAAAGCAGCAAAGGATGTTTTAATTCCTTGTTTTTTTATGTTAAGTGACTTTATACCATCATCATAGTGGGAGCTATTTAAGACTTCGGGTGTTGCTAGTCCCAATATAGTCGCAAAATCTTCAGAAGAATCTACAATAACAATTATTTCTGGGTATGTTGATGGTCTATTCTTTCTAATTAGCGGGAATCCTAACATACATCCTTTTACCCCTATTTTTAATCCCGCTGGTAATAAGTCCGGTTTGTCATAGTCAAAACTATTACCCCAACTATCTTTAGAAAATTTATACCCCGTAAACTTTTCAGCGGCTATTTCAGCAAATTTTCCAGTGCGTTCTCTTGATTCTCCTTGTCCCGAATCATTCCGTCTTTGTTTTTCTTGCCATTTGCTTTTGGGCATTCGAGTTATATAATCATCAACTCTTTGTTTGTCCTTTTCAGTAAAATAAACATCTAAGAAAGTATTAGTAATTTCTTCGTAATACTTCCTATCTTTCGCAGGTCTTAATTTAATTTGTTTTTCAAAAATATAATCAAGCATTATTTAACTCCAGTCAATATAATCTTCCGCTGGTATGGGCTTCAATTCTTTTTTGGTCGCCCAAGAAGGAGTAAAGACTTCCATGTCTACTTTCAAAGGTATGTTTTTAGAGTTCTGCTCTAGTAAAGTTTGTATTTCATAAGGTATAGTATCTAACTCAGATTCATGTATCTCACATATAATTTCGTCATGAACCTGTACTAATATATGACTTTTCTTATCCGCAAGGTATTTGTCTACTTCTATCATTCTTTCGGTCAATAAGTCAGCACTAGTACCTTGTACCATGTAATTTACACCTTTATATGCAAATCTAGGGTCAATACTATACACCCGCCCATAACGATTCATCAAAATGTCTCCTCGTCCAGCCGTAGCAACCACTTTATCGAACCATTCCTTTGAGCCTTTCATTCCTTGAAAGTATTGTTTCTTGAATTTCCCAGCTTCTTGTGGTGTCGTACTTAGCTGTTGAGCCAGCTTTTTGTTGCCTATACCGTAAATAGTACCGAAAGTTACCGCCGTAGCGTACTGTCTAAACTCTTTGAAGCGGTCATGTGACTCATCAATACCAAAAGCAAGCTTGGCTGCCTCACTATGAAAGTCTACATCATCTTTGTTTAGTATCTCATCAATAGTTTTATTCCTAAAGTAGGACATAAAAACACGAACTTCCATTTGTTGATAGTCAAATCCTACCAACTTATAACCATCACGTGGAATAAACAATCTTCTTATTGATACCTGAGTATCATTTTCTTCACTATAGGACTCATCTCCAATATAAGCCCAAGTAGATAACACATCATCTGAAAGTTCTTGAGTAGCAACAATACCTTTTTGCGAAATCATTGCTGAAATCTTACCTCTAATATCGGTCTTCTCCGTATCAGACAATTCATGTTCTTCTAAATTAAAATGGTTTCTTGGAATGTTTTGAAAGTTAGGACTCTGACTAGATAATCTTCCAGTAGAAGTTCCCCAATTATAAAACTGCGTATGCTTAACATTCTTCTTAATATAAGGTTGTAAATACGTAGATATAAGCTTTGCCAGACTTCTGTATTGTCTAATCAACCCAGCAATTCTATGGTCAATATTTATCAGTGCCGCCTCATTCCACGATTCTTCACCCTTTGGGGTCTTTACAGGAGAGTGTATAGGAGGATTCATACCATTTAGTACTTCACCAACTTGTTTAGGACTTAGAATATCAAACTCTTTACCCGCTAATTTATATATTTGCCGTTTAACCTTCTCTTGTCTAATCTGAATAGCCTTTTTAGCTGTCCTAGCATAAGAATCGTCTATCCCAACACCACGACCTTCCATGTCAAACAAAGTCTTAGTCAATTGACATTGCAATTCATATATACGAGTCTGCTTTGTATTGATTATCTTTTTTAAACAATTGTTATAAAGCTTTGCTGTTACTAAAACATCTTGTTCACAGTAAGGACCAACTAGGTTAATAGGTGCTCTGTCATAACCACCATGACCAAGGTCAATTGGTTTATCGTTCTCATCAACACCTTCATGACAATCACATCCTAATTTACCCACCCACTTTTTTTGTTTCATGGTTGTCTTTAGGTCAATGTCATACTGACCTGCTTCTTTACCAAATCTTCTTTGAGCAGTCGCTGTTAAGCCAACACCAACATTATCATCAGATTTAGGTTCTGTAAGCCTAGTCATAACTAATGTATCAATTAATTTTCTATTGCCAACATCTAAACCTAACGCAGACAAAAAATGTAAATCAAATTTTATGTTATGCCCAATAAATGTACTGACAAAATCAGTGTCGTTTAATATGTTAATAAAAGACTCTATGATTACAGAATCAACATTTTGATACTTGCCATCTTTACACCACTCATCACAAATAAGTCGTTCTTCTAGCTCTTTCTGTTTCTTGTTCTTACGCTCAACTTCACAGTTGTGGTTGTGAGCTACAGGATAATACTGAGAGAAATCACTATCTAATTGAGCAATGCCAATACCACAAACAAAATCTCCATCATGTACTTCTAAACCTGTAGTCTCAACGTCTATAACAACAACAGAATCTTTATCCAAGCGTTCCATCAATAGATGCAACTGCTTGTCTGCATTTTCCGGAGTTACAATTGTCATGTAACTTAGAACAAAGGTTTTTCAGGAGCAGCTGTTTGTGACTCTGCTGCCAATGATAATTCTATGTTTTTCCCATATCTTTCTAAGAAATAATCTTTTACTAAAGGCAATTCTGCAATTTCTGCTTTTCTTTCAGAAGGTATTTCTTCTGTTTGCGGTGTAGCAGAAAGAGTATAAGAAGTCTCTAAACCAGCCCCACTTCTTTTTATTCTAATAACTCCCTTGTCTAAACCACCCCAGTCACTATAAATGCCTGATAATTGGTCCCAAACATAGTCATTTCTTCCAAAGCCTAGACTGACAATTCTAAAATCATTGATATCTTCTCGATACATCATCTTTCCACCGGGTCCTTCTACAGCAGCCCAATCATCATTTAGTTTATCTAAATGTATGATTCTGTGGACATAAGACCAAAAAGCAAATTTACTAGATGGTCTAGTATCTTCAGGTACTATACTATCATCGACTGTGTCATGTTTTAGTAAGTTAATCCATCTGTTACCCATTCTAAAAGTATAGAGTTTGATTTCGTCTATGAATTTATCTTCATCATGTCCTGTTGCTATTGAGGAAAGAAAAACTTGGTCCCCATCTTTAAACCACACCTCTCGTCCGGGTGTTTGTGTTTGTTGTTGAGGTCTTCGTAAGTCCTCACGCTGTCTTTGTATTCTTGAAATTCCGCTCATTGGGTCTCCTATTATATTATTGTTTTATTTTGTAATACCATATGTAACGTCTGTGTATCTCTGATTTCTTGAACGTCCTTATAATTTTTTGGTAGTCTTAAGTATGATATCAGGAAACGTTCATTAATGTCAAGGGTTGCTTTTTGCATTCCTTTGCTCCCCGCTACATCATTATCCAAAGACAAAACAATTCGAGATGGGTTTATTTGCCCTAATAAATCAATTTGTTTCTTTGATAAATTCGCCCCTAATACTGCTACACTAGCATACCCATGTTGTTGGAGCCACATACAGTCTAAAGCACCTTCTACAACATATAACTCTTGTTCTTCTTTTACATGATTTATGCCAAAAAGAGTTTGAGATTTCTTGAACCCTTTAGAAAATAAATATTTAGGAGTAGCTTGTAATCTCCTAGAAATCCAACCCAAAGTTTCATTCTCTAAATCTTTTACCGGAATCATAAAATCTTGATACTGATTTACTTTACAGTCCCAACCTGATATAAGGTCTTTAGAAAACCCCCTATCATATATCCAATGATTATTAGGAACAGGCAAAAGATTCTCAGGTTCTTCATATGAAGTTTCTTCCCCCATATAGTCTATTTCAGCATCTGAAAAAATAGAGTCCAACTCAATAGCGTTGATATCTAAATTATCATCCAGTTCGTAACTAAGCTCTTCCCACGGTTTACCGGAAAGCTTGAATATAAATCCTTTCAAACTGCCCTGTCCACAACCAGCAAAACAAATCCATAATCCTTTATCTATATTTATAGAACAGGAAACTCGTCTGTCATCATGAAAAGGACAGCTTATCATCACTTGGTCTTCATAAGGTATATCAACTCCATATTTAGTTAATACAGAGTACCAATCAACCATTATCTATCCTTCTTATTTTTTCTAAGGAATATTACGACTTCGTTTCTATAGCCATTTTCATCTGTAGCTATACCTTTTCGTATATCTCCTACAGTAATGTCTACAATAGGTCGTCCGTTTCCCTTGCTTCTAGTAGATTTTACAATGATATTGCTATCATCTTCACTTCCACCAAGCCAATCAAAAATTCCCATTATATCCTCCTATTATTCTGCCATAAGAAATGCCGGGGCATATCCTATAAGCTCTTTTATATTTCCGTTGTTTACTCCCCACTGCATATAGGTTACATTTTGAGGCAATTCACCATCACGATACTTTTGGAATTGCACCAATCTTTTATCGTCTTCCTCTTCAACCCCACACATAGCTAAAGCTACATCAGCTGCCCTAATCAAAGCGTCTCCAAATGCAACGTGATTAGGTTTTGGAGGCGTAAACATATCAGAAGCCTCTCTATTAGCTTGGGTAGTCACTAAGATTGGTGTGTTTATTGCATTAGCTAGATTTTTTAGCCCATAAAATAATCTGTGTGATTGCTCCCAAGCTGCTGCTTTTGAGTCCCCTGCGGAAATCAAATACACACCATCAATCACAACAAATTCCGGTTTATGTTTTCTTACTAAACTAGCTATTGACTCTAATGAAAAACCCATTTGACCTGCAATATGGTCACTAACCAACAAATCTTTTTGGTTGGACTCCTCTAAAAAGGTTCGATAAGCTTCTTCATCTATAGGGTCTCCATGCCTCAATGCCATATGAGAAAAATTCTCGTAACCCATAAGATTTGCTAACACAACATCTATTCTCATATTTATAGCACGACTAGGCATTTCTGTAGAAATCAAAAGAGTTCTATGTCCTGCCTTTACTGCAGTAGCTGCTGCATGAACGCATAACCATGTTTTACCAATAGTCGGTCTTGCAAAAGCTGCTATCAATTCTCCGGGCATCCAGCCAACACCCCTAGAATTTAAAGACTCAAAACTAGTAGGAATACCCATCAGGCCGTCCCCTAACTTCCTTCGTTGTTTTCTGTTTTTCCACTCCTCTAATCTAGTTAGTTCCCCGCTATCATAGGGGGCAACATCCTCATCATAGACTGTCTCAATCTCTGTTAGCCCTGTCATAATATTAGACAAAGCTTTTTTAGGGTCATCAAAAATTAAATTAGAATTAGAATTTACCGCTCGTAATACATTTCTTTGTAACAAAGACCTCTTAAATTGCTCATACGCATAATCAAAGTTTGTATCCCCAGCCTTTTCGTCTAAACTTGGGAACTGCTGTTGCATAACTACTTGAGAAGGAAACTCCCCATGTTTATCAAAATAATTTACCAACCATTCAAAAGCTTGACCATGTTTTGCAAAATCAGATTTTACGTGTTTAAAATTATGTAGGTTGCCTTCGGTATTTAAATTAAATATTAATGCTGACTCAATAAATTCCGGACTAGGCATCTATTCCTCCCTGTCTTGTATAAACCACTCTGTTTGAATCAGAGTATACATTGTATGTTACATCAGACGTACGTATCTTGTCAAGATAATCTAACGCCTCCTCAACAGAGCTAAATTCTCCTTCAGTCCAAATATCAGTCATTTCATTTCGAGTTGCTATAATCTTAACTCGTTTTTCTAAACTAAGATGTTTTTTTGACTTTTGTATTAGTTTTCCTCTTAGTCTTTTTCGTCTGGGCATTAGTCCACTCCTTCAACTCATGTTTTATTTCTTTTATTTTATTTTTTTGGGATGCAGATGGAAACCAAACCGCATCTAAAATAACAAAGTTATTCCAAAGACTTTTTATTTTAGACGTTCCATATCTCTTAACCGCCCAATAAATATCGGGATAGTCCGCAACTAAATAATATTTTATGCCTGCAGTAAAATAAGGAACAGATACCTTTCTATCATTACGTTGTATGCAATTAAGTACAGCACAAGCCACATTTTCAGGTCCATAATCTTCTAAAACTACCTTTAATTTGTGCATTTCATTGCCTATAAACCCAACTCCTTCATATTCAAACCCATGTTTTTCTTTATATAAGGTAGAAAAAAGCTCATATAAGCTTCGAGAATTTAAGTCTTTAAGAATCAGTTTCGATTTCGAGTTTTTCATCTAACCACCTAAACTTTTCTCTTAATGCATTTCTAATTTTATACGCCCCATCTCCTTGTTTATCTAAACAGTTAGATAAGTCCGGAACTCCAAGCTCATTATCTTTTGTTCTATAACCTAAACAATAAATACATATTCTACAAGCCCTTAAATCATCAGTAATTTCATCCATTGTAAGACCTTCAAACTTTAATTTGAGGAACTGACGCTCTTTTTTAGACAAATGTTGCGAAGAAATCAACAAATCAAGCTCTATCTCTTGGGCATAAGTATCTTTAGCCCGTAAAGCCCTTTGAATTTCTTTAGGAATAATAGGGTTATCGTTGTCATAGAACTCATAATAATCGTCAATGCTCTTAGAAATAGGTCTTCTTTGAGCTTTACTGATTAAAGTTCTTATCGTATTAACTAAAGATGTGTGTAGATAAGTGTGGAATGATATACCTCGACCTTCATCATATGCCTTCGCTGCTTTTAGTAAAGAAATCCTTAACTCTTGAGCTAAATCTTCTTTGTCCATACCTACTATAAACGCTGACGAAGCCATCTTCTGGACTTTAGGCTCCCACTGTACTACTAAGTCATTATTAATTTCCATATCGTTATTTTACTCGGATTGTGTGGAATCTCGTAAGATTCGATTATGAAAACTTATTATTATTATATCATAAAAGTACGTAAATGTACGTAAATATAAGGCATTTTATACTTAAAATCACCTATAAACTGGATGCTAAATGCTATACCGATAAGGCTCGGTTTCCTTTCTGATAGCAACTTCGAGAACAGTAGTTGTAAGTAAACCCTTGTTCATACGCTTGTTTTATCTGGCTACGTTTACGATAAAAAGGTATTCTACATGTAGCACAGTTTATTTTCTTATTGTAATATTGAAAATGACAAGAACCATCATGTACTAATTTCGTACTAAGCTCCCCACATATTTTGCAATGTCTGGGGTTTTTCATTTTTTTAGCCCTTACCGTAGGAACTCCATAGTTTTTTAGTACTTTAAATACATACTGCCTAGATACCTTAAATGCCTCCCCAATCTGTTGGAGAGTATCATGTGGGTTATCATATCTATACTGTATAATTTTAAAAGTCTGCGATTGACGCTTGTTCTCTTTCATACGCTTTGACTTGTGTAGTTATACTTTCTTTCCACATAGCTTTAAGAAAATCTGCGTCAACATTCCCAGAACCCATTGGTCCTTTAATATGCGAAGATGCTGCTACAATTCTTGTCCATTGTGCGTCTGTAAATGATACTGTTATGTCTGGCATTATTTGTCCTCCTTTAATTTATCTATTTCTGTTTTTAATTCTTGTATACTTTTTATCAATATCGGTATAAAAGATTCATACCTCATAGAGTAGGTACCTTCTTTTCCTACAACAACATCTAAATCAGGTAAGATTTCTTTTACATCTTGTGCAATTAAACCAAGCCTTTCAGATTTGTCTTGTTTAAACGTATACTGCTTTGGTTTTAGTTGGTCTATAACATTCAAACCATATGGGTTATCTACAATATTTGTTTTATACGTCTTGTCTGATGATAACACACTACCGCCACTATAAACATCCCCACCAAATTCTCCTTTTCCTGTAACTAATAAATCTGCTGTTCCACTAGACGCAGAGCCCAAACCTGCATTAGACATATATATTCTTGCCGTTCCCCCAAACGAAAACCCTAATTGATTGGCACCGCTTCGGTACATTCCGGTGTCTGGGTCGGCTACAAAAGAAAATCCCGGAGTAGAATTGTTTCCTTCTTCACTTCTAATACCTGTTGAGTCTATTTCAACTCTAAGATTTGCACCTCCAGTATAAAAATTTATTTTGTCCGAACTGGCAGTAATATATGTATTATCATCGTCTACAAAGGTATATCCTCCTTTTGAGTATATAAAAGCACCCGTTGTTTCGACTCTAAAGTTTTGGCTACTATCTATACGAGCTGCAAGAGTTCCGCCTGTTTTAAAATTTATTTGATTACTTGCTGCAGTTATAGATGTATCAGGGTCATCTATCCATGAGTATTTGTCCTCTACATATATAGAACCATTTGAAGAACTTGATGCAGTTATGTAAGCAGCTCTATAACTACCGGCATAAAAATTCATTACATCTGAAACAGATGTTATATAACTATCCGGGTCGTCTATCCAAGTGTAAGAACCTTCTACATATATAGAACCATTGGAAGCTGAAGTAGCTTTTGTATAAAAAGACTTATAACCGCCTGAATAAAATTCAAGATTGTCTGAGCCCGGAAATCGTATATAAGTATTTGAGTCAATGTTAGGTACTATACCAACATATCCTTCGGTAGCAGCATCATCTATGTAAAAGAAAGAACCAGACATAAAAATTGACCCTTGGGAAACAACATTATCTCCGGGGTCCCCATCACCATCGTCTTCGTCTTTAGCAAAATATATTCTGTTGGCACTAGTGCTTGAGCTTGCCATTTCAAGACTATCCCAAAACACCGCTCCATGTATTCTTTGCCCGCTAGTAACAGATGCCCCAATGTTTATTCCAAAATCCATACTTTGATACTGAGTTACTACTCCATAACCAGACCCACTACCACCAATTGTTTGGGAATTAAATCTTAAAGTTGGGGTGTCATGTAACGTGCTGGGCGTAAATCTTCCATGTAACATTTCACCCTTAATAACAGCATTATCAGCATGAGTAACACCATTTTTTCTTGCCCGAACAGTGACAACATTTGTGCTATTATTAACAGCAGAAACAAACATTACTTCATTATCAATTTTAATTTTTTGTCCTCTATGAAATTTATTTGTGCCATCAACATCATCTACAGTAATAGCAGTATCAGTAGCATTTAACCCTGACCCCATATTAATTGCGGAAATTGTATATCCTGAAGTTCCTTCAATATCTGATGAAAATTGTACTTTTTCTCCCATAACTTTTATAGTATTGGCTCTATCAGGTTGTTTTCCAGATACCCCTTGGGCAAATATAATACTACATTGAGGTTCTACAGCTGAAATAGTTGCTATTAATCTTATATTTTTCCTGTACTTAACCAAACTTTCCCACGAAGTTTCATCTGCTAAAATTAAAACTCGGCTACCTTTAGTGTAGTAAAGCTTATAAACAGTACCTAAAGATAAAGAACCATTACTACCAGCGGCTATATTTTCGTATTTTTTAGTCCCTATCCATATAGTTCCACCAGTCCAGTTGACTGATGTTGCAGTTTTAGATTCAATATCAAAAGTCATTACAGCAGATTCATTCAAGAACTCTGTTGGAAAGCTTTTTGTAAATGATTCAGCAGAACTAGCATCAGCGTATCGTGGTGCATATTCAGCACCGGCTGCTGCTTTAGCATCTTCTGCTGCGGCTAAGTCATACCTTGTAAGAGAAAACCCATCTCCTTCATCATATGATACTTTGCTAATTAAGAAGGGTTGGTCTACGTTGTTAGTTTGGTCTTTTATCTTAACTAAATCCCCCGCCCTAACAGGAACATAATATCTAACCTTCTCTTCATCACCATCAGTTATACCACTACCACTATCCCATTTACCTATAACTTGAGTTGTGTTTACAGTATTGGCATACAAATATTCACCCGTAGCATTATCATTACTATCTAATTTATTTGCTACCATACCCGGCATAAATCCATAGTTTCTTGGATTTTTACTGGCGTTTAAATCTATTCTATCTTGACCACTAACACCACTATAATTCTTGTCTACACTAGCTGGAGTATCTTCAAAATAAAATCTAGGAGGTCTATAAGTCATTACAGAACCTCGAATAGTACTTTCAGTTCTTCTCTGTAAAGTTGCCATAATTCGTTTTACGGCATTTTCTGTGTTCTCTTCATTTGTAGTGTCTATCATTACAGGGTTTTGGTATTCAGTAGTCTCTAAAGGAGTATATGTAAATACAAAAGTACTGCCAGACACAGAACCTGTCCATGTTCTAGGACTTGATGTAGTCCAATAAAGTTTTCCCGGATTTTCTGTAGCATCTAATAAAGAAACATCAATATGAGATATTAATATGTCTGCCGTTGTAGACCCCGAGAAATCTCCTGTACTAGCCTCAGTTTTATTCATATATTGGATTTTAGCTACTTTAGTAGCATGAATAGTTGCACTAGAATGTGATGCCGTCCCAGCCCCCGCAGCACCAGTATATGGATTATTCTGATTTCTATAAACAACTACGGTTGTACCATCAGTTATAGTTTTAACTTTTACATATTCAGAGTCTATTAGTAAAATCTGACCTAAATACATGGTTTCTGTTGAGCTAACCGTACAAGACGTGTCTGCACTTGTATCAGCTATAGTAGAAGCAACTGTAGAAATACTAGCATTTAACCATTCAGATTCTTCAATGTTTCCATTATCTCCTGTAAGATAACCCATCTTAAACACATTTGCAGTATTGTTTACATTATTGATGGTTCCGGCTCTTACATACATAAAGTCCGCACTGTCTGTACCTGATAATACAGTACCGCCTTTTCCATCTTCTCCACCTTCAGGAACAACAAATTCTTTGTAAGAAGCTCTTGCTATAGTATAGGTATCAAATTTTTGGCGTTTAAAGAATCCATTAAATAAAGG
>Ga0098052_1002145_pt1 | contig 11988 bp, 9 predicted proteins | sample 15_taG_FD_81591 | JGI IMG/M metagenome (GOLD analysis project Ga0098052, IMG submission 81591) | Marine viral communities from the Subarctic Pacific Ocean - 15_ETSP_OMZ_AT15312 metaG | ecosystem: Environmental > Aquatic > Marine > Oceanic | place: Pacific Ocean | collected 2015-01-18 | reverse complement strand
TGTAGGTTTTCCTTTCTAATACCTCCATACATCTGCTTGAATGTATGTTCTTTGGGATTGATGTCAGGGTCATTGTAAACTTCGCTTAATTCTTCATAAACGTCTGCTTTAGAAAAAGAAAAGCCTACCATGTCCGCAATTAGTCGTGGATGATAACCACTATAGTCGATTTCTATTAACAGGTCATTTTTTGGTTCGAATGATTTACGTTCTCCCGTTTTGTGTTTTAAGCCCATAAAACTTAATCCGTTGAAATTATTTACCGGCCTTCCGGTGGTTGTGTATGGGTTATACCATCCGTATATATTATTATCTTTGGTTGAATGTTTATCGCATGTTAGTTTAAAGTAGTCTTCAAAATGGTCGTTAATCTTGATTGAATTTTTTTCTATGTGGTATAAACTTGGTAATATTATGTCGTTATATAGTGAATCTACATTCTCGCTAAGTAATGGAATTAACGCATTTTTTCTCGCCTCACAACGCTCGAAGTGCTTACCAATAGGTATCATTTTATTCACTTTTATATGCGAGAATTTGCGATAATAGTGAATGTGTGCTGGGGTGTTAAAATTATCGTCTAAGGGTAAGTTAGTTTGTTTGTAATGTAAGTGTTGTATATCCGTATGAGGGTTCGTGGGGTTGATATGACGAGCTGCTTTTGAATCTTTTGTAAAAAACGACTTCTCATTTATCCACTGCCAAACTTCATCTTTATCTAAATTTATACATTCTGGATGATTTAATGGAAGTATAAAACCTTTACGATCTAAAGAAGAAACGTATATTGCAATTACCTCTGCAAGGGCGGGGTGAGTATTGTCATTTCCTAAGACATAGTCAATATAGCACTTGTCTGTGAGAATATCGCGGATTTCTGCGAATTGGTCGGGTGTTTCGATAAGATAGAACATACCTTATCAATGTACAAAAATTATTTTGAGTAGCCACCACCTTTTGTATTAGATGTTGAAGGTAGTGTGTTTTTTTGAGCTAAAGATTGTAGTCTTTTTAATTTTTGTTCCTTTTTGAATTTGTCAAAATCCCCATAATCAACATCCATAGGGATAGTTCTAGGTATAGCAGTCTCTATATCATCCGCAGGTGTACGTAATTCATCACTAAATCTTAATAAAGCATGGGGTTCTGAAATATGTTCGGATCCTACCATAGGTCCTTTTTCAGGGTGAATGTGGTAAGTCCCAATGTATTCTCTTCCATCTTCATAATATAATTCACCCCCCGTTGTATTTAAGGGGCCATCTATAATTTCAAATTCATTTAATATTGTAAATAAGGATGAGATGTAGGGGAATGTTTGTTCTAATAATCTTAAATTGCTGTTGTTGGTTTTTCTGGTTCCATTTTTTAATGCCCATATTATTGAACCTACTTCATATAAGTGGTAATCATAATCTATTTTTTCCTGTAATTTTTTAACAGTATCAAAATTTATTTCAATATATCCTTTAGGTTGGTTTATTCTTCGGGCGAAATATCTAGTATAATAACCTCGTTGATAATCTTTTTTTGTTGGTATATTTTTACTTGAGGGAATTGATTTTGTATTTTTTAAAAACTTTTTCTTTTTTGGAGACAAAATACTAAATTTTTGAGAATCATAGTCACTTCCTATAACATTATTAGATGATTCTTCTGCTATTTTTACAATTTCTCTGCCTAAATTAATAACATCGGTTCCTGCATAAAATCTTCCTGTACTTAATTCTAAGTATTTACCACTAAAAGATTCTTTTGAATTTTTATATCTAAATTCTCCTACAAGGGCTTCTTTTATATTAATTTTAGATTTTGGAAAATATGGCATAATTTACTTTTTAGAGTGGTTATTCAGTAACTATTTGTATATCTGCATCTTCAAAATCAGGATCTACTCGGTCAGGGTTACCATCCATTACAGTATCCCATCTCATCCATCCTATTTTTCTTGAAGATGGTAAATTTGGAAACTCTTTTTGTCTTAAACTGTCTAAATCTGACCATTTACCATCAGCACCATCTAAATCAACTTTATAAGAGCCATTTATAAGAACTGGAACTCTTAAAACTGCTCCATCATCAAAATTAGAAGGATCAAGGGCACTATCATTAAAATCTATTAAGAACCACACTGTTCTTCTTTCACGTTCTATTTCTCTAGTTTTAAAAGTAACATATGGTTTTCCTTTATTAGGTCCCAAAGGATATATTTCTATATTTTCATCATATCTTTCTGTTTCTGTGATTGTAGCTGTACCCGGTTTAATGTCAAGAACATATCCTAATTCTAGACCCTTATTGCCTTTTTTAAATAAACCAATAGAATTATCACTCCATTTAATTCCTTTTTCATTATTTACAAAAATATCATTTCTTACTGCTGTAGGGCTATTATTAATTTTAAGGAATAAAGGATCGCCTATCTTAACTGCTACTAAGCTTTGATCTAAGTTACTTTGTTCTTCATCTATTTGATCAACAGAGTTTTTACTATATTCTTGAGTTTCTGGTACTTCATCGATTATTCCCCTATATGTAAGGTCTAAAATTTCTTCGTCTATTTCTGTTCCCAAATCTAAAGATAATAGTTGGCCTCTTATACTTGTGGTCCAATCTTGTCCCGCCGTTATTGCTTGGCTTTCGCCAAAAGTAATAAATGCTACATCGTCTCCTTGGTAACCTTTAGGCAATCGAGTATTATCAACTTTAAATACACTTCCTATTCCTATACCCCCTATTCCATCCATTAAAGCATTAAATTGTAATGGAATTATAGCTGATTTTGCTGGGGGGTTATAATTTGGTTTTTTTTCTCCTTTATAATATTTAGGTTCTGCTGCGGGGCTTTGATTAGGGCCTACTCCTTCTAAATCTCCTTCTTCATATTGGTCTTCTCTAAATCTAGATAATACTGACCTAACTCCTTTTTCTATATCGTTTAATACTCGTTTAGCATAACCCACAGCTAATTTATTAGTTTGAGCTCCTGTTTCTTCATTAATTTCTATAAAGTCGCCTCTTAACATATTTCTTTTATAATCACGTAAAAATAATATGTCCCTTACTAAGTCATTTACATCTTTATCATATTCACTGCTCAATCTTTTTACGGTACTATCTGAAAGTGTTTTTTCTACATTTTTAGAAAATCTATTTTTTATCATTTTATTAATAGCGGCAAAACTCGCATTATTTAAACTTTCAATAGATTTGGCTTGGGCGGTGACTGCGACTGTGGCGGATAAGGCAGAAGGGATTACGGAATTAATATTAAAATCTCTTACTACAGATTCATTGCTTTGGATTTTAAATTCAAATAATGATTCTGGGTCAAATTGATTACTTTGTACTATATAATCTGATATTGTAATTACATTAGGTCGTTCTAAGTCTAAACGTATATTAAAATCATGTGTTCCCCCACAAGATACATTTACATCTGTCCAAATTTGGTTTATATAATCATATAAATTAAAATTTTCACCTTCTTGTGTTTTATATAAATTAAATAAATAATCTATATTTAAAAATATTTTTCCTATACTTTTTTCTGGAGCTTTACCACTACCAAAAACATTTTCTCCTTTACCCAATTGTTTATAAGAAATGATTTGATGAGGTAATAAACAAATAGAGGGGTCAACACTCATATCCATTAGTTGTTCTAAATCAATAGGTGTTTCATTACCTGGAGAAAATAACTTATTAGATGTTTTTTTAAATTGAAAAGTACTATATGTAGAATATTGTCTTTCATTTAAAGGTTTCCCTAAAGGGCTTTCTAAATATGATATTTCTACTATTGATTCTGAGGGGGATGTGTTATCCCCATCTTTAATTTTATTAATAATAAAATTATTTAATATTTCAACTAAAAAATCCCATCTAACATAACTATATCCTGCTTTTGTACCTTCAAGGCCTTCTTCTCCCTCTACTGAAAGAGGTTCTCCTCTATGTAAAACAAAAGAATCTATATATCTTTCTAATTCATCTACAGAATTTTCGTATTCAGCTATATCATCGTTTTTATAATTACCTGTGGTTACTATATTAACATTATTAGACATTTTAGAAGGAAAATAAATTTTAGTTTCTCTAGTACCTGTATAATCTGAATTTTTTATTTGTGCTTCAGTTTTAGGAGTTAAAGTATATAATTTATCTATTCTATCAGACTCACCCTCATTTCTTAATTCTGCAAAATATTTAACTATTGTTTTAAATGTAGAATGCATTTGGGCATTTAAAGGATATAATGTGGGTTTTGAAGTTGTTTGTGAACCCCCATCAGTAGCTGTTCTTCCTGTTTTAATGGTTTGAGTAGGTACAGCTTCCCCACTTGCTTTTATAGCAAATCCTTCTATATACTCTTTTAAAACATATAAATAATATTCTAAATTAGTAACTGGGTATTCTTTGTCTTCTATAGTTTTAGTAAATCCACTGTTTCCTCCTTTTAGTCCTTCTAAAATTTCTCCCATGGCCATAATATCAGTACTACAATCAAAACCACCATCTGGTCGAGATATAATTTCAAAATTTTTACATACCCCTAAAAATCCATCGTAATTACCACCAGTTTTTACTTTATTTTCTAAAATTATGCTATTTATAAATTCTTGAGTAGAATTACCCTTAAAAAATTCAGGAATAAAAGGGAAATCATGTTGTCTTTTAATAGTTCCTGCCCCATCATCTGAAATGTAAGTAGACCAACCCCATTCTAATAAAATAGGGTAACCTGGTCTCATATAAAGTAATTCTAAAATTTCTAGTTGTCGTCTGTTGTGACATTTAAAGTTTACTTTTGCTGTTCTAATTTGACCATAACGACCTTGGGTTTGAATTTGGGCATCAATAATACCAGGCATGGGGACTATACCCATACCTTCTTTAGTGGCGTCTGAACGAATATAGGGGTCACCATACTGGAGACCATATCCTACTTGATTAAAATTAGATGTGTTGGTTCCTGGAAAACCCCCTCGAGGATGTTGTTTGATGTTGCCATCCCTTTTAGTTGCTCCTTCTAAACCCCCAAAATCTGTGTTTTTAGCTTGGATTCCCCCTTCAAGTATATATCGTAAGGCCATATTTTCTCCCTCTAAAACCCCCTTACCCTCAAATTTACCCCCTTCAGGGACTTCAGTGTCAGGTAATAAATCAACCCCCGAACACATTCTAAGTACACATTGTCTCGATGTAGTGTAGGTATAGAAGGCACCTGCTGGTAGTTGTTTAAATTCACTACCATCATTTTTTTCACTTAAATCGACTTTATTGGGGTTAAATCTGGATTCACCATTATTACCTTGTTTAATAATAGCCTCTCTTACTTTAAGTTGTTTTCTTACAAAGGGTCTTAGTGATTCTTGAAATAAACTAGACATAACTATTTATTTAATGATTCAAAGTTTTGTATTATACCTTGAGTGTCAGTTGGGATTCGAATTTCTAATCCTGGTTTTAAGTTGAAAGTATCTCTTTTTATTATACCTGGGTTAGCGGTAGTAATTACCCACCACATATCCACATCTTGGTAGAATTGATTTGCAAGTAAATCTAATCTATCACCCTCAGTAGTAATTACATATACATCATCAATAGAAAGAGGTATTTCAGGGTATTTAAGAGCCCTGTATGTTCTTTTTCTATTTATGTTTTTTACTTTTAATGTTCTTAATCTACTTGCCATATTTTATTAATTAGTACCCTTCTGAGCCCATAACTCCTGGAAGGCCTACGTTAGGGTCAATATCAGGTTGTGAAGTTTCAAAATCAAATTCTTCTTCTTCCTCATCTAAATAACTATCATCTATATCTAAATCTTCATCTGCTATTATTATTGGGGGGTCTTCTGCTTTCTTTGGTGGATCATTAGGGAATAATTCTTCTAATCTAGTAATTCCTAATCTTACAGCATCTTTAGAATTTTCAGCTGCATCTAATTTATACCATTTTTGTTCATCATTTAATCTTCTATTGTTTTCATGAGATAAAATAAATGGTGATTCTGTGATTGATCTTTGTGGTGAAAAATTATGAATAGGTAAGAATGAAACATTAACATCTAATACGTGAGGTAAAACTAACATTCCTTTATCCTGACCACCTGGTGATGAATCTATTGCTATTTCCCAAGGGTAATCTTTTTGCCATGATAGACTTATGTTTTGTATAAAACCTGGAACTCTGTCCATCCAAGATCCTATAGATAATCTTACAAATCCTGCTCTCATTCTACCCCCACTATATTCAGGTGCTGTTTGGGCTACTAAGTAATTTAATTTTCTATAAAGGGGCATCATTTCTTGACGTGTTTGGGCTGCTACTTTGAAACTAAAATCAATTGTACGTTTAAAACTGTTGTATGTGTAAAATGTTTCGCCTCTACCATTATAGTTGAATTCATTATAATTTGCGTTATAATTATCTTTTAAATCATCTAAAAATGCTCTAAAGATCATAGCATCAGATTTAATAGGATTATCATTATCTACTGCTTCAAATCTAAATCTAATTAAATCCCTGGCTTCGGGAACTGCAAAATTACCCTCTGCTTTGAATATATCTAACATATTAATTAGATCTGATTTCTTAAAGGCCCCCGGAATAGGATTATTGTAATTTTCGGTTGTGTTCCAATAGTTGTAATTTAATTCTCCTGATTTATTTTGGGAGATATAAATATCTCTTTCTTTAGGGTTTAATTGATTTTTAGCACCAGGATCACCTGTTCCTATTCTACTTTCTCTGTTTTTAAATCTACCCCCACCCGCTGGGTTTTCATATGCAGTGCCAGGTCTTCCTATAGCTCTTAAATAATTTCCAATGGTTGGTTGGACGGGGAGGTCTCCTTGTCTACGTAAACGAGATTTACTAAAATTAGGTGAAGTTAAAGTGTTTTCAAATCTTCGTATACTTGTTCTCCCTATACCATATGTTGAACCAGGTCCCGCACCATATTCGTACAACATAGGGTCATTTTTACCCGTGATTGATTGTACAAGATCTTTACCTGTATTCCAAGCGTCACTAACAAATTGACCCATCTTGCTTCTTTCTTTTCCTTCAGGGGTACTATCTTCTATAGGAGAATTTATGTGGGGTTTTATACGGTCTTCAAGTAATGTTAGAAGTCTGTTTCCTTTAAATTCGTTTGTTTTCTTAGATGTTACAGAAAGATGTCCAACATCATTGGACTTATCTCTTACTACTGTTTCATATTTTTTATCTTCGGGCCATATTGGTAATAAACCTGCTCTATCAAAATGAACACCACTAAAATTTACAAGTGATTGGGCTAATAAATTAGTTCCTATAGGAAGGAATTGTCTGTTTCGACGTAGACCTAAAATGGAAATTCCTCCATCTTCAATAGATGGATTGGTAGCTTGTAGTAGAGTTTGTTTAAGTAAAAAACCTACACCTCTTCCAGAAAAATAAAAATTAGTTAATCTTTGGGTGTCTTTTACTGATCTTTTTAATGAAGTTACAATTCCACCTCTTACTAATCCGTCTGTTACACCATCCACAATTGATAAAGTATTTTCAAGGCCACTTAATGAATCATTGACATCTGAAAGATCGGAATCATCAGATGTATTTACACCAAACAATGCTCGATGGTTACCTATAAAAGGTTCTCTACTAAACCCTCCACCACTTCGATCAGACGCTCTACCTTTACCAAATTCAAAACTTCTTTGATTAAAGGTTATAGCCTCTAAATGGGGTTCTTGAGTTGGGTAGTCAGAGTATGATGGTGATGCATCTCCTTCTGATAAATTAGTTAAGAGTTGTTTTAATGCCATATCTTAGAAAAATCCTCCGTCAGGGCCATTATTTTCATATTTACCTGTTGAGGGTAAACCCCCATCTAAATCTTGTGATAGTGGGTTTCCACTTTGGGGAGCTGTATAGTTAAGTGGGGAATTGTTATAGACTGATAATAGTGAATCAGGTTGAAGTGTTGAATTTGCCCCTAAATTAAATGAGGGTCCTAATTGACCATTTAAATCCAAATTACTTCCATTATCCCCTCCTGCTAATCCTGGAGAATTTCCATGGGTGTATGAATATTGGTTTGCTAGTGAATCTTGTTGTAATGTTGAATCTGAACTTAAATCAAAATTAGGTCCTCCTTGTACATTCTCAAAATCACCTACAGGAGCATCAGGTCCTGGTACTAAATCGTATAAACTTGTTTTGTCTTTTAATCCCATAATATTATTGTTTTGTTATAAATATTAAAAATTAATTATTATCTGCTATTTTTGAAGTAAATTTAACATTTTGGTGATTAGAACCTTCAACATTATCTAATGCATTATATCTTGTACTAACTGAAATTCGTGCTTTAGATAGCCCTCTTTCTACAGCTTTTTCCATTTTATTATCTTGAAATGCACCTGTGTATTCTGGTGAAGATGTACTAAGTAATCCTTCATCTAAAAAGTTTCCTCCTATTAAGTCCATAAAACTAAACCCACCTTCTAACCTAGTAACTATATTAACTACTAATACTTTTAATTTTTCTATAGCAGCCGCGAATTTTTGTTGTAATGAAAGTTGCATATATGAATTAGCTAATTCTCTTTCTCCTCTAGCTTCGGCTTCTTGTGCTAATTGATCAAGATTAGCTCGTTTCATTAAAACATTAGACAATTGGTTAGCTTCCATTCCTACTGCTCTGGCTAATTGTTCTTGTTGTAGTACATTTAATTTACTAAATTCATGGAAATCACCTACATTAGCATTAATTTCTTCAGTTAATAATTCATAATCTCCTGTTAAGGCTGCTAATCTGGCTTTTTCTAAATTAAGCTGCCTTCCCGTTATTAATTCAGCTTCTAATTCAGCTGAAATACTTTGTTCAAAATCTAAAAGTTGTTTTCCTGCTGAAGCTACTTCTTTTAATTCCATACCAAAAGCTCTTGCTTTTGATATTGCAGCTGTGATTGCATCTGTACTCCCCCCTAATTGGGCCCTTATTTGACCTGTGATTTTACCTGTTTCTTCTAAAATAGATTTATGGTCTAATAAAACTCCTGTTTGTTTACCTACTTCTATTGAAGTAGCAAAAGCACTTAAATATGTTTCTTCCATGCTTTTACCTGATAAAGAAGCAGCCTGATATAAACCAAATGTAGCTTCAGCTGTTAGCCCCATTCTGTGTTGAAGGGAAGCCATAGTATCTAAAATTTCAGATGAAAATATAGTAGCAGAAGTACCTAATCCTTCATTAATCAAGTTCATTGCTTGACCAATTTTTTCAGCTGTTTGGGTGAAATCCTTAGAGCTTGCAGCAATTTGGTTAAAACTTTGATTGATAGCACGAGCTTCACCCGCGCCCACACCTAAATTTCTACCTATTTCAGCTGCCGCATTACCAACTTCAAGCATCATTCTAACTAAACCTACAACTAATGATACTATTAGTATTATAGGATTAGCGTTCATAGCTCTCATAAACTTAATAGCTTTAGGGGCTAAACCACCTGTGAGGGCACTTAACATACCCATATTTGCTTCCGCTTTACCTAATAATGAATTTTTTACTTTATTTAAACCAACATCTTTTTCAGTTATACCTTTTATTTTATCAACTGAGGATAAAACAGATTCCATTTGAATAGCTTGATTTTCTGCTGATTTTCCTTCAGTATTACCTAATATATTTTGGGATTGTTTGGCTTTAAGTAAAAGTTCTGCTTTATCTGATTCTAACTTAGTTAAATCAGTAAGAGATTTTTTACCATCTTTTATTTGTTCAATTAATAAAAGTTCTTCTCTTAATGTATTTACAATTTGTTTTTGTAAATCAGCTGATTCTTTTAATATACTAACATCTTGGTTAGCTAAAGCTATACGTTCTGCATCTGCTGCCCTTTGACTAGCACTACTTAACTCTCCATGAATCGGTGATTTTTTATCTTCAGCCATAATAATATATTAGTATTTATTATAAATATAGAAAAAACAAAGGTGCTTACGCACCTTTATTATTTTTTAAAATTATATGTTGAAGAAGGTTTTATATTAGGTTTGGCAATAGAATTTGTGTTTGATTGTTGCTTTTCTTGTTTTTCCCTTGCTTCTTGTTGCTTTTTATGAAATTCACTAATTTTTTGAATGTGGAATCTTCTCATCCAAATGGGCATGTTATATATCTCAGAATGTATGAATCCGCCGTTTCCATGATACACTAAATCGTGGATCTGAGTAAATAAATGTCCCCTATACTCCGACGTCAGGCCAAAAAAAGTCGACTCCAAGGGGAAATGGTACACCATATTCAATGTACCCATCGGAGTAAGTTAAATCTACCTTTAATTCTGTATCTGGTGAAATTTCTTTGATATGAAGTCTTAAAGATCTTGCATCTCTTGCTAATAATGTTTTATCAATAAAATCTCTAACTGTTTTGGTATCAAAATTACCATCAACTGCCACTATTGTATGTTTTAAACGAGTAGTCCCCTCAAATCCTTCTCTATTTAAACGTTTTAATCCATCTAATTCTTGGGTAATTTTTTTCTCATCACCATGTGTTAAAAGTTTAAATGTAACTGTGCGTTTTGAAGCAGGTAGTTGAAATTCAAATTCGTTTTTACCTTCACTTATTAAAGAACTGTCTAATTCTTTATCATTTAAAGAAGTTAAATCAATAGATACTTTTTCGGATTGCCCTGTTTGGGGGTGGTTGCTTTTAACTTCATATTCGGCACCATATCCTAAAATCCGTGCTGCAATTAAAACAGCATTTTTATCACCAATAAGTAAATCATCATAATTAAATTTATCAACCATAAGTGATTGAATTAATTTATCTAATACTGTTCCATTTTTGATAAAATTGACGTTTGTGAGGATGTCTTCTTCACGGGCAGTCATATATTTCATTTCGATTTCGCCTTTCTTTAAGGGACTATCTTCTGCGTAAAGCAAACCTTTTGAGGGTAGAGTAATTAACTCTGAGGGGAATTGTGTTTCTTCCATAACTTATTATTAAAACTAGTTCAGATATACATATATAGGGACAAAGGAAGACGTCATAAAATGACGTCCAGCCTCGCAACTTCGGGAGAGAAGTATATTTTAGTAATTTAAAATTGCATAATCCATTTCAATAGTTAAATTGATGTTCATTGGTGTTCCATCTTGCGACCAATCAGCATCACCAAAGTTAGCTGCTTGTATGTATGCCCCTTTTAATTTCCATTCTTCAACTACATCACCTACAGGACCTAAAGTTTGGATATTAAGATCTTTTTTATAGAAATCAGAATAACCATCTCTACCTGTGACTGATTCATGTGACAAACGAACCCATTCCATTACGGCTTGGGCACCTGATGGTGTTACGGGGTCGTACAGATCCATTTGAATTGGGTTCCAAACTCCTTTACCTTTAATTTTTCTTTTAGTATTAATATGATCTAAAGTTATATTTGTAAATTGAATACTTGGTCTTGCTGTTTTCTTAATTAAATAAGAAGGAATTCCGTCAATCAACATTATAAACCTATTTTGTAGTTTAGGTTCAAATGCTGTAAACATCATTTGGTTTGTTTCTAATATTGCCATCGTTTGTTATTTTATTCCGTTATAAATATAAAAGATTCCTTTTTTTAGTATCCTCCTCCACCATTTCCGTCAAATGTAGCACCCGTTGGTAATACATTAAAGTCAAGAACTATAAATTCAGCTGTTTTAGTTGGTTGTAAATAAACAGCACCTACTAATTGGTTTCTATCTACTACATCTGCTGTGTTGTTGGCTTCATCCATTTGTACTCTAAATGAATATAATCCTTGTCTTTGTTGTACTGATTCTAAGTATGGGTTAACTATATTTAAGAATCTATTACGTGTTGCATTTGTATTTTGTTCAAATACTAAATATCTTGAAGAACTTGCAATAAATTTCTTAAGTGCAATTAATAATCTACGAACATTAATTCTGTCTAATGCTGTTGATCTT
>Ga0098052_1002141_pt1 | contig 12009 bp, 9 predicted proteins | sample 15_taG_FD_81591 | JGI IMG/M metagenome (GOLD analysis project Ga0098052, IMG submission 81591) | Marine viral communities from the Subarctic Pacific Ocean - 15_ETSP_OMZ_AT15312 metaG | ecosystem: Environmental > Aquatic > Marine > Oceanic | place: Pacific Ocean | collected 2015-01-18 | reverse complement strand
CCCTCGCGGGTGAAGATATTGTGCGGCCGCACCGCCACCTGCACGTACAGATCCCCGGGCGGCGCGCCCTGCATGCCCGCCTCGCCTTTGCCGGCCAGACGGATACGGTCGCCGGTATCGACACCGGCGGGGATCTTCACCGACAGGGTCTTGGTGCTCTGCACCCGGCCCTGGCCGCCGCAGTGGTCGCAGGGGTTTTCGATCACGCGACCTTCGCCGTGACAGGTGGGGCAGGCTTGCTGGACCGTGAAGAAGCCCTGCTGCATGCGCACCTGACCCATGCCCGCGCAGGTCGGGCAGGTCACCGGCTGCTCGCCGGCCTTGGCGCCGGAGCCGTCACAGACCTCGCAGGGGTCCCAGCTGGGCACGCGGATCTTCTCCTCGCAGCCGTGCACCGCCTGCTCCAGGCTCAGCTCCAGGGTGTAGCGCAGGTCCGCGCCGCGGGCCGGACCGCGACGGCCCCCACCGCCGCCGAAGATATCGCCGAAGATGTCTCCGAAAATATCGCCGAAGCCGCCACCGCCGAAGCCACCGGCCCCGGCGCCGCCGCCGGCCTGGCCGTTGACGCCGGCGTGGCCGAACTGGTCGTAGGCGGCCCGCTTCTGCTCGTCGGAGAGCACTTCGTAGGCCTCTTTGGCCTCCTTGAACTTGGCCACCGCTTCCTGGTCATCCGGGTTGCGGTCCGGATGGTATTTCATTGCCAGGCGGCGGTAGGCTTTTTTCAGATCCTGCTGGCTGGCGTCCTTGGAGGCCCCCAGCACTTCGTAATAATCTCGTTTGGACATAATGGGTCCGCTTTATTCAACGTCGACTTTAAGCTAAGACGCCGGACCCTGGGGCCCGGCGCTGCTGGTCCGACATCGGACGCCTGGCGTCCGACGCCCTCACTTCTTCTTATCGTCGTCCACTTCCTCGAACTCAGCGTCGACCACATCATCGCCGGACTTCTGCTGCTCGCCGGCGCCGGCCTCACCGCCTTCGGCTTGCTGCGCTTCGGCGTACATCTTCTGAGCCAGGTTGCCGGACGCTTCGGTGAGCGCCTTGGTCTTGGCGTCGATGTCGTCCTTGTCACTGCCTTTGAGCGCTTCCTCGAGCTCGCCGATGGCCTTGTTGATGGCCTCTTTTTCCTCTTCGGAGGCCTTGTCGCCGGCTTCCTCGAGGGTCTTGCGGGTGGCGTGCACCAGGTGGTCGCCCTGGTTGCGCGCCTGCACCAGCTCCTCGAACTTCTTGTCCTCGTCGGCGTGGGCCTCGGCGTCCTTGACCATCTGATCCACTTCGTCGTCGGACAGGCCTGAAGACGCCTTGATCTGGATGGTCTGTTCCTTGCCGGTGGCCTTGTCCTTGGCGCCCACGTGCAGGATGCCGTTGGCGTCAATGTCGAAGGTCACTTCGATCTGCGGCACGCCGCGCGGTGCCGGCGGAATGTCTTCCAGGTTGAACTGGCCCAGGGACTTGTTCTGGTTGGCCTGCTTACGCTCGCCCTGCAGCACGTGCACGGTCACCGCGGTCTGGTTGTCGTCGGCGGTGGAGAACACCTGCGACGCGTTGGTCGGGATGGTGGTGTTCTTCTCGATCAGCGGCGTCATCACGCCACCCATGGTTTCGATACCCAGGGTCAGCGGGGTCACGTCCAGCAGCAGCACGTCCTTGACGTCGCCGGCCAGTACCGCGCCCTGGATGGCGGCGCCGATGGCCACGGCTTCGTCCGGGTTGACGTCCTTGCGGGCGTCCTTACCGAAGAATTCAGCCACCTTCTTCTGCACCATGGGCATGCGGGTCTGACCGCCCACCAGGATCACGTCGGTGATGTCGGAGGTTTTCACACCGGCATCCTTGATCGCGGTCTTGCACGGCTCCAGGGAGCGGGTCACCAGCTGCTCGACCAGGGATTCCAGCTTGGCCCGGGTCAGCTTCACCACCAGGTGCTTGGGACCGCTCTGGTCAGCGGTGATGTACGGCAGGTTGACCTCGGTCTGCTCGGCGGAGGACAGCTCGATCTTGGCTTTCTCGGCCGCTTCCTTCAGACGCTGCATGGCCAGGGCGTCGCCGCCCAGGTCGATGCCGGAGTCCTTCTTGAACTGGTCGGCCAGGTAATTAATGATCGCCAGGTCGAAGTCCTCGCCACCCAGGAAGGTGTCGCCGTTGGTGGCCAGCACTTCGAACTGGTGCTCACCGTCCACTTCGGCGATTTCGATGATGGAGATATCGAAGGTACCGCCACCCAGGTCGTAGACCGCGATGGTGCGATCACCGCCTTTTTTGTCCAGGCCATAGGCCAGGGCCGCGGCGGTGGGCTCGTTGATGATGCGCTTGACCTCGAGACCGGCGATGCGGCCGGCGTCCTTGGTGGCCTGGCGCTGGGAATCGTTGAAGTAGGCCGGCACGGTGATCACCGCCTCGGTGACTTCTCCACCGAGATAGTCTTCCGCGGTCTTCTTCATTTTCTTGAGGACCTGCGCGGAGATCTGCGGCGGCGCCATCTTCTCGCCTTTCACTTCCACCCAGGCGTCGCCGTTGTCGGCCTTGGTGATCGTGTAGGGCACCATTTTGATGTCCTTCTGGACCACTTCGTCCTCGAAACGACGGCCGATCAGACGCTTCACCGCGTACAGGGTGTTGGTCGGGTTGGTGACCGCCTGACGCTTGGCCGCCTGGCCGACGAGGACTTCGTTGTCCTCGGTGTAGGCGATGATGGACGGCGTCGTGCGCGCGCCCTCGGCGTTCTCGATAACCTTGGTTTTGTCCCCTTCCATAACAGCGACACAGCTGTTGGTGGTACCCAGGTCAATACCGATAATCTTACCCATAACGATTCCTTCTCCTTCACACGGTCCGGGCCTCGAATGACCGCCCGGACGGCTGAAACTGTTTGACTTGCCAGCTATATGGCGGCTGGCGTGTTCTTTTCAAGAGCCCTTGGCAGGCGCTCTCAGGCCTTGCTGACCACCACCCGGGCCGGACGGATCAGACGGCCGTTGAGTTGGTAGCCTTTTTCCAACACCTCGACCACGGAGTTGGGCTCCACATCGGGGGCCGGAATCATGGTCATGGCTTCGTGGTGCTCCGGATTGAACGGCTCGCCCTGCGGGTCGATCTGTTCCAGGTTGTACTTGGCGAACACATCGAGCAGCACCTTCAGGGTGAGCTCCAGCCCTTCACGGGCCGGCTTCAGCGCTTCGTCCTGCGGGTCCAGGGTCGCCAGACCCCGTTCCAGGCTGTCCGCCACGGTGAGGATGTCACCGGCAAACTTTTCCAGCGCGAACTTGTGGGCGCTTTCCACGTCCCGCTCGGCGCGGCGGCGCACGTTCTGCATCTCGGCCTGGGCCCGGATATCGGCCTCGGCCAGCGCCTTCTCAACCTTGGCGAGCCGTTCCTGCGTTTGCACCAGCTCTTCCTCCACGGACGGCTGTTCCGGCTCCGAAGCCTGCTCCGCCGCGGACTCCACGTCCCCGGTCACGGGCTCCGCCTCGGACGCGTCCTGGTGCTCCTCGCGGGCAACCTGCTCGTCCCGGGCCTCAGCCTGTTGTTCGTTCTGTTGTTGCTTGTCCTGTTCGCTCATATCCACTCCACACGTCCCGAATTCTGGGAAAGCGGGCAAAGATATGGGAACGGCAGCGCCGGATTCAAGGGAAGAAGGGGAGGCGGTGAACAGTTAACAGTGAATAGTTAATAGTGCGCGGGCGAGCGTGGTGCCTCGTAAAGGCCGTGCCCGCGCCGGCTTTTCGAGGGCACTCGGCCCTCCGACAGGCCCGCAGCCGGCGGCCCGCGGGGTTTTCGCTATTAACTGTTCACTGTTAACTGTTCACTGTTAACTCTTAACTGTTCTCAGAGTTGGGTAAGCGCGGCGGAGAGGATGCGGGCGGTGATGTCCACGGTGGGGATCACCTTCTCGTAGTCCATGCGGGTGGGGCCGACCACCGCCAGGACGCCCACCGGGCCGTTATCGACCTTGTACGGGGCGGAGACCAGGGAGTACTCCTCGAACGGCTGGTAGCCGGACTCGCGGCCGATGAAGATCTGCACGCCGTCCGCTTTCATGCTGCGTTCCAGCAAATGCAGGATGTCGCGCTTGCGGTTGAAGGCGTCGAACAGATCGCGGACCTTCTCGATGCTGTCCATCTGGCCGCCTTCCAGCAGATTGGATTCCCCGGACACCACGTAATCGGAGTCCTTGCGGTCCTGGCGCAGCGCCTTGCCGGCGATGTCCATGGTCGCCTGCATGAGCACGTCCATCTGCGCGCGGTCCGCGTCCATGGTGCTCAGCAGCCCCTCGCAGATATTGTCCAGGTCGCAGCCGGCGTAGGTCTTGTTGATGTAGTTGGCGGCCTGGCGCAGCTCCACCTCGGTGTAGTCCCGGCTGGTCTGGATAATGCGGTTCTGCACCTCGGAGCGGTTGACCACCAGCACCACCAGCACCCGCTGGCCGGAAAGGGGCAGAAACTCCACCTGCCGCAGGGTGGTCACGTCACGGCGCGGCACCGCCACCAGGCCCGCCATGCGGGTCAGTTCCGCCAGGCTGCGCGAGGCCTGGGAGACCAGCGCCTCGGGCGACTGGTCCGGTGCCAGCATCTGGCGCAGCTCGTCGCGCAGGCGGGCGTTATCCGGGCGCTCCATGGTGCTGGACGCCAACAGGGTGTCCACGTAAAGCCGGTAGCCGCGTTCGGTGGGCACCCGGCCGGCGGAGGTATGGGGGCTGGCCAGCAACCCCATGTCTTCCAGTTCCGCCATCAGGTTACGGATGGTGGCCGGGCTGACCGCCAGGCCGCTGCCGGTGGCCAGGGTCTTGGAGCCCACCGGCTGGCCGTGGCGGATGTGGCGCTCCACCAGCGCCATCAGCAACCGTTGTTTGCGTTCGTTCAATTCCAACTTGGCCATACTTCTATTACCCGTGATGAAGCCTCAGTATAACCACGGAAGGGCCATTCTCCGCACACCGACGCACCGTCGTCCAGAAACGGGGCTTACACTGGCCGCCGGAATCGCCTAATATCGACTCACTACTGGCCAAAAGGACAGTCCATGTTCACGCACCTCAGTGTTCGCCACTTCGCCACCGTCGACCAGCTCGAGCTGGAGCCCGAGCCCGGCCTTACCGTGATCAGCGGCGAGACCGGCGCCGGCAAGTCGGTGATCATCGACGCTCTGTCGTTGACCCTGGGTGAACGGGCCGACAGCGCCGTGGTGCGCCCCGGCTGCGACCGCGCGGAAGTGCTCACCACCTTCGATGTGGCCGACAACCCGGCGGCCCGGGCCTGGCTGGGCGAGCGCGAACTGGACAACGGCAACGAATGCCTGCTGCGCCGCACGGTGCGGGCGGACGGGCGCTCCAGAGCCTACATCAACGGCACCCCCACGCCGCTCACCGAGGTCCGGGAGCTCGGCGAGATGCTGATCAGCATCCACAGCCAGCATGAGCACCAGGCGCTGCTGCGCAAGGAAACCCACCGCCAGTTGCTGGACAACTTCGCCGAGGCCGGCGCCCAGGCGGAGCAGGTGCGCGATCACTGGCGCGCCTGGCAGAAGGCCCGCCGCGCCCACGACCAGGCACTGGCCGGCGCCCGCGAGCAAACCGAGCGGCAGGAACTGCTGCGTTTTCAGCTCGAGGAGCTGGACGCCCTGGCGCTCAGCGAAGGGGAGCTGCCGGAACTGGAACAGGAGCAGCAGCGCCTGGGCAACGCGGAAGCGCTGATACGGCTCTGCCAGCAGGCGGTCACCGCCCTTTACGACGGCGACGAAGGCACCTGCAACGACCAGCTCGGCCAGGTCAGCCACTGGGTGGAAGAGGCGCGCCGCAGCGACGACGCCCTGGCCACGGTTTTCGACACGGTGGAATCCGCCCGCCTGCAGGTGGAGGCCGCCGCCGACGACCTGCGCCATTATCTGGAAAAGCTGGATCTGGACCCGCAGCGTCTCAGCCAGGTGGAAGAACGGCTCGACCAGACCTACACGCTGGCGCGCAAACACCGCCTGCGCCCCGAGGAACTGATTGAGCACCACCGCAAGCTGGCCGAGGAAGCGAACACCCTGGAGCATTTCGACGAGCATCTGGAAGCGCTCGCCGCCGCCGAGCAGACGGCCCGCGAAACCTATATGGAAAGCGCCCGCGCCCTGGGCCGGCGCCGCCGGGAGGCCGGCACCCGCCTGACCCAGCAAATCCAGAAACAGCTCAAGGCGCTGGGCATGAAGGCGGCGCGCCTGGAAACCGTGCTGGAAGAGAGCAAACCCGGGCCGGACGGCCTGGAAGAGGTGGAGTTCCGCTTTTCCGCCAACCCGGGGCAGCCGCTACGGGCCCTGGCCAAGGTGGCCTCCGGCGGCGAGTTGTCGCGGGTGAGCCTGGCGATTCAGGTGATCTGCGCGCGCAACCTGACCGTGCCCAGCCTGGTCTTCGACGAGGTGGACGTGGGCGTCGGCGGTGGCGTGGCGGAGATCGTCGGCCGCCTGCTGCGCGAACTGGGCGAGCACGCCCAGGTGCTTTGCATCACTCACCAGCCGCAGGTCGCCGCCCAGGGGCACCAGCACTGGCAGGTGCACAAGATTCAGGGCAAGGACACCACCCACACCCGCATCCAGAGCCTGGATACCGGGGCCAGGGTGGAGGAAGTGGCCCGCATGCTGGGCGGCGTTGAGATTACGGAGTCCACCCTCACCCATGCCCGCGAGATGCTGGACAAGGGTCAGCGGGTGGCCTAGAGAGGGGGCCCGGCGCCTCTGTCAGCGCTTTTTGCCCTTCGGTTTGACGTAGAGAACCAGGGAGTGATCGACGATTTCGTAGCCGTGCTTCTCGGCGATCATGTGCTGGCGGTTCTCGATCTCTTCGTCCATGAACTCCACCACTTCGCCGGTCTCCATGCACACCATATGGTCGTGGTGTTCTTCATCGGCCAGCTCGAACACGGCGGAGCCGCCCTCGAAATTGTGGCGCAGCACGATGCCGGCCTGCTCGAACTGGGTCAGCACCCGGTAAACCGTGGCCAGGCCCACGTCCTCGCCGGTATCCATTAAAGCCTTGTAGATGTCCTCGGCGCTGAGATGGCGTTCTTCGGAGGATTCCAGCTGCTGCAGAATTTTCATCCGCGGCAGGGTCACCTTCAGACCCGCTTTTCTAAGATCCTGATTATCCAATGTCTTTGCTCCGTATGCCGCCGTGGAGGATGTCCGGTTCTCTCGGGAACCTTGTCCCCCGTTGCCAAGTCTGTATTATCGCCCGAACATTATGCCAAGTCGAAACACCATGCCAAGGTTCATTGCACTATCGCTGTTATTGACCGTCCTGCTGGCCGGTTGCAGTTCCCTGCGCTTCCCGGGGGTATATCGTATTGATATTCCTCAGGGTAACGTGGTTACCGGGGAGATGCTCGCCGACCTGGAGCCGGGAATGACGCCGGAACAGGTGCGTTTCGTGCTCGGTCCGCCAACGCTGACCGACCCGTTCACGCCGGACACCTGGTTCTATTTACTGCATTACCAGACCGGTAACGCGGAAACCGTGGAACAGCAGATCGTGGTGTTCTTCGAAGGGGGCCAGTACAGCCACTACGACGGCGAGCCGGTGGAAAACGTGCGTGAGCGCACCTCCGGCCGGCGCGACCGGGAGCTGGAGCAGCGCGCCCGCGACCGCAAGGAAGACAACGTGGTCGATCCGGAGCCGCTCAACGATCCGGCCCCGGACCCGGGCACCCAGACCACCCCGGACGCCACCTCGGTACCGATCCCGCGCAGCTAGTCCTTGCCGGCCCGCTGCGCGCGGGCCTTGCGCGCCGCCTTGGGGTCGATCTTCAGCGGCCGGTAGATTTCCACACGCTCACCGTCCATCAGCACCCGCTGCGCCGGCGCCGGCTCCGCCTTGCCGAACACGCCCATGGCGGCCCGCTCCAGATCCAGCCCCTCGAAATGCTCGGCGATGCCCGACTCACGGGCCGCCTCCAGCATGGTGGTCCCGGCGGGCACGTCCAGCGCGATCAGCCGCTGCTTCTCGGGCAGCGCGTAGACCACCTCCACATGCAGCCGATCCGTGGCCATCAGCGTGTCTCCTGGTCAGCGGGCGCGGTTTGCTCCACCGGGTCGCCGTCGGCGCCGGCCTCGGCGCTGCCGTCGTCCGCCGCCAGCACCGACCAGAGGGAGTAGATAAACAGGGCGATCACCGCCGTCGGCGATACCACCCGCACCAGCGCCCGCCAGATCAGATAGAGCGGGAAGCTCTTCATCGCCAGCTCCTTGCGGGCATGGGTCTCCTTCATCACCCAGCCGGCGAAGATGGCGATCAACAGCCCGCCCAGCGGCAGCATGACGCTGGTGGACAGGAACTCGATATTGTCGAAGAAGGTGCCGACCAGGAATTCATGCTCCTTCCAGACGTTGAAGGAAAGCACCGAACCGACGCCCAGCAGCCAGGCCGCCAGACCCACCGCCAGCGCCGCCGTGCCGCGCCCCAGACCGCGCTCCACCAGCCAGGCGGCCATCGGCTCGCCCAGGGAAATCGAGGAGCTCCAGGCCGCGCACACCACCAGCACGAAGAACAGGGTGCCGAACAGCAGCCCGCCGGGCATCTGCCCGAACGCCAGCGGCAGGGTCACGAACATCATGCCCGGCCCCTGGCCGACTTCCAGACCGCCGGTGAACAGCAGCGGGAACATGGCCAGGCCGGCGCCCAGCGCCACCAGGGTGTCCAGCACGGCGATGGTGACCACCGAGGAGACAATGGACACCGGCCGAGAACGGCCGCTCTTGTCCTTGATCTCGCGGGGCATGTAAGCGCCGTAGGCCATGATCGCGCCCATCCCCAGGCTCAGGGTGAAAAACGCCTGGCCCAGCGCCACGATCACCGCCTCGCCGGACAGCTTGGAGAAATCGAACGCGAACAGGAAACCCACGCCTTCGGCGAAACCCGGCGTGGTGGAGGCATAGCCGATCAGCACCACCAGCAGCGCGAACAGCACCGGCATCAGCACGCGCACGGCGCGCTCCAGGCCCTGTTTCACGCCCAGCGCCACCACGCCCATGGTGATCACCATGAACAGGGTGTGTGAGCCCAGCAGCAGCCAGGGATTGGCCAGCATGTCCTCGTAGTGCGCCTTGGACTGCACCGCCGTGATGCCCTGGAACACGCCCTGGGCCGCTTCCCAGACATAGATCAGCGCCCAGCTGGCCACCGCGGAATAGAAAGACAGGATCAAAAAGCCCGACAACGCGCCCAGGTAACCGATGCCCGCCCAGCGGCGCGTCACCTTGCTCTGCTCCGCCAGCTTCGACATGGTGTGAATCGGGCTCAGGCCGCCACGGCGGCCGAGCATCACTTCCGCCACCATGATCGGAATCCCCATCAGGGCGATGCAGAGCAGATAAAGCACCACGAAGGCGCCACCGCCGTACTCCCCGGTGATGTAGGGAAACCGCCAGATATTACCCAATCCCACGGCGGAGCCCGTGGCGGCGAGAATAAAGACCCACCGGCTGGTCCACATACCGTGGACCGGCTTGTATTCCTTCTTCATCGGCAACTTACCCCTCGACGCAATCGGGCCATTGTCTTGATTTTCGCCAGGCCGCTCAAGCGCGGGTACGTAACCGCTTACCCGCCCGGGCGCAGAAACAAGTGCCACGGCCCTCGCCAGGGCCGCGGCCACTCTCTATAATCGCCGCCCCATGGGCAAACCGAAAAAACAATCGTCTCCGAACGCCATTGCGCAAAACCGCAAAGCGCGCTTCGACTATCACCTGGAACAATTCTTCGAGGCCGGCCTGTCGTTGCAAGGCTGGGAGGTGAAGGCGCTGCGTGAGGGCAAGGGCAACCTGACCGAATCCTACGTGATGCTCAAGGAGGGCGAGGCGTTCCTGTTCGGCGCCCGGATAGAGCCCCTGCCCACCGCCAGCACCCACTCCGTGCCGGACCCCCAGCGCACCCGCAAGCTGCTGCTGCACCGCAAGGAGCTGGCGCGGCTGTTCAGTGGCGTGCAAAAGGACGGCTTCACCTGCGTGCCGGTGAACCTGCACTGGAAGCGCGGCCTGGTGAAACTGGACATCGCCCTGGCCAAGGGCAAACAGAAGTTCGACAAGCGCGCCACCGAACGCGAGCGCGACTGGAAACGGCAGAAACAGCGCATCCTCCGCCAGCGCTGAGCCGGCGGAAGCGTCCGTTCGAGGCGCCCTAGAGCGCCTTGTTGGTCTTGCCGCGGTGTCCGCCCAGCGACTTCACGTCATCACGCAGGCGCCAGTAGAACTGCAACCAGGACCGCAGCACCGCGGGCAGGAAGTACACCGCGTACAGCACCAGCGGGATGCGCGCGTCGCCGCTCACCAGAGCGACCGCGTAAGCACCGCCGGCGTACAGGGCCAGAGTCAGCACCAGTTGCAGGGTCCGGGCCAGCAGCGGGTGCGCCGCCACCGGCGCCCAAAGATGGTTGATCGTCTTCATCGTTTCCACTCCTCAATGAATGGCTCATTGCGGTCGCATCCACTGCGACACAGCCCCGATGATGCACCCTCAATGTGACAAACCCATATCAGCCGGTTTGATTGTCGGACAATATTTGTAAAGCACTGTTATAGCGAAAAACACCACCCTCTTGTCTTCGACTTCCGCGTCCCCATCTCCTACAATGACCGCAACAGGGGGCGACATGGATTCGACGCCGGTAAAGAAACCTGTGGTGCATGTCGAGTAGCGTCGCAATGCTCGTAAATACCTTGTGGCACATTAAAGTAATCGCAAACGACGATACTTACGCACTAGCAGCTTAAACCCTGCTTATCGCCAAACGACCCAGCCTGTGGGGAAGTGAGGCGAGCATCGCTACACAGGCTCGCAGCAAAGTCCGTCCCGGATGGCGCTGTTAAAACCTTTAGGGACTCGGTGACTGCGCCCTGTCTGTCGGGCCGCAGCCACTTAAATCAATAGACACGACTAAGCATGTAGATCTACAGGCGGATTGCTGGCGGACGGGGGTTCGATCCCCCCCGCCTCCACCAACACCGAAAAACCCGGGCCCCGCCCGGGTTTTTTTGTTTCCGGACCCGGCGCGCGCTTCAAGCGGCAAAAATAATTTAGTACCATTAAATTTTCCTGCCGCGCCGACGCTCACCGCGTCCAGGCGCCCCGGCGAGCGGCCTGCGGAGCTTTTTTTAATGACGTCCTGGATCCAAGCTGTGTTGCCCTTCCTGCAATGGCCCCGTCCCACCGGGCCGGCGCTGCGCAAGGACGCGGTCGCGGGTATCACCGTGGGTCTGGTGCTGATTCCGCAGGCGATCGCCTACGCCACCCTCGCCGGGATGCCGCCGATCACCGGTCTCTATGCCGCCCTGCTGCCCGGCATCATCGGCATTCTCTGGGGGTCGTCTTCACTGCTGGCGGTGGGTCCGGTGGCGCTGACCAGCCTGCTCACCTACGCGGCCCTGGCGCCGATGGCGGAGCCGGAGAGCCCGCACTGGGTGACCCTGGCGATCTGGCTCGCCCTCTATGCCGGCGTCATCCAGTTCCTGCTCGGCGCGCTGCGCCTTGGCGTAATCGCCAACTTCGTCTCCAACGCGGTGATCACCGGCTTTCTGAACGCCGCCGCGTTGATCATTCTGGTGTCGCAGCTGCCCGCCCTGCTGGGCCTCTCCGGTGAGGGACTGCTCCCGGCGCTCAGACAACTGGCCGACCACGGTCTGCACCCCGACGCCGCCTGGTTATGGACCCTGGTGTTCGGGCCCGGCGCCTTACTGCTGTTATGGCTGCAGAAGCGCACCCTGCCGCGCTTTCCCGGCGTTCTGCTGGTGTGCGTGCTGGGCATCGCACTCAGCGCCTGGCTGGGCTTTCAGGCGCTGGGCGGCGACGTGGTGGGGACCGTCCCCTCGGGCCTGCCGGTGCTGCAGTGGCCCGACGCCCTGACCATGGAGCAGCATCGCTCGCTGTTGCCGGCGGCGGTGATCATCGCGCTGATCAGCTTCACCGAGGCGATGTCCAGCGCACGGTCGCTGCCGTCGCCGGACGGGCGGCTGTGGAATCAGAACCAGGAACTGGTCGGCCAGGGG
>Ga0098052_1002137_pt1 | contig 12022 bp, 11 predicted proteins | sample 15_taG_FD_81591 | JGI IMG/M metagenome (GOLD analysis project Ga0098052, IMG submission 81591) | Marine viral communities from the Subarctic Pacific Ocean - 15_ETSP_OMZ_AT15312 metaG | ecosystem: Environmental > Aquatic > Marine > Oceanic | place: Pacific Ocean | collected 2015-01-18 | reverse complement strand
AGTACATTTTGAATCCTTGAAGGAGGCTCTTAGACCAGCATACGAAACCAACAGAGAGTTACTCCAAAAAGAATTTACCGAAGCTAAAGCAGCTGTAAAAGCACTTGAGCTTGAGTTAGCAAACTTGCGGAGTGGAGAGAACTTAGAAGAACGTAGTAACTACCTAACGGCCCCCAATTATGAATTAGAAACCCAAAAAGAAATAGAAACCGAAGCGGATTTAATATCCCAGATAACCCAAGCTACGGATGAAGTTATCATTACCCAACAGCGTATAGAAGAATTCAATGGTTTCTATGAAGGGTTAAACTTCCCGCTCTTTGAAGCGATAGATACTTCAGATTTTTATAATGCGAATCTAGATTCTGTTATAGATCCCGAGAGGGCAACTCAAAGATTAGAAGCAGCCGCAAAAAGGAAAGAAGAATTTATTGAATTTACGGATGCAGCATATGAGGCGAATCTAGAATTCAGTAAGACAAAAAGAGAAGAGGAGTTAAAACCCATCAGAGATGATTTTGTAGCGTGGAGATCTTCAACAAGAAAAGCCCTCAGCGATAATCAGCTGATGCTTTCTGATGGAGCGTCTACTGCCTTAACCGAGTATAAGGGATTAGAGCGCAGTATTCAGGGCCAATCAGAAGCAGCACTTACTGAAATGAGGTCTACTGTTTCTGAAGAAATAATAAAAACTAGTAAAGGGCGGCTCGATGAGGAGTACGTACCGAAAGACCTTAAAAAAGTAGCCATAGCTACTCAATTCATTGGGGATGGTATAAAAAGAAAAAGTGGGGAATCTTCTCCTTTAAGATATAAAAAGGCATGGGAGTTAGTTGGCAAAGCTAACACAGCCGATTATTCCTCCGCCGATGTAATCATGTTAGCAACGGATACTGCTTACATGAAAGAGCAAGTTAAGGGTAGTTATTCAAAGGCAACCCGTAGAAAGCCAAAACCTACTGTCGTTGAAACCCCACGAATAAAACCTTTTGCTAATTCTGACACAGAAAAGGACACTACAAAGTGGCAACCAGTAGGAGAGTATAGACATCTTATAGCTGCGATGAATGCAGGGGCTTCTTTCGTTGCAGACCCAGCAGAACACCTTGGTAAAACAATAAAGACTAACAGAGGAGAAGCCGAACTTGCTAGATATCTTTTAGATAACGGGTACAAAAGGGTTGAGATAAATGGCAAGCTGACAGGAAAGTTCGTACCTAAAAATGCTGACGTTCCTCTAGAGGACGGGGACTCTATAGTCACTCTTAGTTACGATACAATAAATGAGGAGGGTAATATTGAAATCAGAGAGGCTAAGATTAAAAGATCTGAAATACCGAATAGGATAAAAGAGGCAAGAAAAGTTTACACGAAAACAGAAGCTGCAATAGCAAAGAAAGAAAAAGAAATTTCTGATGCGAAGAAGCAGCATGAGTACAGGATGACTGCCCTTGTCGATGTTGAGGGATTCCGTGAGCCAGTCACGCCAGCTCAAATGTGGTATGGGGAACACTGGCAAAAAAAATATCAAACCAAGCTCGAGGGGCAGGAGGAAGAATTAAATTTATTAAACAGAAAAGCTACTAATTATAAGAACGGCTTAGCTCAACTTGAGTCTGTTGAGCTAAGAAGCGCTGATGATGTAAACAAAGAAAGGCTAGTAAACCATTATTCTAATTATAGAAAACTCAGTAAGGAAGCCGCCGATGCAAGGTATGACCTCAAAGAGTTTGATGAACTAACTATAGCAGGAGGTAAATTAAAAGAAGGAGTTACTTTAGATAGTAACCAAACTAATGCTATAGATAATTCTTTAGAGGAGGTAAGAGATTATTTTGAGGATGATGCTAAATTTATCGAAGGCTTTAGGAATGATTTAACTGAGGCTGCAATAACAGCTAACTCTTTTGGGCTCCCATTTAAGCTACTCTCACAAGAGCAACACTTAGAATCAATTCCAGTCAGTGAAGCAGGTATTAATGAAAACGTAAGTTCAGGTATAAAAGCATTCTCTTTAGCTAAAGTAAATAATCAGACAGTTGTATTAATTAATCCATTTGCACTAGATGACTTAGTGTCAGACGCATCTCCTTTAAACAGGAGGGCTATGATTAGATCTGGTGTATCAGAAGAAATAATACATGCTGCTGCGGTCTATGAGTTAGACGAAGGAGAAGTCCAGAAGATATGGGACTCTTTATCTGAGGACGAAAAACAGAGTACTGCTAATACTTATTATCCCCGTATGGATGACGCAAAGGTAGCGCTTAGGAGGCTAAGCAGTGAAGACGCTGATACAGTTAACAAAGAAAAATTTATTCTAGGGCATGAGTACCTTAGAATGAAGTTACAAAAAATCACTGATGGCTCCACTACAGAAGAAGTAGCTAAGGAAATGGAAAGAGAAGCCCGCATAGCTGGTGAGGGTTCCAGTGCTGCTTTCGTGTTCCGCTCATTCAAAAAATATCTGAAGTCTTATTTCAATAAACTGTTCGGCTTGTTCTCAAGAGATACAAGTAACCCATATGTAACAGCCGCAGTAGATAGAATTCATTCTGCGTACAAGGCTATGGGGGCAGGATACCAGACTCAGGGTGAAGTTGACTTTGATCCAGAAAACCCACTCCAGACTTTGAACACATTGAAGAATGCTTTAGACACTAAGGGAGTTAAAGAGGAAGCTATAGAAGGTACGCTATTATCTTCGGGCGTAGGGGGAGACTCTATCTTTATAAGGCATGGTAACTTAGCCGAAACTTTAACCATACCAATAGCAACTACGGGTGAGTACAGGGGGAAGTATAAAGGGATCAGAACTTTCTACAACTCAATCGTTGGAAGCTACGACCCAAGGTTGCGCCAGTTATTCCAAAGCGAACTGAACGTAAGGAACACTGTATTTAGGGAGATCAAAAAATATCAAGAGACTTTGAAGTTCCTTGAGAAGAAACACTACCCAAATGGAGATGCTCCTGTTCAGTTATTCAAGGATATCACAGGAGATGGTAACGGCTTGAGGTTACATAAGGAAACTAGAAGGGCCATTGAGAAAATATTCGGAGATACTTTCGATGATCTGGAGGCGGAGAGGCAAGCGCAAGTTAGCGATATGGAGGACGAAGCGAAACAAGCTGACATGAAGCGGAGAGAGATAAATGAAGCTGAAGCGGCGATTAATAATATTTTCTCCGCCCGAAGAGAAGTTCTAAATGATAGGAGAATAGAAGTTTACAACAAGGCATACGCTAAACAAAAAGTATTAGTAACAAATAGAAGGACCGCAGCTATAGAACAATTAGGGGGATTCAATGAAGATGGAAGCCCTAAGGGGGAGATAGCTAATCATCTATATGCTCTTCGTAAAAAGGTAGATGCAATGTCTGAGTCCATTAAGGAAAAGGCGTTAGCAGGAGAGGTGGTAGAAGATCATGCATTAAACGCAACCATTGATAATAATTTAGAAGTATACTTAACCACTTCGTATAGATTGTTTACGGAGGGTGCTAGTTATGTTACGAAAGTAATGTCTAGTCCTCTTCAGGAATATGCAAACGTAAGAGAGGGTGCTTATGAATTCTTTAAGAAAATTTATATACAACAAAGAGCAGGTCAACTCCTTCTTGGCGCAAAAGATCCCGATGGGAAATTGATGCACGAGATACCAAAAACACATCTAGAGGCAGAGAGGGCAGCAGAAGCAGAATTGTCCACAAAACAAATAAAGGACGATCCAGTTATGATGGACAAGTCTCCCGTCATAAAACAAATGATGGTAGACTTTCTAAACTCTTATAACCCTAATGACCCACGCATGACGGAAGACCATCCAAGCTGGGTAGGCGAAGACATAAGACCACATACTTATAGTAGGTCAGAGCATCCAGCAGTTATAATCGCAGCCAAGAAATTAAAACAAAGAGCGAACATCCCAAAGGAGCTTATTGCTTTTATGGGTAAGGAAAAAGATACTACTGGTTATGATGCTATATCTAAAACATATATGCACACTGGTATGTTGGCCGCTAACTTTGCCACGTTACGAAACCTGTTGGAGTTTGGTGTGCGAGAAAAGAACGGGTGGATACTAACACGAGAACAACTCACCGCTCTACCAAAGGAAAAGAGATTCGCTACTGAAATTATAAAAGGGAAGAAGGAAGAGGTAGACCAATGGGTAGATCTTAAAACAAGAGCAAGACCAGAGTTTGATATGTTCAAACTACATGCTGCTTCAATGGGATCTGACAGCTTATATGTCAGAAAAGATATGCATAAAGCTTTAGAAGAGCTAGGGAGTTCAAGCGCTCTTAATTTTGATTATACAACTGATGCCGCAAAGGTGTCTGCCGCTATGACAAAGTGGGCGGGTATAGTTACTGGAACCGCTATGGGAGCTAAGACACTAGGCTCGATAGGATTCTACGAGCGTAACGCTCTAGGTAACATCGCATTCTTTGCTCCTGCACAGGGGATAATAGCTCCTATTCAATTATCCAAAGCCCTATGGAATGAAATGAAAAGGAAGAAAGGTTTCTTCTTTGATGGGTTCATCGACCCAGAACAGATAGATCCTTACTATTCAAAGCTTGAAAGGTATGGATTACTGGAAGATGAACTCCGTCCTAAAATGCTAGATGAATTAATCTTTGGTGAGACTTCGCCACAAGATATGTACCAAGAACTGGATGAAATTACAGGAGAGTTGGTGGCACATAAAGATATACAGGGAGATGAGAACGTAGTCAGAAGATTGCTGAAGGATGACAAGAAAGGAATCGGAAGAGTATTCAAAGGACTTAAATCGGCATCAGCAGCTATGGATGCCTTTTTCAAAATTTATTATTTTGAGCATGAACTCAATACATTGAAAGAAGCGAGGGATTTTAATATGGAAAATAACCCATATGATCTTTCCGATACAGAGCTTGAATTCTTGGCGGCTGAAAAAGTTAAGCGAACTGCACAGTCTTACAGTGAGGCCAGCCCTCTTGTAAAAGGATTAGCTTCTTCTCCCTATGGTTTAATGTTAGCTCCCTTCATCCGATTTAAAGGTGAGCTGATCAGGATATCAGTCAACTCAATTAAATTAATCCATAAGGAAATAAATGATACTAACCCTGTCATAAGAAAGAGAGGGTTTAAAAGACTGGGAGGTAACCTCTTCACAATCGTAGGGCTATCTGCAATAGCCCCTGTCGCTGTCCGTATGGTATCAGGGATCAGTGACGATGAGGATGAGGCACTGAGGAGAACATTAGTTTCTTACCTAAGGAAACATACTTATTATCTATTTAAATCAGGCGACGATTTATACTCACTTGATATGACATACGTTAATCCGTACTCCTTGATAGTTGACCCATTCCTCAGATCATTAGAGAAAGGATTGCAAGGAGAGAGCGCCGCTTCTATGGGAGCTACTTTTGCAAAGGCTTTATTTGCTGACGAATTCTTAGACCAGCAAATATTTGCAGGAGCTTTTACCAGTCTGCTGAATAATAGAGATCCGCAAACAGATAAGAAGATATGGCTGGAACGGGACACGGCTGAAGATTCTTTCGCTAAAGGATTAAACTTCCTATGGCGGGAAGCATTTGAACCGAGGACTTTCAGAGCCATCTCAGAAGCGGCTACTCTTATGGGAACAAACCAACTGGAAGATGCTCTGAAACGTATGGGAAGAGAGGTGCTACCAGCAAAGCCATTTAAGTTAGACCTCTCAAATAATATGCGAAGATACTTATACGATATAAGGAGGGAAACGCAGGAACTTTCGCTTAGGAAAAATGCAGTTTTGGGCAGAGCGCCGATGGGAGATACCGAGATAAAAGAACTTATCCAAAAAGAAATAGAACATAGGATTCGTTTAGATAAAGAGGTAGCTCATACCCTAACACATCTGCGTACCTTAGCAGGTTGGGAAGACAAAGACATGGCATCACTAGTGAAAAGCGCTCAGTTCGGTCAGCGTAGGTACAATGCTATCATGGGAGGCAGGACAGAAACACCTGCCGAAACTCATAAGGGGCTTAAGAAAAAATTAATGGACAGGTACGAGGATAAGAATGAACCCGAGTACCTGAGAAGATTAAAACTCTTAGACTCTTTGTTCAAAAGCTATCCGCAGTATTTCGAACACGCTGATTACTAAGCCCTAACTAAATAGTTTGTAAGCGGTTGGCTTAATGAGCAAGCCCCATGTTTATTTGCCAAGTAATCGAATTGCTCTGTGGCATTGTCTTCACTCAGCCCACGAAACAGAAGGACACGAGAGCCTTTACGCTTCCCCGTTATTTCAAATCTCCCGTGGTTGGATACAAGGGCAAGCCATGAGTAGTCACCTCCACCATCAATTTTAAGGTATCGTTTAAGACTCATATCATTTATCTACTATATTGTTTACAGCATCTATAGCCCTACGCACTGTGTCATTCATCTTCTTCTCCACCTTACGCTCCGCAAAACTTACAGATGTATAGTGCTTACCAAATAGTTTGCCCACTTGATCCAGTGTCATCCCACGCTGTCTAGCTACAAACATTCCTATGTGCCTCCAAGCTGTGATGGAGTTACCACGTTTGCTACTAACTATCTCATCTGGGCTATAACCAGAGATTTCGGAGACAGCTTTCAAGACAGATTCGGGATGGCATTTGGTAGATAGATTCATGTTATGTATTTAATAGGTAAGATTATTTTTGCTTCGGTTAATGAGAGGGCGATTGCCTCTCCTATCATTGGATGGTTACCATCAACATCCCTAAATACAGGGTGTACTTTAAATGTCTCTGGTAGTATGCGCCCATCTTTGGTCTGCATATTTAACAGTAGTTCATACTGTTCATAATAGATCCGCAAGATGTTCATGCTAATTAAAATAACATCAAATAAATAATAAACAAGAGGGGATTACCCCAACCCCTTGATTCTAAACTAGGTGTTCATCAAAGACGTTACTATGAAAAACGCCTCATCCAGAGTTCTCCTCTAGCTTTATTCCTAGCTCAGAATCAAGGGGTCAGGGTTCAGGATACAGGGTGCAGGGTTAAAAGTGCAGTTGCATTGGGTTGTTTGAAGGCAACACTTCACAAGCCATTCCAAAGTGGACAAGTTTATTTTCGTAACACTCTTCATCCTCTAAGTGAAATGTAGGAACCCGCTTAAACACTGGGTTGCTACACTTTGGTTGATCGGCGGTCGATCTAACCCTAGCCCTGATACTATTTTCTTGTCTGGCCCTTTCTTCTTTTTCTTTTTCTTTTCTGTCTTTTTCTTTTCTTGCTAACGCCTCCTGTTTTATTTCCTTTGCGGGTTTAACAAAACATTTCGAGGTGCTTCGATAGTAGTTAAGTCGTATTTCTTTACGGAGTAATCCGATATACTCTTGGGTATGTCCATTAGCAGTTGCTAATCCTGTAAAGTACACCAGCTCTGCTTGTAGTTTCTCATTGAGGTCTTCCCCTAAGATAGCTAAGTCAGTGTTTGAACGGGACATCTTATTTAATACTAAACTCCTTCTTCTCGTAGTACATCCCACACGAGTTACACTTAATAGAATCCCATTCTAAATGGCCCACTGTATATGTATGCCCACAAGGGCAGGTTATTTTAAAATGATCTGGGATTTTATTCCTTCGTTGGTTGCTGGCAGATACCTCAAAGAAACGTAGTACGCACAAGATAACAACCAACCATATAATTAATCCTATTGTTATCATCATTTGATTTGCTCCGATATAGTTTGGGTATGCTCAACAGCTTCCATGATAGTGTCAGAATCCCTACAGTTCTGTATCCGTTTGAGTAAAGTCAACGCCACTGTCTCAGCGTCCACCTCCCAAGGGTCACTCTCGAATGAATCCACACAGAATGATATGTTAAAATCATGGGTGAATAAGACCTTCGGCTTCTTCTTACTTTGTTCTTCCAACCAGTTATGGTATGGCTTATTTGATATGTGATTGCTTGGCATCTCTTTCCTTTTCTAATGTTGCAGTTACTATTTGTATCCTCCGTTTGTATTCAATCAAACGCTCGTTATGTCTTTGTATATACTTTGCCTGTTCCTTTAGCTGACGTAGCAGATAGAAACAAAAGCCGACTATACTTAGGTAGACTCCTATTATTAATATTACATAGATCATATTATTCTGGGCGGTTAGCAATTTCTATTGAGCCATCTGTGTTCCAGATTATATCGGCTTGTTTGTTTCCTCTGGTGGCTGACCTGTACTGACCCCATGCTACCTTAAACTTAGGATAGCTGTTCCTTGCCCACATCTCCAGATCACTGGGGTGGATGTAGTCTACGTCAGATGGTCTGTACTTGTCTAAGGACTCCCAATCTTTTTCAGACAGATGGGCTTCGACCCACTCGTACTCCTCCTCTGGCTCCTCTTTGGGTTCTAGTATATCTGAGATAGAAATAGATCCCGCTAAATTTGTATGCCGTTTCTTTCGTAGCGTCACCCTTGGTGGGTCAGGCTGGAGCGAAACAATGTAGTCTACGCCTTCTATCTCAACAGCCCTATGGATTGCTTTGTTTAATTCTGTAGCCATTAGGATGCTCCTTTCTTTACCGCCTTGCGTCTTGGCTTTGGCTTCTCTTTAAGAGAGAGTTCTGTAACTTCCAGCTTAGTCATTTGCTGGAGGCCATCGACGTAACAAAGCGCCTCGTCTACTTGTTCAGGGAGATTTACTTCACCTTCCGTAGATACCCAAGGGTGGGCGCATCCGTAGAAAGTAAACTTATATACTGTTGGTTCTGTTTTCATAGTTTGTTTTATATTACTGGTTCGTCTTTGTTTAATATGTGATTCTCTAAAAGAGTTATATATTTCTGTAGCTTGTACAATTCACTTTCTAATTCATCTGGGCTTTCGTAGTTCTGATCCAACAGACAGGCAACATTAAGGCTGGCATCTTTGACAGCTTGTTTCATGTCTAGCTCAACATCATTACACCATAGATAGTTTTCTTTCCCCTTGGTCATGTAGTATGCAAGAGCTTCTGCGTACGTTTCAAATTGATACCCTGCTATATACTCAGCAGATATCGTTTCGGTATTATCATCTATCTTATCTTCCCTAAGATCGACATAGTATTCATCGCCCCCATCTGAAGAGAGCCTCCATTCATATTCTGTTTTCATAGTATTTTATTTTGTTTAGTTTTAAAGAACCCCTCCCAGAAGGAAGATATGAAGAACCTTCTGAGAGGGGATGTTTCATTATGTTGCCGTATAACAACAATCAAGGGTACAACATGATCAATTAATGGTCAAGACTTTTTCTTTAATTTTTTTGAATTAATTAGGAGTGCTTTAGTACACCCCTTTTTCCCAAGAAGTATGCATACTAAAACTCAGATAGTTTGTAGTCCAATGCACACCCTATCCACAAGACATGTGCTATGGTTCAGGGGTCAGGGCGCAAGTCTCAGATGCCTAGTGGGTAGGGGAAATGAATTATAATTTAAATCTCAGATGGCTAAGCGCTCCCGTCGGAACCCAAAGCGAGCTTGCGAGCCTGACTCAATGTAGGGTAAATGCCTACTAGGTTTTACCCTAGTAGACATTTTGTTTTTTGTTTGGTTATGCATGGCTTAATATCCATTCATAAGGCACAAGGTATTCTGTCTTGTATCCGTTTGTATTAGCCTCTGGGTCATTTGTTTCTGCCCATGCTTCGAAGGAAACAGATTTGTTTACTACTTGTTCCCAGTCTTTGTAGTTTTCTTTTATTTCTTTTAAGGAATCGTAATGGTTCCAGTTGATTAGTGCTCCGATTATATCGATGCAATTATTTGTTGAGTTATCACTTAGGTATTTGAATAATTTTTCAATAGCATATCGAGGCCATCCTCTAGCTACATCAGAATTCTTAACAAGTGAGTATGCTTCATTAGGTGTAATATCTACTAACATTATATTGGTAAGATGCGGGGGACTTTCACCCCCTTTGGTTATTGTTAATTAAATAAAGTGAGACATATTAATATAGTAAAGGACCATAGAATGGCCCATGCAATGGCGGCTTCCATTATGCATTAACTACTTTATTTAATGCTGTTTCTTTTTTAGTTTCAAGTAGTTGTCTACCCTTTTCAGCTTGAGCATGTAGCTCGTTGTCGTCTATTACTTTAGATAACCATGTAGCGAATCCTGCTTTGGCATCTGCACCTCCACCAAATTCACTTGATGTGTACTTCTTCCATGCTCTGTCGGTTGTCCCGTTGTCATGGCCTGTTCCATTTCCACTGGTGTAGTATTCAGTAACTGCATTGAAGAGATCATATAATGTTTCTCCTTTGTTACCTATTCCATTCTCGTGGAGGTGTGATATATCTACAACTTGGTTGAATGACCTTGTTGAGAATATGGTGTTGGTATCCATATCAATACCTTTATATGCAGAGATAAGTTGTTCTGCTTTCTTTGTATCACATGCAACTTCAGCGAAGCGATTCATCATATATACAAACTGATCTCTACCTGCATAGATATTTGCAACTGTTCTACCTGCTTCTTCTAATCGAAGATCTGCATTAGTTGTTTTCTTTATCTTGATAGATACATCACCTTGTTGGTTTAATGATGCTTTGAATGTGTTGGCACATACAACTCTCATGTTTGAATCAAACATTGTCATTGCATACGAACCATCATGTGACTGTAGTAAGTTAAGGTAGAACTGGAAGTTATCTCCATTGATAACTCTCTCTGCATCATCAGCTATTTCTATTGATGCAAAGAATAGTTTACCTTGTCTTAGTGTACCCAATGTTTGGATTGTGTACTTGATACCTTCATCATCCAGTGAACTACATACTGCTTGGACAAGCTTCATGTTCTCAATGGATTTGTATTTGGTTGTCGGAATTCCTAAGCCGTATGGATGGCCTTCGAATTCTCTTGTTAGTATCTTATTGTGTGGACAGATTGCCCATGTATTTACTAACTCATTTACTTCCTCAGTCGTTAGACTTCCTTCACGGTTTGCTTTGTCTACAAGCAACTCTCTTTGTTCAGGATACCTGTCTGCATATGCAGTGCCTTCATGTATATCAAAGTATACATTGCGGTGGTCACTATCTACAATCGTAGGGTGGAGTTCCTCTTTGATTATTTCAAGTCCGTGCCATTCCTTCTTAGTGGATATGACTGTGTCTGTATGTTCTATTTCGTGTGACATAGTTTTTTATTTAGTTTAGTTTATTTATTTAGTTTGGGTTTCTGTAACGGTAGTTAGTTTATCAAGCTTGACTACTTGCCAAGGCTGTCCGTTACGAGAATCTGTTTGGTCTGTTACAAATACTAGAGAGTGGAATGAGTTTCCGTAAGGATGTATCTCTAATATTTTTTCTGGCATGATACCATTGAAGATTGCAAGATCTCCTATCTGGAGATCTCTTGCTAGTACTTCTTTGGTGCTGATTAATTCATCTTCTGTTTGGTCGAGTATCTCTTTTAGTTTTTGGTATACTTCTTTTTTGTTTCCAACGAGTCCGAACTTATCTTTGATTCTTGAGTAGGCTGATGGTCCTTTTGGGTCCATGCCTTTTATCTCTAGTTTAAGTCTACTTAATAGAACTTTATTTGCATAGAGTTCTATTGTGTCTGGATCTTTCATAGTTTGTTGTTCTGTTTTCATAGTTTATTTCTGTTACCACCATGAGGTGTATTCAATATCCCATTCATCTTCTAATGCTTTTCTTGCATCGTCGATGAATTGTTTGTCTTGTGCGTTACATTCTTCATCTTGGCTTGTGTCGTTTCCGAAGAAGAATCCTTCTGTCTCTGGTAGTTCTTTTTTATTTATTGTTTCTTCTAGTTCATTGAGGTCGTCATTGTTTAACGGTAGTGTTCTACAATTAAACTCTCCGTCTCCTCCTTTGCTACGGAAGAGATCACACATGTACCCTTCGAGTGCATTGTGTTTTCTCCAGTATGCAATTTCTACTTTGGTTATTGTTTCAGTTTTTGCTTCGTGATTGTAGTCACGTTTTACTTTGTATGCGTATT
>Ga0098052_1002130_pt1 | contig 12050 bp, 16 predicted proteins | sample 15_taG_FD_81591 | JGI IMG/M metagenome (GOLD analysis project Ga0098052, IMG submission 81591) | Marine viral communities from the Subarctic Pacific Ocean - 15_ETSP_OMZ_AT15312 metaG | ecosystem: Environmental > Aquatic > Marine > Oceanic | place: Pacific Ocean | collected 2015-01-18 | reverse complement strand
TCGTCACTCTCACACATGGCGAAGGATATGGACTCCCCATCTTCGAAGCAGCATACCACGGCTTGCCCGTAGTTGCCCCTGGTTGGAGCGGACAAAATGACTTCCTCTATGCCCCCGTCAAAAGCGGAAAACAAAAGAAAGCGAAGCTACGCCCCCTATTTGCAAAAGTTGACTACACCATAGGACAAGTTCCACGACAGGCAGTTTGGGAGGGAGTAATCCAACAAGACGCTGGATGGTGCTACCCAACTGAAGACGGAGCAAAGACGACAATGAGAGATGTCTATGAAAATCACTCAAAGTATGTTGGAATGTCTCGTAAACTTGAGAAGCATATATTGAAGAACTTTACTGAAGAGCAAATGACAACTAAGTTCGCCAACGCGGTTTATGAACCAGATCCAGAATATATAGAGTGGATGAGACAATTGGACGAGATTAATGACTGACGACATAATAATGGTAATGGATTTTTATTTCTCGGAAATAAAGGGAGGCGCGGAATTAAATGCCGAAACTCTTATTGACAGGTTTTCAGATGCAGGGTATAATATAAAAAAAGTTAAGTCAGCATCGTTGACTGTTGATTTTTTGAAACAAAACGTAGACAAAAAGTTTATATTCTCAAATTTTATTTTTGTAAGCAAGGATTGTAGAGAATACGCTATAAAAAACTTGCAATACGCCATATACGAACAAGATCATAAATATCTTAAAACTAGGAATCCTATTCAATATGTTGACTTTATCGCCCCAAAGGATCAGTTGGCAAATATTGAATTCTATAAAAATGCAGTAGTAGTGTTCTTTTTAACCAAGTTGGCTACAGATGTATTTGTTGCGAATACGAGATTACAAAATGTGTGTAATTTAAAATCCTCTGTGTGGAGAAAAGAAGAACTGGACTTCATGAAGACGATATGTGATACCGAAAAAATAAAAGAAAATGCAGTTCTTGATTCGAGCAACCCTATTAAAAAAAGAGGAAAGTGCATTAGTTATTGTGAAAGAAATAATTTGGAATATGAATTAATAAAAGATGACGATTTTAAAACTTTCTTAAAAAAGATGTCTTCTTTTAAGAGACTTATTTTCTTCACAGGGCATTTAGAAACTTGTGCCAGAATTTTAGTGGAAGCTAAGATGCTAAACTTGGAAGTAACGTATCAAAAGAGGCTCATTGGAGCAGCTTCAGAAGAATGGTTTAGTCTATCTGGCATTGACATGATTGATAAGATGGAAGAGATAAGCTCACATATGCCCGATAAGGTTTTGGAGTATTTCAATGATTAAGTGGAAAGACATACCTGTTAAGAGTAGAAAAGAAGTTTATAAAGAAATATCTCGCGACAAATCGCTTTTAATGAAGACAGCTATGTTCAAGGACATGTATAAAGGATTGGAATGTGTTGTCTTGAGTTGTGGCGTGAGCACCGCAGAGTTTCCAAAGGAAAAAATAGAGGAATTTTGTAAAGATAAACCAGTTTTTACAGTAAAGACTGCAACGACGAAATATTCAAATATATCAGATGTATGCATCACTAACTTATATGCAACTTGCGATTTCCCAAAAGAGAGGGATTATCTTATATTCGCAAGGCAAGAAATGCCATTAGGATACGACAATTGGATAAATCCAGATTTAGTAGATACGGAAACTCTCACGCAGATGTTTTCCAATGAGCCAAATATTCTGTGGGGTTCTGACATATCTGCAAGACATTCTAACTCTGTCGTAAACGCTGATAGGTGGGATGAGAACTCTTTACAAAAAAATCCCTTTAATAGAATCATAGGACCTGGTATAATGAATGACATGGTAGTTCCTATATTAGTTCATTGCGGAATTAGCAAAGTCAGTATCTTAGGATGGGATGGAGCTAATATTCAGAATGACGGAAGTATCAAACATTTCTACGATGTAGAAACAGAATACAAGCCAGATATAAACTATGTTTCAAGTAAGTTCAATTTAAACAATCTAAAATCAGATACCAATGAATGCGAGCAGCAAATAGCTAAGAAGGGCGAATTGTCGGTAATGCGTTACCTTAAAAGTAAAAATATAGAAATAGAGATTTTGACAAAGAATAGCAATATAAATGATAATATTAATAGGAACTACGTTCTTTATGGAGAATAGGTGAAAAAGACATACATAATTGCAGAAATCGGAATAAACCACAACGGATGTTTAGAAACAGCTAAGAGGCTTATAGACGTAGCAGCAGTCTCAGGCTGCGATGCCGTTAAGTTTCAGAAGAGAAATCCAGACATTTGCGTCCCAGAACACCAGAAAGGTGTGATACGAGATACTCCGTGGGGCAAGATGACTTATCTCGAATACAAACATCGTGTAGAGTTTGGAAAGAAAGAATACGATGAAATAGACGCATACTGTAAGCTCAGAGGCATTGCATGGTCTGCCTCTCCTTGGGATGTTGATAGTCTTAAGTTTCTAATGAAATATGATATTCCATTTATTAAAGTACCGTCAGCAATGATAACTAATAAAACTCTCATGTCAGCGGTAGCACAGACTGGTAAAAAGGTTATTTTCTCCGTCGGCATGAGCAATCTCAAAGAAATTGACATCGCTGTCCAGCAAATGAGAGATAAAAAAGTAGACTTCAGTTTACTTCATTGTAATTCCACTTACCCAGCGCCTCTCTCCGAATTAAACCTGTCTTGTATAGGAACTTTGAAGGAGCGCTATGGATGTGAAGTGGGATATAGTGGGCATGAGTTTAGGCTCGGAACATCTGTGGCAGCAATATATCTCGGAGCCACTATAATAGAAAGACATATAACTCTTGACAGAACTATGTGGGGTACGGATCAATTATCGTCAGTAGAACCTCAAGGATTGATTAAGTTGGTAAAAGGAATCAGAGAACTGGAACTTGCATATGGCGACGGAGTTAAAAGAGTAACAGAGAGTGAATTAGGTCCTAGAAAGAAACTAAGGGGATACTAATGAAAGATATTAATGATGTTTGTGTTATCATTCAAGCTCGACTTTCCAGTCAAAGATGCAAGAGAAAAATGATAAGACCTTTCGCTGATGCTACTTTGATGGACTTGTGTCTACAAAAGTTGGTTGATTCTAAAATACCAAATGAGAACATATGGGTTTCTATTTACGAACCAGAGCTTGTAGACATTTGTGAAAAGTATCCAATCAATATTTTCCATCGTTCTGAAAAGTCTGCAATGTCCGAAGGCACTCCGATGACTGAGATATATGAGTGGTGGGATAAAATTCCATTCAAACATGTCGTAATGGTAAATGCCTGCGCCCCGATGCTAAAGAAAGAAACAGTGGAGAAATTCTATTTCGACTACTGTAAAGTAGAAAATGATGGAATGTTCGGAGTTGTGGAGAAAAAGAATTATTATTGGGATAAGGGCGGTGCATTTCTCACCCCTATGTCCGAGGCGGTGATGAATACAAAGACTGCCGATCCCATTAAAGAGGCGGCGCACTGTTTATACGCCAGTTCGACAGAATCAATCGGAAACAATATCTGGATGGGTAGATTCAATGTTCCAGATGAGATAAAATTATGGACAATGAACGAAGAAGAAATCTTCGACATAGATTATGAATGGGAATTCAAATTATACGAGACGCTGTATAAAAGTTTAAATAACGCTTGACAAACATTAGAAGTCATGTTATTATATTGTATATAAAAACTTGATGACGGAGCGGGCTCATGAATAGCTTTATAAGCGGAAGAAAATTCTTTATTACTGGCGGAACTGGGACACTGGGCAAAGCCTTGGTAAAAAGAATTCTTCATAACGATGGGCAAGTAGTTGTCTACAGCAGAGATGAAGGAAAACAAGCACTTAACTTCGGACAGAATAAAGACGTCAAGTGTATTATTGGAGACGTTAGAGATTATAGCAAGTTATCCGTCTCTATATTTCGCGAAAAGCCTGACATTGTAATACACACGGCAGCGCTGAAAAGAATTGATGACATGGAGATACACCCAGACGAGTGTATAAAAACAAACATAACTGGCTCCGAAAATGTTGCAAGAGCTTGTCTCGAAAATCATATTGATAAGTGCATTCTTATATCAACAGATAAAGCCTGTCAACCCGTGAATGTTTATGGATCTTCAAAGTTCATTGCTGAAAGGCTCTTTACAAATTATGATTATAATAGTAATCATACAATATTTTCATCAGTAAGGTATGGCAATGTCATATGTAGTAGAGGCTCATTTATCCCTTTATGGTTAGGAATGCTGAATGAAGGGAAGAACATTAGTGTCACATCGTTGGAAATGACTAGATTCTTGTTTACTATTGAAGATGCAGTGGATACTGTTTTAGGCTCAGTGTATCATTCTGAGGGAGGAGAAGTATTCATTCCTCAAATCAAATCTTTCGATATGAGTACAATTATAAGCGCCATTGGAACCATAACTGCACAAGATGTTGGTTATGATTTAATTGGATTGAGACCTGGCGAGAAGTTGCATGAAGATATGTTGGCTGAAACTGAACTACCTTTTACATTCAAGGTGCCAGATATAAATTTGCTCTGTGTTCGCCCTCAGTACACCGAGAGGAAGCACAACACTGAGTGGGAGAAATATAACGGTGAGCATTTCAATTCCGCATTGCACGTTTCAAATGAAGTCAGCCAGTTGATAAAGCTTATCAAAAAAGGAAGCATAGAGTCGGAATGAGACTTTTCGAAACAAAGATATGCCCATCCGACGCCGAAAAGATAAGTGAGCTTCTAAAGGGCGGCAATTTAGGCTTCGGGCAAAATGTAATTTTGTTTGAACAAGGTTTCGCCAAGCTTTCCAATAAAGAGTATAATATATCAACGAATTCAGCCTCCGCCGCTGCTTTTATGCTATTCGCATATTTTAAACAGATTTATGGTTCTTGTGACGTATACACAACATCGTTAGGTTTTACCTCACCAGCTTGGGCTGCTAAACATTTTGGACACAGACTGATATTTGTTGATGTTAGAAATGATTTGCAATTCTGCTCCGAAGACTATAAAAGAGTTAGAGAAAGGCATCAAACTAATTCCAGAAAAGCCATAGTAATGCCAGTCCTCTACGGAGGTGTTAGTATGATACCTGATTTCGAATTGTTTGGAGATGAAATAGTGGTTACTGACAGCGCTCACTGCGCTACGCCAACAATCAAGAGCGACTATGTATTTTTTTCCTTTCATCCGTATAAGCCAATTTGCACATCTGACGGAGGCATGGTTTCTACAAATGACGAAGCTGCTTCCAAATACTTCTTGAATTACAGGAATTTTGGCAGACAGCAGGGCGCAATGAATTATGACATTACGCAATCTGGCTTCAAGTTTTATATGAATAATCTAAATGCCACTATCGGACTTACTCAAATTGAGAGATACGAGGAAAATCTGAATAATAGAAAATTGAATTTTGCCAAATTGACAAAAAGATATAACCTATTGCAACACGATGAGATGTCATCTTATTACTTTGCGACAGCTATTACGAGCGATGCTGAAGATATTATATCTAAAACAGGAATAGCGAGAAATTACCCCATGCTACATAAGACAAGTTATTATGATGTGGGAGATTGTCTTCCAAACTTAGAAAGACTTCATAGTAGTATCTTGAATCTACCATTGAGCCATGAGTTTGAAATATAAATGACAAAGAAAACTTTTATAATTGCCGAAGCTGGCGCGAATCATAATAGAGATTTTGATATAGCCAAGAAGCTAATTGATTCCGCCGTAGACGCCAAGTGTGATGCTGTGAAGTTTCAAACATATTCATCTGAAACTCTGTATGCTAAAAACACTCCAGATTTCGCAGGATATAAAAATATCAACAAACTCATTAAGGACATTGAACTTCCAAGACATTGGCAAAAGGACTTAAAGCTTTATTGTGATGATGAGGGGATAGAATTTATGTCCACGCCGTTCGACGAGAAGGCGGTTGATGAACTCTATGAAATTGGAGTGAAGAGACTTAAGATTGCTGGGTTCGAGGCAACTGATCCGAGGATAGTAAAATATGCTGCCCTTACGCAATTGCCATTGATAATAACTGCTGGAATCGGAGTTGATACCGAAATGGTACAAAGGATTTGTACATGGGTTTCAGATAGTCGCAGCATCGATTCCTGTGATTTGACTTTTTTACACGGCAATAACGCATATCCAACGCCGTTTGAGGACATAAACCTATCCACTATGTCAAAAATAAGAGATTTGAAATTACCAGTTGACGTAGGCATATCAGATCATACGAGAGGTATATTGGTTCCACCAGTAGCGGTTGCTTTAGGGGCGACAGTAGTTGAGAAGCACTTTACTTTATCTCGCAAAATGGACGGTCCTGATCATCCGTTTGCTATAGAACCAGATGAACTAAACTTGATGGTTGAGCATATCCGAGAAATAGAAAAAACTTTAGGCATCAAAAACGGAGTTTACACAAAGAGCGAGTCCGAAGGATTTACTAAAGCCAGAAGATCAGTAGTTTCGTCCTGTGAGATAAAGAAAGGCGAGATTTTGACAGCTTCAAACATTACTACCAAGAGACCGTTCTTTGAAGACAATATACCAGCAGTTGACTATTATGACATGATTGGAAAGGTTGCCAAGAAAGATATAAGTCCCGACAGTCCCTTGAATCGTGGTGATGTATGAGGATTCTATTTCTAGGATATGAGAAATGCAAATTGATAGATTTTCTATCTTCCAAATATAGTGTAATTCAAACTGAAAAAACAATAACACCCTCTGATATAAAAGATTTTGATAATGTTATCAGCTTCGGTTACAAGCATATCATAAGAGAGAATGTTTTAGACGCCTGCGGGGGTAGAATTATTAATTTGCATATATCTTATTTGCCATATAATAGAGGATATCATCCCAACTTTTGGTCGTTTATAGATGATACGCCGAAGGGAGTCTCTATACACTACATCGATAAAGGAATTGATACTGGCGACATACTGTTGCAAAAAGAGGTTGAGTTTTCTAAAGAGGAAAATACTCTTAAAAAGACATACGATAGATTAATAGATGAGATACAAAATTTATTCATCAATGAATACGAAAGAATATTGAATCGTGAGATAAATCCCACCCCGCAGAAAGGATTGGGAACTTTTCATTATAAAAAAGACTTAAATATGTACAACAATCAACTTGTAAAAGATTGGAATACCAATATTGAGCAAGTAATGAGGCTTAGTGAGAGATGAAATGTTTGCTATTTTCTGCCGATAATTTGTGGTCAAGATATCTATTTTCTAAACTGCGAATACAATATAACCCTTCTGAAGTAGATTGGATTTTTTGCAACACTGAAGAAGATTACTCAATGATTACTGAAGATGTCTCGTGGGCTTTCTTCTTTCACTGGGGGCATATAGTTCCGAAAAGTATACATAGTGGCAATAATTGCGTAACTGTCCATACCTCTAATCTGCCACATAATCGTGGAGGTAGTCCAATCCAGAATCAAATCGTGAAGAACGTTAAGTTTAGTCGAGTAAATCTTATAAAGATGAGCGATGTAGTTGACGGGGGACCTGTTTATTGCAGCAAGCCTGTTACGTTGAGTGGAGATTTAACTGACATATGGATAACCATCGCTGACGGATCTTATGAGTTGATAAACAAGTGTATAAAAGAGAATCTAATCCCTAAAGAGCAACAGGAATTTATAGCACCAGAAAAGAGAAGAAGAGATAATCAATTACCTATCGAAAGTTCAACAGATGTGTTCGAGCTTTATGACTTTATTAGGATGCTAGATGGCGAGGGATATGAGAATAGTCATTTAAACATTTCTGATTTCAAAATTTCATTTAGCAGGGCTAAAATTATGACTGACAATCGCTTGATGGCTGATGTCATAATTGAAAAAAAGGTATGATAAGATGAATGTTCTTGTTTTAGCGGCTCACCCTGATGACGAAACTCTCGGCTTGGGAGCTACAATAGCCAGATTGTCTGATGAAGGGCATCATATTAGTCTAATAACTTTTACTAATGGCATTGGTGCTAGAAATATTCAAGGAGACAGAAATGATTCGCTCGAACGAGTTGGCGAAATACTGGGCATAAATAACTACATATCGGGAGACTTTCCAGACAATATGATGGATACAGTTCCACTACTAAGTGTCTGTAATTTTATAGAGAACAATGTGTCCGTCGCTCCCGATATAATATTTACCCATCACCGCTCGTGCTTGAACGTAGATCATCAAATAGTCAATAGGGCTACTCTTACCGCTTTCAGACCCCAATACGGAAAGAACGAAAAGATTTATTCATACTACGTTCCGTCTTCAACGGATTATAATCCAAGCTCAGAGTTCAATGGCAATGCATATTACAATGTTACTGACTATGTTGACAAAAAGATTCAATGTCTAAAAGAGTGCTACGACGGCGAAATGAGGAATTACCCACACGCTAGAAGCTATGAGAATGTCAAAAACTTGATGAAAGTGTGGGGCTCAGAAGTCGGTATGCAATATGCCGAGAAATTCGAGATTATGAGAGAAATATTATAAACCAATATACTAAAGGAAGTAAAATGAAAAAAAGAAGCGATTTAGAAATTATTGACGAAGTACAGGACATAAGATCAAAGAACAATGTTAATTGGATGGATATCCTTAGATTAGCATTTCACCACGCCCCAGACGAAGCTCGCAAGCTTATGGGTAGGGTGAATGACTATGATTCTAAAATTTCTTCTCTACTGAAAGAATTGTCTCAAAATGGTAATGACTAATGCTGTGGACTGAACAAATAAATCAAATGTCGTCGCCCATGAAAGGTTCAAGTTTCTTGTGCCATAGGGAGGATTTTGCGAGATTGTTGAGAAATGGGACGCTTTTTCTGAGAGGCGCTATAGAGAATTTAGGATTGCACAATGTCAGTGTCAATAAAGAAATAGCTTATCAAGATTTTGATTATCTCAAAAAGTATAAAAATTCCAAGATACTGATTATCGGCGCAGGTCCATCTCTGGAGATGGGTTACGACGTATCTGAATATGATTATATCTGGAGTTGCAATAGTTTTTACAATAACGACAAGTTGAAAAATATTAAGATTGATTTGGTGACTTTAGGAGATGAGACAAATCTAAGTGATGAAAATTTGCTAAGATACATAGATGAGAATGGCACGATAGTGTGTTTCGAAAACAAGTATACCCGTCCTGCCGAAATGAAGGAATTCAAGAATAAATATCCAGAAAAAGTGTTTTGGGCGATGACTAGATATCACTCTAGAATTGGAAGCATTCCAAGATTGGCATGTATTGCCATAGCTCTTGGAGCTAAAGAAATACACCTTGCAGGAATGGACGGATACGTTCCAAAATCAAAAAATTACGACAATAGCATGTTTGAGCCAAATAAGAAAGCTACTGGAACGATTGAAGATGCACATAATGAAGAAGATACAATGAGTCATTATCGAGATCAGTATTTGGCATTTTGGGATTATATTCTACACGATGCTGGCAAGAATGTCAGGTTCAAAAATTTAGGACACCAACATCCTTGCAATCTATCAACTGATGTTTTGACTTCTAAGTTAGGAGTCGATTACGAAAATTACATATATAAGAGTAGAATATAGAGATGATAGACGACAACAGGAAGAATATTTTCGAAACAGCTACAAAGTGCAGCTTTGATGGATTGATGAAGGGAATAAAAAATAAATCAATAAATCCATATATTCTCGACAATACCATTGATGATGATGAATTGAACGAAGCGGGACTACAAGTGTATCGATATCTTGCATACGAACAGGCTTTCGAAGATAAAATGAAACAATCGAAGCTGTACGGTTCAAATTATCACTCCGAGCTTATAGAGGACGGCTTCATTAGAATTGATAACTTCTTGTCGAAAGAACTTCTCGAACTGGTGCATCGTAATATCAATAAAATACCAACTAACATCTTGGAAAGAACTAATTGTGAAAACCTCGGGCTGAACTTGCGAATTTCGGATATGAAAAACATTCAGAACATTTTCAAGCTATGTCAAGCAGATTCTAATTATACGGAAGAGACGCTATATTTCAGAAAGATATCTCACATGCCTTTCAGCGAAAGATGCGAAGACTCAAGACAATATAATTTCCATGTAGATAAGTTTTATCCCAACTTCAAAGTTTGGTATTTTCCTTTTGAAGTAGAGGAGAAAAATGGACCATTGGGTATGTTCAAAGGCTCTCATCGCTGTACAGTTGAGAAAATGCAGTGGGTGCATGACAGAAGTATCAATAAGAAGGATTGGAGCAGGCTCCACTATAATGTAAATGACTATGAGGAGCCTGCTTCAGATGTCGGACTATCAAGTCCAATTACTTTTGCAGTGCCTAGTAATACTATGGTTATCGTCGATACTCGGGCGTTTCATAGACGCACACCCGCAGAAACTGGTAAATTGAGATTTGCTTTCAGAGCAATTTTGAAAAGGAATAATATATTATGATATTGACAAAAATCTATTCTGGTAAAGAAATATACTTAAACACAGATGATATCCGCGCCCAATGGATAGAGAGACAAAAAGGAACACAAGCAGAGAAAGTTTCATTACTTAATAAGATATGCAGAAAGGAGAATATAACAAATTTCTATGACTTGGGTGCAAATTATGGAGAATTCTCAGTCGGATTATCCGACGTTGTTTCTAAAGTCTATTCGTTCGAGCCGAACCCGATTCCATACGAATGTCTGCATCAAACATCAGAACTGTATAACAATGTGGATGTATTCAACAAAGCAGTTTCAACAGATAGCGAGAGTCAAGTGTTTCATTTCAATACGAAATATTCAGGCGGAGGGAGGCTGCTCGAAAAATGGAATTGGAAAGACTCTAGATATAAACAATATAATAGTGAAGAATATTATCAAGAACAGTTGGTGCAATGTGTCGATTTTTTATCTTTCTTGTCTGAAACTAATGGGGAAGAAAGCTGCATGATCAAAATTGACATCGAAGGAATGGAACTTGAAATAATAAGCCATATAAAGAGTTATCTAAACTCTATCAATAAATGGTTTTTATATTTTGAATCAGATAAAGTAGATTATAGAAGTGCGAATTTGCCAGGAAAAGTTATTATCGAGCAATCTCATGATTGCCTAATAGGAGTTATATAAAAATGATAATTTATGTAGACATTGATGAAACAATATGTGTGTCACCAAAAGATAGGAACTATTCCAATGCCGTTCCTATAATGAAGAATATCGAAAAGATAAATCAAATGTATGACAATGGTGACAATATAGTGTATTGGACGGCTAGAGGTACTGGATCTGGAATAGATTGGAGAAAAGTCACAGAGAACCAGTTTGAGAAATGGGGAGTCAAATATCATGGACTTAGATTCGGCAAACCTATTTACGATTTATTTATAGATGATAAAAATATCAACTCCGAATCATTTTTCAACAAGGAGATAGAAAATGACTAAAATAGAAAAACCGTGGGGATACGAGATTCATTGGGCACAAACCGATGACTACGTTGGGAAGCTTCTTTTTATCAAGGCTGGGCACCGACTCTCGAAACAATATCACGAGATAAAAGAAGAGACGCTGTATGTCCTGAAGGGCGTCCTGTATAATTATGACGAGAATGACACGCCGATGCAAATACTACCAGGTGAATCATTCCACGTCAAACCAGGCCAAATACATCGCTTTGGAGCAACCTATAATAATGTAGAAGTAATAGAAGTAAGCACTCCTCACCTCGATGACGTCATACGACTCGAAGACGATTATTCCAGAGAATAATAAAAATATCACTTGACTAATTACTTTTAGTGTTTATATTTATATGATATTTTAGATATTATCCATATCATGTTATAATAAACTTAGAAACAAACACAAAGGAGCTTGCAACAATGCAACTAACTAACCAAGCACTCGGTGCCGTAATGATGGCGCTACAGAACTCACTTATGAATCAAACAGACATCGTTCCCGTTCTACAAGGGTTCG
>Ga0098052_1002127_pt1 | contig 12055 bp, 22 predicted proteins | sample 15_taG_FD_81591 | JGI IMG/M metagenome (GOLD analysis project Ga0098052, IMG submission 81591) | Marine viral communities from the Subarctic Pacific Ocean - 15_ETSP_OMZ_AT15312 metaG | ecosystem: Environmental > Aquatic > Marine > Oceanic | place: Pacific Ocean | collected 2015-01-18 | reverse complement strand
TAACCGGCCGGGAGGCCATTGGAGAAGACCATGATTGACGACAAAGCCCGAGACCTTTCCTTCGCCTTCCGCCTGCTCGCCACCCTGGGCTGGACCGCGCTGTGCGGCCTGCTCTGGATGTTGTGGGTGGGCTCGATGGCCGACCCGGCGAGCGGTGCCAGCGATGAGGCCATAGCGATGGGCGCGTGCATGGCGACCGGCTGCACGGGCTCCGTGTGGTTCGGCGGGCTCGTGGTCGCGATGGTGATCTACTCGCTGCTGAGGCGGTAGCATGGGCAGAGGAGGGGACGGCGACAATGAGGCTCTACCACTGGACCTGTAGTCACGGCTTTGCTGGCATCGGCAAGCGTGGGCTGATCCGACCGCACGCCTATGGCGTGGTGTGGCTGACGGATGACCCGACCGCGACACGGCAAGACCTGGGGTTGACCAGTCAGATCCGGCCCTGCGACCGAATGACGTTCCTGTACGCGGTCGAGACCATCGCCGCCGTCCCCTGGCTGGAGAGCGATGCGCGCGCCAGGGCGCCGGCAGACCGCGTCGCGGATCTGGAATCGTTCGGCAAACCGTCGGCGTGGTGGGTGGCAAGTAAGCCCGTGCGCGGAGTGCTTCTGCGCAAGAAGGGCAAAGGGAAGCGGCGGACTCGGCTGAGGAGGCCAGCGAGACTCCCCTAGCGCGTCGCTCCGCAGGCCATGGCGACGAAGGCCAGGGAGAAGCAGGAGCGCACCTTCCAGGGACGTCGTACCCGGGCGCTCAGAGCGTTGAACGGGGTAAGGAGACCAGACGATGGCTGACAGCGAAGCGATGGACCGATGGAAGCAGCGCATGCAGAAGCGCGAGGACAAGCAGGCCGAGGAGGATGCCGCGGCGGAGGCCAAGAGCAGCCTCAACCTCTTGGCCGCGGTCATCGCGCTCAAGGGGACCGGCCGCTTCGAGGGAGGCGGACAGGCGCGGTACGTGTCCGGGCTTCGGCAGATGGCCGGAGTCGACGTGTTCCGGAAGGACATGTGGGCCGCGCTCGCCACCGAGGCCGAAGAGACCACCGAAGAGGACTGGACCTCCCTCATGGAGACCGCGGCATCCGTGCGGTGATCTCAGATCGGAGGCCACCGGTCTGGAGGGGCCCTCGCCCCTTTGGGCAGACGGTTGCGGCCTACACGTACCTGATCGCGTGGTCCCTCCGGTACTTCGGCAGTGTGCGGGTCATGTGCGACACGGTTCACTGCAGTCCGGGTGGCGCACGAAGTCGGATCTCGAACGCCGCCTACCGCCTCGGGGTGAAGGTGAGTACCCGACAGGAGTTCGACCGGAGTTCCCGAAGCTACAGCATCGTGGGGACACTGAAAACTTCCTAGTCAGGTTGCTCGTTGGGGATCACTGCTTGGAGACCGTCTTCTCATAGAGACTGAGGGGATGCACCCCTGAAGGCATGGAGGCCACATGGCATGCGCAGTCCGAATGTTCCGCAACGAAGAGCACCTCACGACGATCTGGTTCGCGGGTGAAGCCAGGGGCGCCCCCCAGGGCGAGGCCTTCACCGTGATCGAGACCGAAGAGTCCCCGATCGATATCGACGTCTTCGCGTGGCTGGAGGGCCCGGACGCCGCGATCCGCGACCTCACCCCGGAGACCGGCGACGTGGTCTACGACCGCGACCTCTACTCCCGCTACACCGCCGAAGGCAGCTGGGTGCGCATGTACCCGCCTTCGGACCTGTACTCGAAGGCTATCGCCGCGGAGGACGGCTAGGGTCGAGCCTCCTCCCGTTCCTCGACAGGAAGGGGAGGAGGCCCCATGCCACAGCAGAAACGATTCACCGGCTCCCTCGGAGACCACCCTCTCCTCAAGCAGCTGAAGAAGGACCTCGACAAGGATCTCGCGACTCGCGTGAAGAGGTCGCTCCCGCCCGAGGACCCCCCCAAGCCTCAGCCCGAACTGACTCCCGGCGAAGACTTCCCGGTTGAGTGGTTGGCGCGAGACTGAGGCAGGCGCACACCCGCAGCGCGACACACTTGGTAGCAGGCCCTCGCTCCCGTAGCATGCAGGGCCTCCCAGCTGGTAACCACACGGAATCCTTATGCTTCAACTGGACATCCCCCGAGACTTCCGGCTCACCGAGAACTTCCTGGCGAAGTACCGCGATCGAGAGCCGGAGTGGGGAGCGATCGGATACGTCGTCTTCAAGCGCAGCTATGCGCGACCCACGTGTGACTGCGAGGACCACCCGGACTGCGGTCATCCCCTGGAAGAGTGGTGGCAGACCGTCCGGCGTGTGGTGGAAGGCACCTACGCGATCCAGAAGTGGCACTGCCTGACCCACCACCTTGTCTGGTCGGAGCGCAAGGCGCAGGCCAGCGCGCAGACGATGTTCGACCTGATCTTCACGTTCAAGTTCACTCCGCCCGGCCGCGGCCTCTGGATGATGGGGACGGACTACACCTTCAAGCGGGGGTCTGGCGCCCTCATGAACTGCGCCTTCCGGTCCACCAAGGACATCGACAAGGACTTCGCCGCGCCCTTCGTGTTCCTGATGGACATGCTGATGCTCGGGTGCGGGGTGGGCTTCGACTGCAGGGGCAGGGAGAAGACCACCGTCCAGGCTCCGAAGCAGGGCACCGACGTCCACGTGGTGCCGGACACCCGCGAAGGGTGGATCGAGCTGATGGAGCGGTACCTCTACGCCTACGTGGGCCAGGACACCGTGCCGGGCGAAGTCGATTACTCGTTGGTCCGCAAAGAGGGCGAGAAGATTCGGGGCTTCGGTGGGACCGCCTCCGGCCCCGGACCCCTCAAAGAGCTGATCGCTTCGATCTGCCAGCTGCTCGATGGGCTGGCAGGGGAGCCGATTACCTCCTCCGCCATCGTTGACCTCGGGAACTTCGTGGGGAAGTGCGTGGTCTCCGGCAACGTGCGAAGGAGCGCGGAGATCGCGCTCTCGGACCACGACGACGAGGACTTCCGGACGGTGAAGGACCCAACCCGGCTGAACGAACTGACGGCCGAACTCGCAGTCGTTGAAGCCGACCTTCGGGCACACCCCGCGGACGAAGAGCTGAGGCTGATGGCCTCCGAGTTGCAGAAGAAGATCGACGCCCACCCCCTCCGAAGTCACCGGTGGGCGAGCAACAACTCGATCTTTGCGATCCAGGGGATGGACTACGCGACACACGCCGCCTCCACCGCCAGCAATGGCGAACCGGGGTACGTGTGGCTCGACACCGTGCGGAGCCACGGACGGCTCATGGACGCGCCCGACCGGGCGGATTCGGACGTGGATGGGATGAACCCGTGCGGCGAGCAGCCGCTGGTGGACGGTGAGTGCTGCAATCTGGTTGAGACGTACCCGGCTCACCACGACTCCTACGCCGACTACCAACGGACCCTGAAGTGGGCCTACCTCTACGCCAAGACGGTCACCCTGCTTCCGCACCACGACCCTCGCACCAACGCGATCATGATGCACAAGCGGAGGATCGGGCTCGGACAGGCCGGAGTGGTGCAGGCCTTCGCGAAGCACGGACGGCGCACGCACTTCGAGTGGTGCGACCGCGGCTACCGCTACGTGCAGGATCTCGACGCCCTCTACAGCAAATGGCTTTGCGTGCCGCGGTCGAGCCGCACCACGACCCTGAAGCCGGGCGGCACGACGCCGCTTCTGAGCGGGGCGACGCCGGGCGTCCACTACGCACCGAGCGAGTACTACATCCGCCGCGTGAAGTTCGGGACAGGCAGTGCGATCCTTCAGGCCTGCATCGACGCGGGGTACCCGAGCGAGCCGAGCGCCTACGGCGACCGTGCGGTGGTGGTCGAGTTCCCCGTGAGGGAGAGCTACTTCGAGGTGGGCGCGGGTGACGTGACCCTCTGGGAGCAGATGGAGAACGCCGCCCAGATGCAGTACTGCTGGTCCGACAACGCGGTCTCCTGCACCGTGAGCTTCGAGGAGCACGAAGCCAGGGACATCAAGCGGGCGCTGGAGTTGTACGAGGGACGGCTCAAGGGCATCTCCTTCCTCCCGAGGGCCCACGGGTACGCACAGCCCCCGTATGAGCCGATCACCCGGGACGAGTGGGCCGCACGCTGCGCGAATCTCCAGCCACTGGTGTTGGAGGCCCCCGCCCATGAGATCACCGACCGCTTCTGCGAGGGTGATCGGTGCGAAGCTCCCATCCGGACCTAGTCCGGCTGAACCGGCGCCCGCGACACTAGAGGCATGACGGAACAGTGGGCCTACAGCCTCGATGGCGAGAACTTCCAAGATTGCTTCGAAGCGAAGGAAGACGCCCTGACTGATGGAGCCCACGCGGCCCACGACCGGGAGGAGGGGACGGTCTGGGTCGCGAAGACCTACCGCCCGTCGCCTTCGACGTACATGCCGGAGCCCCTCACGCTGTGGCAGGGCTACGTCGATCACGTTTCGGACGAGTTGGCGGGAGCAGATTGGGCCGAGGTCGACATCAGTAACGAGGACGACGTCGCCTTCGGTGAGCTGAAAGAGCTTCTCGCCACGTGGGCCAACAAGCACATCAAGCTCAACTTCTGGCTGGTCGAGCACGGCACAGTGGAGGAGCATTCGGCCGCGGACGTCCTGTATCGCGAAGAAAGGAGGCGGGCAGTCAGTGACGAAGCTTGAAATTGCGACGCAGGTGATCTGGTGGTTGGCTTTCTTCCTGATGTGGACCGGGATCGGGGTTCAGGCTATCTCACATCGGCGTAGGATGAAGCTGCCGATCAGGGAGAGGATCCGGCGCGAAGTCTCTCACCTGATCACCGAGACCGACGCCGGGGTGATCGTGGTGCACTTCCGGATCTGCGAGGACGGGATGCTGGAGATCGGCGGAGAGGGACCAACGGCGAGTGTGATCCCCGCCGTCAATCCCCAGGCGACCGGCGAGATTCTTCAGCACGTGGTCGATGGACTTCCAAAGCTCAACTGACCACGAACTGGCGCCCCCAGGCTGGGTCCGGCTGGAGAACATCCGCCACTGGACCGAGCGCAACCACCGCAGCGGCAAGCTGCACCACTGCCGGACCTTCACCGTCGCCTGGAGCGCCTAAAATGCCCGCCAACTTCCGCCCGAAGCCGCCGCGAATAACCACCAGAATCAAGCCCTGCGGCTGCGGTTGCAAGGGGGCGGACTCCTGGCACAAGCCCACGATCCGCCGCGTGATTCGCAATCAGGAGGCCGTGGGCGACGGCGCCTCTGACTGGACGGGGAACCGGCGCGTGATCCGCCGCGGTGTCGCCAAGATGCCTTGGGGTCCCGAACCCGTCGTGGCGTGGGCGTGGGTTTTCGAGGACGGATCCCTCGGATCACCGGACTGGTGGCTTGAGCGGGTGCCCCGGTGACCTTCGACACGCTGGAACTCATTACCGCAGAAGGGTCCCACGCGGTCGCACATTTGGTCTGGGAGCGCTGTCGCGAGGCACTGCTGCCTCCGGATGAAGCGTTCAGGCTCCGTCGTCAGAGGGCGCTTGCTCTTCCGACAGAGGAAGTGTGACGACGGCTGGGATAGCAACGCAGATCGAGGCCGCTGGCGTGAAGCTGGTGAGGTGGGAAGAAATCGAATCGGGCCATGTGCGCCTGACCTACGAGAACGAGAACCTGCCTGGGCTTCGCACGGACACCCAGATCCAGAAGGCGATCAACGACGTCCTGATGATGCACTCCCCCGCGCGAGTGCGGTGGACAGTGGTGCCGATGCTCTTCGATGACGAGTTTTTGAAGGACCCTGATGCTGATTTCCGCGACCGACGCGCCGCGGCTGTAGGAGGTTGAGATGTGGATTGCTGCCTGGGCAGGCTTCTGGTTGACGGTGTGGCTGGTGTTCCGCCGCGTGGAGCGCAACGTGCTTCTGACGTGCTGCACCGAGTTCGCGTGGTACGACCTCTGGGTCGGGGTCTACTACGACCGCGGTCGCCGCAGGATCTACTTCTTCCCCATCCCGTGCTTCGGCTGGATGTACCCGCGAGCCTGATGTACTGCGCCCGCGACATCGCCATCCGAGCCCTTCTCGCCGGAGCCCCCGTACGCGGGACCGACGTGGTGGTGGCGGACGGCCGGGCGATCATGAAGGCAGCTGTGAACATGAAGACCGACGGCGCGCTGTGGGAGGTCAGCGTGCGCCGCCTATCACCAGTTCCCCCTCCCGCCCCGAACCGCCAAGGACCGACATGCACACCATCGTAGTCAGCGGAGCCCAGGACGGCTTCTACATCATCAGCATCGAGCCCTCCGAAGAGCCGCCCATGACCGGAATCGGAGGGCTGTTCGGCGTGGTCACCCGACCCCCGCCTCCGAAGTGCGTACACGGCGCCGAGAACGTCGGCAGCGCGATCACCGAGATGCTCCAGCGCTACGAGCAGACGATGGAGGCCCGTCGCGAAGCCGTCCGGACCCACACCGAAGAGTGCGAACACTGCGGCGACTCCTCGCCCGCCGGACTCAGCGAGGAAGAACTCGCGGACCTCGGGATCGGCACGGAGTTCGACGCGTGAGCGCTGGTGACGATCTGGGTGAGAGCGACCGCGAGTTCGCGGAGCGTCGCCTTGGAGCGATGTTCGGGACCGAGACACTTCGCCCGATCGCCACCACGTACCTTGAGCTTCAGGATGGCGACATCTTGCTGGTGAGCTTCCCCGAGGAGACGCCACACGCCCAGATCAGAGGCTCCCTGGACCGGCTCGCCAGAGCACTGGAGGCCAGAGGAGTCGACGTTGATGTCTTCGGGGTCCCCCCTGGCACGACGATCTCAGCCCTCACCAAGAAGAGCGACACGTAGTACATGGACCTTCAAGTATCCCCCGAATTCATCGAACACGTTGGCAAGGAGAGGCTCGATGCGCTCCTTCTCCACGACTTTCGCCTCTCCACCTATCGCCGTGAGCCGGTCAGCGTCAATCTGCGGAACGTGCCGGAGGCGAACCTCGAAGAGGTGATCGCCATCGCGAAGGCCACGAAGGGGGTCAAGGGTTCCGGGGTCGTCCGCCGTGACGTGGGGGCCTGGCTTCGGATCGTTCGAGGGGAGGCCACGACGGCCTCCACCGCGAAGCAGATGTGCTCGATGGTCATCGAGCACTACCGAGCGACTGCCGAGCGCTGGATCTTCAAGACGAACGTCAACGATGCGACTACCAGAGCGTGGTACGTCGCGAAGGCGGTGTACACCGCGCCGTCGGGGAGCGGAGAGAACCGCAGGCCGGAGTACTTCACCGTCACCGTCTGCGCCTTCAAGGATGGAGAGGTCGTCACCGGGACGGTCACCGCCTACGCCGGAGATGTGAAGAAGAAGACGCTGGCAGCGTGGTTGGTGTCAGAAGGCTTCGTGATGCAGACCGCCGAGTTGATGGAGCAGTACGCGGTCTCGAAGCGGCGATTCTTCGACATGATCTCGAACATCGGACTCCAGCTGGAGGGCTGGGGGGTCGCCTCCGGCAAGCGGAAGGACACGCGCTACGACTGGTACAACTGGCGCTCGATCCGTCTCGATCAGGCGGGGGTTCCGGCGCGACTGGTGGTCGATGTCTTCAACGAGGGAGACGAGGTCAAGTCGAACCGGAGGACCAGTGCGGTGGACCTTCAGTGGTGGGACCGGAAGAACGGGGTGAACATCGAAGAGGCGGAAGCCCCCTCTGCGAAGCACGTCCTCCCGACCCAGCCGATCCTCACGTGTTTCGATCTCAACCGCCACCAGCACTTCCGGGTTCACACCGACAACGTCAAGCCGTACGAGTACGATCCGAAGCTGGAGGAGAAGCTGATTCTCCCGCAGGAGACGCTCGATCTGGTGAGGATCCTCGTCTCCACGGACAGCGGCTACCGCGACATCATCGCCGGGAAGAGCGGAGGGGCGGTGATCCTCTCCGCGGGACCGCCTGGGGTGGGTAAGACCCTGACCGCTGAGGTGTACGCCGAGTCGATGCAGCTTCCGCTCTACACGGTCCAGTGCGCCCAGCTGGGGACCGATGGGGTCGCGCTGGAGCAGGAACTCGCTCGCGTCCTCGCCCGGGCGTCGCGCTGGAAGGCGATCTGCCTCCTCGATGAAGCCGACGTCTACGTGATGGCCCGCGGGGCTGACCTGAATCAGAACGCGATCGTCGGGGTGTTCCTCCGGCTGCTGGAGAGGTACGAGGGGACGCTCTTCCTCACCACGAACCGCGGAGATCTGGTGGACGACGCCATCGCCAGTCGGTGCATCGCCAGGATCAACTACGGCACTCCTTCGATCATGCACCAGCAGAAGATGTGGAAGGTGCTGGCGGACGCGGCTGGGGCCAAGATCTCCCCGCGGGATCTTCAGGAGATCAGCGGCGCCCACAACGACCTCACCGGACGCGACATCAAGAACCTCTTGAAGCTGGCGATGGCGGTGAGCAAGGCGAAAGGCACGCCGATCACCAAGGACACCGTAGCCTTCGTGAAGAAGTTCAAGCCGACGAGCGGGGAGCCCGCAGCAGCGAAGTAGATCACCACGGAGAAACCGTCTTCTCATAAGAAGTGAGCGGGGATGGCCCCCCAATCATGAGGAGACCAGCATGGACGCTGAAGTGCCCGCAGAGACGAATTCCAGAGTCAACTTCCAAGCAACCTCCCCCGCAGCTACGCTGACCGAGGTCGGTGAGACCCCCTGGCCCAAACCGCCGCCGGACGCCGCACGTCCGGAGATGCGCGAGACGGACGGCGACCGCGCCGACCGCGAGACGTACGAGTGGCTGGTGAAGCAGAGCCGATGACGCGGCACGCCGGAGCGCCCGGTGGATCTATGAAGTACGTGATCGCGTCCCTCAAGCGAGACGCGATGGACCCGCGCCTGCCGCTGATCGAGCGAGGAAGCTCCCGTGACCTCCTGATGCGCCTGACCGCGGACGCCGAAGCCCGGCAGATCGATCAGGCGATTACGGGCGAGTTTGAGCGGGTCGCCCGCGCCGCCTGACCCGACCTTCTCACGAAGCTCCCTGCCCACCAAGGCAGGGAGTTTTGTGCTTTGCGACAGCCTAGCCATGAGCGACGACAGCGATTTTCGACGCCGCCGCGAGGCGCAGCTGAAGAGGCACGGAACGATCTTCATCGAAGGCGACCCGTTCCACCCTCCGGCTGTGTGCGAGCCGTGTGGCTCAGATCGCCTCCATGCCCAGGCGAAGGACCGGATCACCTCCATGAGCTACGACTGGGTCTGTACGGAGTGCGGGCGCCCGGCTGGGGAGATCGAAGTCCCCTGGGAGCACCGCAGGACCGACGCCTCTCTCCGCGAGATCGGTTTCGAGGTCGTGTGATCTGGAGTCAGGAATCCGAGACCAGGGCGACGGTCTAGCTGTACCGGAGACCTGAATGCCCCGACGCCCGCCCCCACCTCCACCGCCGAAATCGCGCCGCCATGTGTCGCGCCCGCCGAGCATCCCCGGGGACGACCGCGTCCGCTTCTACGCAGAACTCTGCTCTGGGTCTTACGCCGTGGGGCTGCGCCTCCTCGGCGGGCCGAAGGCCAGACCCCCCGTGTCCTACATGGGGTCGAAGGTCGGCTACGCGTCCGCGATCCTGGGCGCGATGGGCCTCAGCCCTGGGCAGGGCGCCCAAGGCGCGCTCATCGTAGACCCGGGGCCTTGGGCGGACGCCTGGAGGGTTTTGATCGACCCGGAGGCGACCGGCGAGCTTCTTGACCTCTTCAAGCAGTGGGAGGCCGAGGACCGGGATCCGAAGGAATTCTGGGAAGCGCTGAAGGCCGAGTTCGTGGAGGACCCGAAGTCGGGGGGTCCCATCCATGCCGCGGCCCGCTGGATTCACCTGTGCGGCAACTCCTACATGGCTGGGAACATCAACACCGGGGTCGTACACCACTCGAAGACCGAAACCGACCCGAGGGTCAACAACGTCCGCATCAGGTTCGAGGAGCTTCTGACCCGGATTCGGGCACTCCGGCGACTGCCCTGGCCAGACACCGAGGTACTCCAGAAGAGCGCCTACAGCATCTACCCGGCTGACCTCGGGCTGGAAGACGCCGAGGGCTGTGTGATCTACATGGACCCACCGTACGAGAACACGACGGGCTACCTTCACGACTTCACCCGGAAGCAGGTGATCGAGGTCGCGCAGCGCTGGGATGCGGCCGGGGCGACGGTCTGCATCTCCGAAGGGGTGCCGATCGAGATCAAGGGCTTCAACTACAAGGTCCAGATCGAGCACGCACGTCGCGGGACACGCCGCACGATGTCGAAATCAAAGGACGAGTGGCTGACCCTCAACCGGGTGCCTGCGCGAGTGGCTCCGCGCCCGCTGTCGTGGATCCCGGGGGCGAGATGAGCATCCCTCCCACCGCACGGGGCGCCGCCGCCGCGGTCTACGCCTACGCCCTGCAATCGTTCGCCTGCCGCCCTGGCGAAGCCGACGGGGTCTCGCTGGTGTGGGAGGTGGACTTCGTCGCGCACCCCGAGCACCAAGCCCTCATGGAAGCCTACATGCAACGGCTGAAGGGGGTGCTTCACGCGCTACCGTGCGGAACGACCCCGATCCGGATTCGACAGTGGCTCAACATCCAGGGCTCACGGGTCGGGGTCGACGTACTCCTTCCGCTGCCGGATGTGTCGGGCGATCTCCCTAGACTCTGCGGACGCCCCCCGCCCATCGGGGTCTGGAAGCTGGAGGTGGTGGACCGTGAAATCAAGGATAGGCATGGCTCTTCGCACGACCGTCCGGACTTCGAGCATGACATCCCCTTCTGATCCGGACCGTGAGTTTCGGAAGCGCAGGCGCGACGCGATCAGTCCGCCGAAGCCAGTGCCGAAACTCGCACCGAAGTTGGCGAGCGGACTGAAGCGTTGGTGCTCCAACTGCAAGCATGGAGTAGGCTTCAAGCTCGCCCCCAACTGCGAGATCGGGTTCGGCTTCAACGCGGACTACAAGAGGTACGTCGAGATCAAGCCGATGGGGATGGATTCACCGGGAGATTGCAGCGCGTGGGAACTGAAGACACCCGAACCGTCCGCCGCCTCAAAAACACGGGAGCAGGGACGCCTTACTCCATTGAAGAGCACGTAGATCTCGACGTCGAGGCCAGCGAGGCCCAAGCGCGAAGATGGTGGGGGTCTGGAGGGACCTGCGCTCTCGTCGTCCTGAACGAGAAGGGCGAGGTCGACTCCACGTACGAGCGCGACTGGATTGATGAGGCCCGGGTCCCGGCCGACTGGAAACATCGGGTCGCGAAGCCCAAGACTGATCTCCTCCCGCCGTCGAACCACCCGAAGACTGTCGAGGCGCCTCCGAAGCCTCCCCCGACCCTTGGCGCTCCTGTCGTGCAGGAGAAGCGGACGGGATGTCCGGTGTGCTTCCAAGAGACCACCTCCGCGGCTCAACGGACAGATTCTCCTTCGCAAGCGCTCGCGGATCACAGGTGCCCGACGTGCGGAATGCCGTCGAGAGAAGCCCCGGCGCGCGTTTGGCAGAGGTACATGGGGCACACGTCAAAGCAGTAGAATGGAGGGCCGGATGGCTGGACGTGTACTGACAGAAGAGGAGATCGCGGAGGTGAAGGCCCGCCGCGAGGCGATCCGCGACTCGGGCCCCTTCACCGTGGTCCCCGAGGGGATCAGGGCGGTGGTCACCGGCTACCGCCAGGGCTACCCGGTCGGGGCCACTTCGCTCCGCGTCGCCAAGGAGGACGGGATCTTCCTGGGCCACGCGCCCACCGACTACGACAACATGCTCGCCACGATCGCGAGCCTTCAGGCAAGGCTGCGCGGCGAGGGCGAGCAGCTGCCGCTGGGGTTGACTCATGCAGGGTGAAGCAATTCCGAAGGTCGGCGCGACCATCGTGACGAAGGTCGGCACAACCATCCGTCTCACTCCGAAGACCATCTCTCGCAATGGGAAGCGGATCGGGTACATCGACCCTGAGTTCGACTACATCGCTGCCCTGGTCCGCAAGGTGGTGACGTCGAACGGGACTGCGACCTTCCGCCGAGCGGGGATCCTCCTCCCCTACACCACCGCCAGCGGAGGACGGGGACGCCGCCTGAGCCAGTACATCGCGGACCAGCAGTCGGTGACCATCCCCGGGATCACCC
>Ga0098052_1002116_pt1 | contig 12102 bp, 20 predicted proteins | sample 15_taG_FD_81591 | JGI IMG/M metagenome (GOLD analysis project Ga0098052, IMG submission 81591) | Marine viral communities from the Subarctic Pacific Ocean - 15_ETSP_OMZ_AT15312 metaG | ecosystem: Environmental > Aquatic > Marine > Oceanic | place: Pacific Ocean | collected 2015-01-18 | reverse complement strand
GCATTACCGGGTACGGGTGCGAGGACACTATGCGCGATGTGCTCTGGCGGCTGATACCACAGGCCGAGCGGCATGGCCTTATCATCAAGGGAGGTGAGTGATGACTAATCCAATGAAGGTTGTCATCACCAAGCATCATGACCCTGACTTTGAACCTTGGTTCACGGTTCAGGTCATCGCCATACATTATGGGGATGACCTAAGATCCGTCTGGAAAAGCAGGGTTATCCATTCGCGCGAAGAAGCGCAGAAGATGGCGGCAAACCTTGAGAAAGTGAAGCCGCAGCTTCAACGGCTCAACAGCGTCGGCGTGAGCCTGGCAATCTCACAAGCCATAAACTTCGGAGGTGAGTGATGGACTGGCTAAAGTCAAAAGGAAAGATGTTCAATGGGCGCTGGATACCCAGGCGAAAGATGAGAATGGTCCCGAGAAAAAGATCGTCACCGCTGGAGCAGATAGATGCGCTGCGTGCTGCCGAGGATGGTCAAGGCGTGTGCGAGAGATGCGCTCGCATCGAAGAACGGAACCAACTGACAGAGGCGTGGATCGGTAAAGGCACTCGGGTGGAGGGCATCGTGCTTTGCCGTAACTGTGTAGGTGCGTTCTCGAAGGAGGTGAGGAATGATGTATAGATGCGGCGGGCATAGCTCCGCCTATGGATTCTGTGGTGCTGACGATTGCAGCCGGTGTCATCCTGGCGGGAGCGATCTTACACCGACCAAGGCCACCCGCGATCAGTTGTTGGACTACCTGGCCGCCACGTCACCGGACCCTGCCGACGACCAGCTATCGCGCGCGGAGTTACAGCGTGTGGTTGAGGGCGAGATGGGATGCGCCTTGCCGAGCCAGTTTGCGGAGGTGATCCGTGGACTCAACTAACCCTCACACTACGACCCAAAAGGAAACACCATGACCACACGAGACTTCATTGAAGAGGCGATCTGCGCGAGCCTGATCTTCGGTTTGATACTACTGTACATGAGCCTTCCCTTTTAATCTTAAAGGGGTGGCTGTACCTTGGACCCGCCTTCCCCGTCAGGGTCGGAGCGGGCGGCTTCGATAGGCGTAACCGTGGACCTGCACCCACCGTTTGCCACCGCCCAATCTCAACAACAGGAAAACAACATGACAACACCAAGCAAGCCAACGATATTCGTTGTACTGAATGACGAAGAAACCTACAGCGAGATGGAAGGGACCATCCTTCTTGTGTGTACCAAGGAGCAAGCAGCGGCAGCGTTGGAGCGGGACGACCCGCTTGATGCCCACAAGGCCGGTGGTATTGCTATCGACCTTGGCGGATTCATTCAGACCGCGATCAAGATGGGCGTACTTAACTACGTCGGGAAAGACTCGGGCGAAAGCGACGGGTAACTTTTTATACCACGCGCCCGACTTGGCGAACCGGGTTAGCGGACTTATGATAGGCACATCTTATCCAGAGCCGAATGAACAACGCACACCCCCGGAGGGAGAATGTTAAATCTAAAGGATCTAATCAACGCGGCTGAAGGGTCGCACGCTGTGTACCTTGCAGCGAAACACGACGACCAGTTGGTCGGGACTATAACCAGAACACAGAAAGGAACACTGAGGCGAAGCGGGGAGCCGTTGCGCGACCAAGAGTTGGCGAGCATTCTGGTCTACTTGACCGGGAAATACGGCATCAAGCCAAGCAAGTGGGAGCTTAGGGCTGGCCTTATTGCTGCGGCGGAACCCAGCACAGCACCCCGAAAGAAGCGAACCCCACCACCCATGGCGTTTATCGCCGAGGTCGAGAAGTGGCTTAAAGCCAACAAGCCAACAGGATCAAACCCCAACATCACCACTGAGGCTATCGCCATGCTGCTCATACCAGACGAGTTCACCATGAACAGGCGTGGGGCAGAGATGACTGTAGCCGGCGCACTCAGGGAGCTTGGGTTTGAATCAAGGCGAATGTCTATTGGTGGAGTGAGAAGGTATCGATGGTTCCTATCATCCCCAACAGAAACATCTTGACAAAGTTAGGTAGGAGATTAAAACAGTAGTGCAACAGAAACCAACAACAGAACGGAGACATCATGAATCTCAATCCAGAAGAAATCGTAGCCATCTTAAAGGTTATCCCCACAAAGGAGTGTACTGCTGCACGGAAGGCAATAGAGAACGACTCTCAAACAGAGATCGATCTTGTTGTCCGTGTCAGCGGTAAGCTTGAGCGGGCAGCTAAGCCGAAGCCCAGTAAGGGTACAAGCCGTATCCCATGGACAGCGGCCATAGCTTTGTTCCTCAAGCGTTCAGGGGCAACCGGTCCCTCGACCATCAAGCTGCTCGCTGAGGTCATCTGCGAGGCCGCAGCCATGGACTCTGGAGCAAAGGCATCACTGCTCAAGGAGAGCGGTGTAGGGGATGCTCTGCAGATTGTAGACGAGGAGCTATTCAGCAAGCTCCCACCCATCGAGAAGAATGGAAACATCACCTTCAAAGGTGAGGTCGAGGCCATCCGTCAGCCCGTTGAGGCGGAAGCCGTCCACCAGCCCATTGAGGTGATTGACAACAACGAACAACCAGAAGCAGCAAAGTAGGAGATAGATATGTCACGCAAAACAAACTACACAAAAGTAAACGCCGAGGACTTTATCACGGCCTGGCAAACATCCGCATCGGTGGATCAAGTGTCTGAAACCCTTGGTATGTCTAAAAGCGCAGCGATGACGAGGGCCAGCAACTATCGCAGGGTCCACGGCATTCCACTCAAGAAGTTCTATCGGTCATGCCGACTGGACAAGGTTGGACTGCGAGAGCTTGCTGAGTCTTTGGTAAACGGAACCAAATAAGCACAAGTGGGGACGACCGTGATGTTCGTCGGGAGCAGCACAGCACGCGAGCAGGGAGGCATGTCGATGGTCGGAATAGATGCCTCAACACTTCAAAGGAGAACCGATGACCCAAGTGGATAAGATTAAGAAAAAATCAGAGGCGGCTTCCGCCAACAGGGTGGACACCATGCCAGCTATTCGGGCCTTGGTGAAGGCCTTGGGGGGAAGTCTTAGGCAAGCATCGAAAATCATGGGTTCAAACTACGCCACAATGTGGCGGCAGAAAGAAGGAAAGAAGCCACCACCCAGCCTGGATGCTCTGGTTCTATACTCAAACCGAGTCTACACCCGAACGGGGATCAAGATGGTTCTGACCGTCACACCGGACATGAGCCTCTATTATGTCGTTTCGGATAGCTACGATGACGACTCATCCTCTTGATTAAACCCTGATAGTCAGCTATCAACACAACGCCCGCAGAGATTGATCATCTTTGCACCCCGTGAGGGGTGATGGGTTCCTGGTAGGGTCCACCAGACATTGTCTGGTGCGGCCCGAACCTGGCCCACCGTGCGTTACCAGGAGTCCAGATGTGGATTGAACAAGCACGAACTGTGTCGTTACCCGCCGCTGCCAGAGCAGCCGGCATGACTACAGCAAGAAACACGCTATCGCCCTGCCCCATGTGTGCGGCAGTGGCACGCGGTAGCTCAGACAAAAGGGGTCCAATCGGGTTGAGCCGAGATGGGTTTGGGTGGCTGTGCCACCGATGCGGGGCCAAGGGAGATGTGGTTGATCTTGTCGCCATCAAGGCGCATGGTGGGCTGTTTCGGAACATCAATAAAGATGACCAACGAAAGGTCCGCGAATGGTTCGCCAGTCGTGGGGCGTGCGCAAGCGTGGGAGGGCACGAGCCAAGCGACCTAAGCAAAGCAGAGCCTCTGCCCAAGCGAGAGGAACAAGACCCGCCTCAGGGCCAAGACAGGCCTCCGGTACAAGAGCTAAAGAAGTTCTGGGCAAACACTATCTCTATTGCTCAAGGGCTTGACCTTCATCCTCATTACTCGGACCCGCTCGAAGACTGGCTCATTAGGCGAGAGTTCTCACCAATACTATGCTCGCGCCTAAACATCGCTCGCGCTCTGCCCGCCACAGACTCATGCCAGTGGCCAGAGTGGTGGCCCAAGCGATGGGCTGATAACTATAGGTTGGTGATCCCGGCATACGAGATGGACGGAACATTCGCCAGCGTTCATGCCAGAAAGATTAAAACCAAAGCCGCCGGCCCAAAGACTCGGTGGCCGCTGGGTCACAAAGCTGGTGGTTTGGTGATGGCAAATGCGCGGGCAGTAAAGATGATGCGCGGAGATGCGCTTGACTTTGGGGACGACGTGCCCGGATTACTTGTATGTGAAGGCTTTACTGACTTTCTTCGAGCCGGACTAACTGCTATGAATGAAGGGCTCGACCTGCCGATCATCGCGGGAACGTCTGGCTGCTTCCGGCAACTACGCGAGATGAAAATACCGAAAGGACTAAACATCTTCATCGCGATGGACCCGGATGACGCAGGTAAAAAGTACACCAAGATCATATCAAACCAACTCTCCGACCACCCCATCTACCATCTGCCGCTGAAGCAACAGGAAACCTAATGCCCGACTTGGACGAGACACTGCGAGGAAATCAAACACTAAGGAACCTATTGAAGCTATCGGTTGTGGCTGGTTCATCAGACGATGACAAGGCATACCTTGGGGACGACGACCCAGATCCAGCCGCCCTAAACCGACTCGACCAGTATAAAGACAAGCAAGGCAACCCAACAGGCGTGCCGAAGCCTACACGTAGAAACATTTTTCTGATCCTTACCTATGACAAGAGATGGAAGGGGCGAATCTGGTTGAATGAGTTTGCTGGCTCACTGATGCTGGACAATAGAGAGTATGAAGACGTAGATGACACAGAGATCATGCTGAGTCTTGACCAGGCCTATGGGCTAAAGGTTTCCACTGAGGCGGTCAGGGAAATCACGGTGTTCGTGGGGAACCGAAACAAGAGAAACCCCCTACAAGACTGGCTAAATCAAAAGCATTGGGACCAAGAGCCACGCATCCAAGACTGGATAATAAAGGCCACCGGATGTGACGACACCGTCATCCACAGAGAAATCGGCAGAAGGTGGCTCATCCAAGCTATCGCCAGAGCCATGAGGCCCGGATGCAAGGCCGATTGTGTACTCATCCTGATCGGAAAGCAGGGGGCACGTAAAAGTTCAATGCTTAGAACACTGGCCTCGCCAGACTATTTTGCCGATACGCCTATCGATATTGGGTCAACCAACGCTTATACGCAGATTCGTCGAGCATGGATATACGAGATGGCCGAGCTTGACTCAGTCCGTCGTTCAGCCAACTCTGCCACCAAGGCGTTTCTGAGTGCCCAAGAGGACGTGTTTCGTCCAGCATACGGAAGGCACGCAATAACAGTGAAGCGCCATGTCGTGTTTGCTGGGACAACAAACCAATCTCAGTTCATCAATGACCAAACAGGATCGCGGAGATATTGGCCGATAAAAGTTGGCAACATTGACCTCGACTGGGTGGCCAAAAACAGAGACCAACTATGGGCGGAGGCTATCGTGGAGTTCAACGCTGGTGTGCAATGGTGGCTTGAAGACACTGCAACCGAAACCTTGTCAGAACAAAGCGACGAGTATCGTCATATTGACCCGTGGTTGGAGAGAATATCTGATTGGCTTATCAGCAATGGAACATCTATTAGTACCCGAGGGCTGCTTGAGCGCGCCCTAAAGCTGGACGCAAATCAGATGACACGCAGTGCTGAGATGAGGATTGGTGAAGTGATGCGCGACCTTGGGTATGAGCGCAAGAGAGTAAGAGCGGGCAAGAAGCGAGTTTACGAGTGGTACAAGCGCGATTCAGTTATTGCGCTTCCTTTTAATGAAACAAGCGAATGGTGATAGTGTGAATGAAAATATGTGTGTACTTGGTGGAGCGCAGTTTCTACCCCCAAACAGTCCAGCAATAAGCCGGATAAAAAACAATCTAAAGCTACCAAACCCAGCCTACAAGCAAGCGCAAGCATTGCGTGGGCGGGGGCGATGGGTGGATATTCCAGATAGCCACATCGATGGGTGCCAAGAGATACCACCATCCCACCCGTGGGGTGGCGGGCTTTCTGTTCCAAGGTGTGTAGACCTTTCATCCTATGGGCTGGATGTTCGAGACATGAGGGGAACCCCTGAGTCTCGCCCAGTTTCCTTTCTCAAAAGCATTGAGCTTCGGGACTATCAGAAAGAAGCCGTACACCTGTGGGTAATGGCAGGAGGGGACGGGGTCATAGTGGCTCCCTGCGGGGCTGGCAAAACCGTCATGGGCCTGGCCGCTTTGACAAAGGTGAACACAAAAGCGTTGGTACTGGTTCACACCAAAGACCTTGCGCAGCAGTGGGAGGATCGGTGCCGCCAGATGCTTGGGGAAGAAGCCACCATGTATGGCGGAGGCAAACGAGATGATAGTGGTCGTATAGTCATCGCTACGTTTCAAACTATCGAAAAGATGAAATGGTCTGAACGCTATCAGTGGGCCAAGCAGTTTGGAATGTGTCTTGTTGACGAAGCCCACCATGTACCGGCAGCAACTTTTTGTTCTGTGATCTCAACGATACCTGCCAGGTACCGGTTGGGCCTGACCGCTACGCCTGACCGGCCTGATGGGCTGACAGACCTGCTGCATTGGCACCTCGGCCCAGTGGTCTTCTCTATCGACACAAAGACTTTGGCAATCAACGGACAAGTGGTTGCGCCAAAGGTTGAATGGCTCAATACCCAGTGGGAACCCTCAAAGAAAGGGCAAGACTGGAGCAAGCTTATCACCGAGATGACCAAAGACGATGGCCGAAATGCCACCATTATCTATCGAGTCATGCAAGCTGTTGATAATGGTAGGCAGGTGCTCGTTCTTTCCGACCGCGTTGAACACTGCGAAACCCTTGCGAAACACTTGTCCGAGTATCGCCTACGGAGCGCGGCATTCGTTGGAAGCGTATCTAAAAAGAAGCGCCAGCTAATCCTTGAGCAAGCAAACTCCAGGGAGCTTGATGTCATCTGTGCCACCACAGTTGCGGACGAGGGGCTTGACCTGCCTGGCCTTGACACAGTCATGCTTACCACCCCATCCAAAGCGTTAAACAGGGTCCAGCAGCGCATCGGAAGGGTTATGAGGCCTCATCCAGAAAAGAAAGATCCGCTGGTGATAGACTTGGTTGATGAGCCTGGTTCTCTTCGGGGCATAGCAAAGAAGAGACTCCGACTGTACACTCGACTTGGATGCAGGTAGACCGATGATTGAGCTAATAAAAAAACTACCGCTGGGCTGGTCCATCACTTCAACAAAGAAGGGGTGGGCCATCCATGATGATGAAAACGACTTCGTTGCGGAGGGGCCAACAACGGATGATCTTCAACGCGCTCTCAGCATTGAGATTGCATTGCAACAAGCGTTCGCCGCAGTCCAGTTTATGAGTTGCGCACCAGTGATCGCTGAGGCGTAACTACTTTTTCTTGGCTGGTGCCTTTTTCTTGGCTGGTGCCTTCTTCTTGGCTGGTGCCTTCTTTTTAGCTGGTGCTTTCTTTTTTGAAATCGACAGGGAAATACGGTCGTCCTTGGTCCCGAACGTCCCATCCTTGCCCGCGTTAATCGCAACATCGACAAAGCCAACCTTGGCGCTGACCTTTTTAGCTTGATCGCGCTTGTGACACTCATCCAAGTGAGCAAAGATTTTGTTTGTGACCCCGATCCAGTCTGGGCTTCTGCCCTCAAGTGAGCGGCGAAGTAGGCGAATCTCTTTATAGGACAACAACATAATGGCTCCGTTTATTATTAGTTCTTCGTTTATATAACCCAGGCCAGTCCCGGACTTTAACCTTACCACCAGTCGCGTCTTCGACCGCAATAGCTAACGCCAAAGACGGGGCTGTTCGGCCTCCCTCAAGGTCGCGAAGGTAGGGTATGGATATATTCAGTCGGCGCTGATTAAGGTATTGATTCACCCAGCGACAAAAGGCAACACGAGTGGTCCGGCCTGGCAAGCTTTCGCGAAAGTCTCTGATGTTCACAGCATCACCCCTGGGTAGATAAGTACAGCATTAACCAAAACTTGTCCACTTTAAGGTGATGGTGTTGACATCACCCTCCAGTAAGAGTAGCTTTACCAAGCAGGAGAAAACATGACTTTGAATCAAGCGCCAACTATTGGTAGCAGCAGCATCGCTGCCATCATGGGCCTATCGCCTTGGGCCGGGCCATGGGATGTTTGGGCAAGAATGCAGGGGCTTATTGGCTCCACGTCATCCAGGGCTACTCTGCGCGGTCACATCCTTGAGCCAGCCATAGCCAACTACTATGCTCAGCAAAACGACTGTATTCTGGTGCCTGGTCCGCTTTATGAAGAGCCACCCATCATTGGGCCTGAACCATGGATGCACGCAAGGCCGGATAGGTTTGCCGTGAACGCTAACGACAAGTGGCTCGTTGAAATCAAGTCAACCCGAACATTCAAGTCTGGGTGGGGTCAGCCCGGAACCGCCGACGTTCCCCAATACTATGCAGCCCAATGCCTTTGGCAGATGGCGGTGACCGATCACGAGTGGGTAGACCTTGCTGCATTTGCCACCATCTCAGATGAGTTCAGAGTTTTCACCCTCCGTAGGGACTTGGAGCTTGAAAAGCAGATTGTAGACTACGCCAGAAACTGGTACGAAAAATACATCACAGGCAATACGCCGCCAGATATAGACGACACCAAGGGCTGCGCTCAAGCGCTCGCACAATACTTCAAGCAGACATCAGATGAGTTCATCGAGCCATCGGACGATGACACTTCACTCGCAAACGACTTGGCCTCAATAAAGGAAAGACTCGCAACACTTGAAGCCGAGAAGCGCATCAAAGAAAATCTATTGAAGGACCGCATAGGTGAGAACAAGGGTATATCAGGCATATGCACCTGGTCTGCCACCAAGCCACGGGTGACCCTCGATAGCAAGGCCGTCAAAGCTGAACACCCAGATATTTTTGAGAAGCATTCGAAGACCGGCCAGGCGGGGCGGCAGTTTCGATTCACGTACCAACCCAAGGAAAAATAATGGCATCATCAAACGTACCGGCGCTAAGGTTTCGATCCATCGTCGAAGACAAGGCCTCTGAGTTCCTTTCTGCGACCCTCGGTTCAGCATCAGGACAAGAGGCCGCAGGAAAGGTTGCGCTCGCCTTCAGGGCGGCAGCACAGTCCAACGACAGGCTCTATTCATGTGACCCAGCCTCGGTGGCACAGGCCATCGCCTTGTCCGCTATGACTGGGCTTATGCCGGGCGGGCCGCTCCCCGATGTCTACCTTATGCCACGGAAGAACCAACTACAGTGGTTTATATCGCATCGGGGCTACCTCAAGCTGATGTCCAGAACAGGCACCAGAATACGGTCCAGGTTCGTTCTTGAGGGCGAGAGGTTTGAGGTCTATGAGGGGCTAAATCCAAACATTATCCATGAGCCAGACCTTGATCTTGAACCCACCTGGGAATCCCTTAAAGCCGTTTACGTCGTGGCACATTACCCGGACGGCAACAGCGACTTTATTGTTGTCCGAAAGAAGGACATCGAGAAGCGCCGAGGCAACTCTGACGCGTGGCGAAGAAACAAAAGCACGTCACCGTGGGGTCAATGGCCAGTAGAGATGGCCCTGAAAACCGGCATTCGATATGCAATCTCACGCGGCCTTGTGTCCCTTGATGAGCAATCTGCCCACGCATTTGAGCAGGATGGGGTTCAGGATGCTCCAGCCAACCATGTCGTCCATGCTTCCGACAACAAAAGTAATGAGGGTCAGGTCACGGGGATGAAAGCCCTAAGCCAGTCAGTCAAAGAAATCGTGAGCCATTCGGAAGAAGATTCAGAAATAGAAGCCCCGCCTCTTGTTGGCGAGGTAGATGCAGTTGATAACTAAACACCAGTCATAGGAGACTAAAATGGGATTGATAGATCAAGCACAAGAAATGAAGAGTCCTTTTGAAAATAGAACTAAAGCCAAACCGAGCGACAAAGCTCCCAGGATTATGCAATCTTCATTGCTGATTTCAGTAGCGAACGATGTTCTTGACCTCAACACCCTTCCTGCAAAGTCAAAGAAGAAGTTTTCTGGGAACAGAAGCCGCATCGGTGACGCAAGCTGGAGACTTACCGAGCTTCTTGGGAATGTTGACGAACACATCTGGTCGAACATGGTTGGCCGCACCATTGAGGGGCAAGAGAAAACCTTTCAACATAGCCAGCCCAACGGCACCTGGAAGATGGTTGGCTACGAGGTGGATATTAAGCGGGATAGAGCAAACGATGAGCGATTGTTTTTGGCCGCAGAATGGGTAGATGTAGACAACCAACAAGACCTTCATTACCAAAACGGTGCGCCATCGGTAAACGTCAACATCGCAAGCCCAAAGATCCCGAAAGAAATCCTATCGGCCTTGTCATCTAAGGGTGGCGGTGATGATGAGCTAAAGGGTCTACTGAAAGACCTAATCAGCGCAATGGCTGGAAATATGTCACCTGAAACCCAGCGGGACAATGTCCCACCGAACTTCGATGACATCATACCGGAGTAGAAACTCAATATATGGGGGAGGGGTCTTGCCCCCTCTTTATCTTGGGGTGAGGCGATCCTGGCATTCGCACGGCGCTGTTACCGCCGCTGCTGTTGGTTCGAGTCCAACCGCCCCAGCCCGTGGGTAAGCTCATAAAGCTATATCGGCGCTGCTGTATTGAGTGCGGCCACATCTGGTTTGGTGAGATCAACTGCTCTGAATGCGGTGGTCCGGGCGAGCCAATGCCTGTAGGGGATCAAAGTGCCACTATATGAGTACAAGTGTAATCAATGCAACCACTCGGTTGAGTTGCTACAAAAGCATGGAGCACCTGCGCCTAAGTGCTGTAAGTGTACACCTGATGAGGTGATGGAGAAACAGGTTTCTATTGGCTCGTTCACACTCAAGGGGAGTGGTTGGGCGAAAGATAACTATGGATTGAAGGAAGGTGAGTAATGGACTGGCTAAAGTCAAAAGAAAAGACGTTCAATGGGCGATGTATACCCAGGCAAAAGATGACCCCCGCTAAACCTTACAAGGGAGAGTGTGACGACTGCGGCGACCCAGCCCCGCTACGGTTGGGCCAGTGCGACGATTGCCACAAGAGAGCACGCCAAGCCCTTGAGCCGATATGGCCCAATCGAGAGAGGTGATTGATGGAGCAGTCTTCGGGCAGCCCGCACTACCTGGCTGCGATTGAGGTTGTGGTAGCTGTGGCGGCGTTCTTAGATGGACTGGACACCACTACCAGTGCTGAACGTGTAGAGAGGCTGCGCCTGTTGCGTGAGTCTCACAAGGCGTATCGGGCCTGTATTGAAAGCAATGCTTCGTATGGCGAGGGAGAGTCAGTGCTGAGCACCAATGGAGTTGATCAACTTCGTCAGTGTATCCGAGAGGCCCGCGCTCATGTGGTGCGGCAGCAGTGGGCGGGCAAGCATGAGCAAGACAGGGCCGATGCCGTCGCGTGGCTGGAGCGGTGGGGTGACCTAATCGCCACTTTGACGGTAGCAAAGCGATAGAATAATAACGCTTGGGCACGGCAGGGGAATGTCGTGTCCATCTAAACTCATACGCTCGAAAGAGCACACTGAGCTTGGGGTGATAGGCCCGCTGGTAGATTGGCTATTGGCGGGTCTTTTCTCTTTTCCGGGTGACATCTGCGACCGACGCAGCGAGACACTGACCGTCTTATCTATGTAGTTATGCTACTGTGCATCTACTATTTGGCATTTAGGATAGGGGTGGTTCAATGAGTAGCGGTAGCCCGGCGAGGTGCGGTCGATGCGGCTTCTGGTGTGAGTACCCAGAGGACTTCAAAGAGAAGAAGCACGCGGGCGTGTGTCTATGGTATCGACTTCGTCTGCCCGAAGATGAGGTTTACAAGCAGCGTCAGTGTCCTGACTTCTTTGAGCGAATCCCTCAGTGGGATGCGAAGCAGCATTGGGCGTATGCGTTTCGCCATCACGATCTGGGGCGCAGTTGGCGTGCCAGTAAACGAGCCTTGATCTTCTCCCTGATTGCATTGGGCCTCTCGCTCCTGGGATGGGCGCACAAGTTTATTTAAGCGTCCTTGTTTTCGATCATCTTGGCGATGTCTTTCTTGAGCTTGTCTTCTTCCTTGCTCTTGATGATCGCGTCG
>Ga0098052_1002111_pt1 | contig 12111 bp, 18 predicted proteins | sample 15_taG_FD_81591 | JGI IMG/M metagenome (GOLD analysis project Ga0098052, IMG submission 81591) | Marine viral communities from the Subarctic Pacific Ocean - 15_ETSP_OMZ_AT15312 metaG | ecosystem: Environmental > Aquatic > Marine > Oceanic | place: Pacific Ocean | collected 2015-01-18 | reverse complement strand
CAAAGACCATACCGCTAGGGCATGTGTAATCCGTTCCTGTTCTATCAATATGAGTACTTCCTAATTGTCCGAATGATGCTTGTGATGCTACCCCTTGATTTGCTAATGTTGCCATGTCTTTATATTATTTAGCTCTGATTGAATGGTCCTGCAGCTGAGCTGTCTAAACCGAATACAGCGAACTCCACCATGGAGTCTACTCTTGTTCCATATACTCTGTAACCCTTGTCTACCGCTACTGGGATAAAACAAAATTCTCCACCACCAACCTTTGCTACTAATCCGTCGCTGTCTGTATCGTTGTATACATATACGTAATTTTCTTTTTCTGTTTCCAAATTCCTTAAGTATAAGTATGCCGATTCTGATTTATCATTTACCGTATATACTTCTAGTGCATTTGCATCTACCGCGGTTTTAACAACTTTAGCTCTACTTAGTGTGCCGCTATCGGCATTAAGATTAGCTAATACGTTTATATCCACGGATGTACTTAATACATCTGCAGATGAAATTCTTAAAGATGTCGTTACGTTACCCATTATAGTTCATATAGTACTGCGTGCTCTAACGTCATCGTTGTGGCCACGCTTGGTGTGATTTTAATATCGTTTGCACTAGCTACAGGTGCTACAGTTCTAGCTACGGTTCCTGTTCCGCTACCCGCAGTGGTTACTACGTAATCATCAGAAGCAGCCCCTTCCTCTATAAGGGATAAATCATTACTGTCTTTTGCTGTGAATGTAGCTACAGTAGAGCTTGTCTCAACAACTGTAAAGTTTGGGTATTTCGCAGCTACAACTAAATCAACCATAGCGGCTGTAGTTTCTGTACCGCCTAGAGTTATTGTTACCCCGTCAAATACAGCTGTGTCATTTTCAGCCCAATCATTTGCAAAGGTTACAGTAAACGCTGCTTTAACCCCATCAGTCGCAGACCACGGGAAAAATGCAAAGTCTCCTGCATAAAGTCTCCCCATTGGTTCGTCATCTAGGGTTACTAAAAAGTATTCCGAAGCAACAACCGATGTGTTTTTTAGATATACTTTATGTGCTTTATCTGCGGTAAATTCATCCGCATAAAAAATAGTATACTGATCCGTAGACGTAGTTGACTTTCTAGCAATACCCGTTGTATTGTCTAGATTAGTTCTTTTATACCCCGCCTTTTTTAAATTACCAGAAGTGCTTAGAACGAGACCGTTACTTGTAAGGTCTTCGCTAGATAAGGTTAATCCTGCTGTTATTGTTGCCATTTATCTATTTATTATTTATGCTCCTTCGTGAAAAACTCCAAATTCGTAGTACATATTAGCCGCCGAAGTTGAAACTTTAATATCTGTCGTTCCATCTGTAGGTATAAACAACCAGTCCCCTGGGTACAATCTACCTAGAATTACATCACTCGCCATCTCCACAAGGAGATAAGCGGTTGTTGAATCCTTAGTTGTGTTTTTAATGTAAACTTTCCCCGCTTGAGCATCAGCATATGCGCTTGCAGCCACTACAGATATATCAGCAGCTATTGTTGCTTGGTATACTCTTGATACACCAGTGAATTGGTCAATACCCGTTTCGGAACCCGCTTTTCTTAAAGTGGTGGTTTTTGAAATAGTTCCACCTCCAGAGAACTCCGAGGTGTTTAAAGTGAATGTTGCTGTTGTTGTTGGCATAGCTTATATATTATGTGGCTACAGATTGAGATAAAACAGCATATTCTACAGTCATTGCAGCGGCGCTGGTGTCGATATCAACATTGTTTGTTCCGTCCCAAGGGAAGAAACACCAGTCTCCTGGATAAAGTCTACCTACCGTGGTTGTTGCAATTTCAACATTAACATAATCAGAAAACCCTGTTGAGGCATTCTTTATGTAAACCTTATGGGCTACCGTGGTATCTGCATATCCAAGAACAGTACTACCCGTGTCAGCCAAAGCTATACACGCGGCAGTTGTCGCGGTGGGGTAGTAAACGGTTGTTACCCCAGTAAACTGGTCTAACGGAGTTGTGTTGGCTGCTTTGGTTAAAGTAGCCGTTGAACTAAGGTTCAGTGGATCTCCAGTTAAATCCCCGCTCGTAAGTGATATGTATGCAGTTGCCATTTTAAATATTGTTTATATGCAAATATAGTTATTTATTAGGTTTGTTTTTTTTCAGCATGTGTAGCGGTTTTGAACTCCGCTTTCTCCACGGCTCCTGGATGATCGGCGTACTCCCCTTCCATTACAAAGTATCTACCACGATCCTCCATCCAATGGTAGCCCTTGGGAGGGGCTACTTCTACCTTCTTGCTGGAAACATTTAGCTTCCCACCTTTATTTTTCTTCACCGTATTCACAAGCGTAGAGGTATTGAATTAAGGGTTGCCTCGATCTGTATCTTACTTGGACGCGTCGGAGTAACGGTTATCTCTGTAGGTGCCGTAGCTTTAACTGTAATCTCCGTTGGGGAAGTTACCGTTATAGATTTAGACGAGGTGTTTATAGTTACAGACATTGTTTAACTTTCTGCACTTAATGTTCTACTGCCATCCCCTTTTAGAATAAAGTTACCAAACAAAATAGTTTTCCCTTCAGATTCGCTATCTATAGTTGTATTAGGGTTTATATATTTAATATCGTACACGTAATGCTCAGCTCGCTGATATGGAGATAGATTTCCAGTATCAAACTTCATATCTGTTTTACTCATTGAAAACTTGACAACCCCTGAGGCTGCTGTTCCAGCCACGTAAGCGGCGTCGGTTGTATCCGCGGTAGTAGTGGTTTCGTCATCTGTGATAGAGGTTAAAATCACGCTATTTGTTACATTAGATTCCTGCATACCAGCCGTTGACGCTAATACACCAGGCAGCGATACCCCAACTCCACCCGATAAAGGAGCGCTAATTACCATCTCAAACGTAGACTCCCCACCCGATCCATATAAATTTATAGGTATACCGCTTGAATCTTTTAAAGTAAGCTCTAACTCAAAAGAATCTCCCCTTCGGCACGTTATATCTAATCTTTTTGCTGTATCGAAATTTATCTTTGCCATATTAAATCATTTGTTGTTGTCCCTTGGGCTCCTGGTCCATTTGTTTCATAGCCATCTGCTGCTCCGCTTGTGCCGCTTGACGCTCGTCTTTTTTAGTTTCTTTGAGTACATCTAGCTTCTCTTTAAACTCTTGATCGTCTTCTTTGAATCCTAATGTGGCCTGAGCGCGTATAGTTTCTATCTCTTTATTAAACTCATGCTTCATCTGCTCTAACTGCATCTCTAGCTGAGCTTTAAGTTGTATCTCCTGCGTATCTATCTGAGCTTGAACCTGAAGCTCCTGCATCCTAGATTCTGAAGCCTGCTGTGTAGCCTGGGCCGCCTGTTGCGCCTGTTGCTCAGAATTCTGCTGAGCCATCTGTTGTTGCTCAGTCATCCTTTTCTTCCTACGTATAATAAGAAGTCTCTCGGCCTGGTTAACATCCTTTAATGCCCTAACGGACATAGCATCCTCTAGATCTATCTGCTGTTGTTGCAATGCCATCTGGATATTCTGCTCTAGGAATTGTCTATCCTCATCCTCCATCTCCTTAACTACCTGAACCCCAAAGTTATACATGGACAAATCCTTAAAGGAAGAGAGAACGTTCATATTCTCTTCCCCGATAGCGTTGGTATACACTTTGTATAGCACCGACTCGATAGGAATTATCTGTAAGCACTTAACCACGTCCTGACATACACGTTTAAAGAGCATCATAGATGCGTTGGTTATATCATATATAGCGTTATTTCCCGCCGCAATAGCCTGCTGCTGTACCCCCACAAGAGCATCACCTTTAGGTGACGAAGCATCCATAGCTTCGTTTATTCCCGTAGTGTCTCTAATGAGCTGCATATAATGGTTGTATAAACCAACAAGCTCGTTTATATTTCTTATAGTGTTGTTTATCTCGCGCACTGGTGGATTTTGGAAACCGCCTTCTGGGTTTTTGCTTCTGTAATAGAATACACCCGTCTGCTCGTATATATCGTGTAACTCCAGCGGTTGTAGCTCACCACCCTTTCCTAGCTGTACATTCTCTAACCCTTCGATATCTATAATCAACCCATCTGGCTTAGCTTTAGCTATCGACTGCTGAATCTTTAAGTGGGTAAGCTGTAGCATATCGGCAAATCCCGTACAGCTCTCAACCATAGATTTAGGCATCATCTTCCTCATATTCGTTGCCGATACAGAGTAAGAAAGCTTAGCCTCGGATATATCGTGTACGTTTTTAGGTACATTTTTTTGCCGTCCATAACCAAACACATGGTCTGTATCTAATACATAGCTACCACCATAAACGATAGCCATCTCCATCTTATGCGGTGTGCGTTCAAATACGCTACCTGACTTCTCTTTATACTCAAATCCTTTGTAGTAGAAACCATTGTTTCCGTGCCTACTCTCCTTCTCCTCAAAATACATAGAATCTACAGATACAAATTGAAAGTCTAAAACATCCACCATATATTCATCATACCCATATTGTGTACGCTGCATCCTTTCGTCATAATGACTTTGACCCAACTTACCCATATCGTTCCCTTGCTTGTTTTTAACCTTTTCGGCAATTTTTTTGAACTCCTCCTCGGTAAATTGATCCCCCACTAATCTTTTTAATTCATGGATAGGCATTCTCTTAACGTCCCCTGCATATACAATATCCTGGAAATTTGGATCCTCCGTATGGCTATGTACAAAAGATATAGGATCTACGTACTCAAGCTTAATACCTTTATTAGGGTCGTTCTTCCTCTTTACCACAGACATACCCAAAGCTACTAAGTCGTTAACAGCCCTTCTATATGTTGTGTCGGAGAAGTTACTCCAGGCTAAGGTCATATTTGTACCTATCTGTGCAGCTATCTCTGCATCAGTTTTTATGTTTGTATCCATAAAAATCTCCGCCTCCTCTAGCGTAGAAGGTATCTCCTCAGGGTCCATATCTAAAACAACCCCTGTTTTTTCCTTTAAAGACTGAAGCAGTTCCCTGGCTTCCACTTGCATTTTAATCTTCTCTTTCTTCTTGTTTTTCTCAGAAGAGGATAAAGGATCTACAGACTCTAAATTTGGGTATGGGTCTCTGGAAAGTATCTTATTTACCACCACCTTAACAAACTTAGGTAGGATAGGTACAGGCGTGTAGTCTAGATTTAGAAGACTACCATCCCCTTTGTTTGGGGAGAGGGAATTAAGCAGCTGCTTATATATACTTGTGTCCTGGGTGCCGTTAGCATAATCCCTATTTCTCTCAAATATCTTGTTCCTTTTACCAAACAGCGATGAAGCCTCATTCATCTTCCCCCACTGGGAATGAATAGCTTTAGCGTATTGGAGTCCATATGAAGTGGACTCTTTTGTTTGTTGATCTGCTAGTGGGTCGGGGAACCCATTTTTTTTATTTACGTCGTCGTGTCCATACATATTATGCAAATATAGTGAATCATCCGATTACATCATATCTCCTAAAGAACTTCTGTTCAGTGAAGTCTGTTCTAGGTTTAGGCTTAGCTTTTTGTGCTGCTAAAAGGGCTAACCCTGAGCTAATCGTTAAGTCAAATTTTGTTCTTTTATCTATTTTAAACCCTATCCAATCCTCCATTGTATCATTAAGATACATCCTCCCCATCTCTCCAGAATCATAGTTAATTCCTACGTGGTCATGTATGTAAGCTTCTATAGCGTGAGCATGTGCTTGTATCACATCCTGAGAGTTTGAGGGAATACCCTTAGTCTTTACGTTTACGGTAGAAGAGGCTCCTTTGAGATGCTCTGGTCGGTCCATTAAGTAACCGTCATAACCCCTTGATTCAAAGTATCTTACTATACCGTACTTATTGTTCTCCACTAAGAGTGGATACCCGTAAAAAAAGGATGCCATCAAGACATCTTCGTAAAATATCTTAGCTAGATCTGGGCGCGAAGCATACTCCACAACGAACATATTTGAGGGGTTCTCTATGTGGAACTTGTTATACAGATGCAGCGCCCCCTTAGATCCTCTTCCATCTAGTGTAGCGTCTAAGTCATACGAGTCAACACCCCCGCAGCCTCTGTCTGCAAACGGTGCAACCTTTTTACCTCTATCGGTTTTTATTACGTTACGCTGTTCGTTTGGTGGTAACCAACTAATTCTAAACCTCCCGTTTATATCGGCGCTAAAAACAGCTTCTTTGTCTTTCTCCTTCCATATAAAATTACCTCTAACTACGGGGTTTGGGAAAAGCTCATCGTTATATTCTATCTGTTGATATATCTTACCTATATTAAATAAGCTACCCTCGATACTATCTCGAAAAGCCTCATCCTCCGTAAAAGGGAACTGCCTCGTAACCTCATTCAACTCCGAGGGATCATGCTTCAGGGAAGCTCTTTCGTTTTTGAGATAAGTTTTAGACCCAATAGATATACTCTCCCCATCTATACCTTCTACTATACTCTCTGGATCGTTTGTAACGGGTTTACCATATATATCAAAAAAACCCTCTAGGGAGTCCTGAGCTGGGATAAACAACCTATACAATCCGCTTACCGTCCTACCGTTTGCGTTTCTTTCTAGAGGGTCTGAATCTTTCCATAGATCCTTGTATTGTTTCCCCCCTTTGTCCATCGGATTTACCGTGCTTCCGACCAGAGCCTTTCCCACGATTTTTCTTCCGACGATCAAACATGTCCTCTGAATCCTCCATGCGTCCTTTATATCTGTAGGTCTTTCCCATTTTCCTGCTTCGTCTAGATACAACAGGTGTAATTTTTCCCCGTCATATGCGTTGTTAGTTGTGTTTTTCCAATTTATAACCGTATTAAGAGCCTCTCCTGTCTGGGAGGTTTTATTCTTCTTGGTTATTCTCTTTGAGGGCTCTCTAAAAGCTAGCTCCATACGTGGGTTGGTAGTACCGTCCTGTATGGGCTTAAAGAAGAAAGGGTAGTTTCTAAACATATAAACCACCTTCTTCATAAATATGTTTTCCTGCGCGTCCTTTCCCGTCTTCGACTGTATCCCCATAAGTTTGTCCTTAACTTGCGTAGCTTCATCCACAAGTACAGCGGAACATATATTGGTATAGCCAGAACGACGGCACTTAGTATAAAGCTGACCAATACAACGAGGATCAGTCTCGCAAGCAACCATGTGTAGAAATATTTCACGTTGAAAATTTAAAAAGTAAGGGTATCCAATATCCAGTTTAGTCCACTGGAGCATCATATAATGCCGCCCCGTAATATATATAGGTTCACCTTCGTTATAAAACCAAAAACCCTCACGCCTACGCCTAAACTCTTCTTCGATATATGGACGAAACCTCGCTCTAAATTCCCTCGGCATCTCTTCCCACTCATCCATAGAACTAATACGAGACAATTCCTTCGGCAAAGGTATCCTCTTCCACACCTGCAAAGAGTTTGATTTTTTATATCCGAAAATTTCCTTCTTCGGCGGCCTTTTTGGAAGACAAATGAGTAGACCACCGAGTTCAATAACTTCACCCTCCGTACCGTTGGGGCAAATTTTAATCGCGGGAGTATCATATTCCTTAACATCTAATAAAACTTCCATTAATATGTCTGGCCATATCTGTTAGACCTAAAGCTTGGGGCCCCAGATTTAGGATTGGCTAACTCCATATATTCTCCGCACTCCTCGCATTGAATATCGTTAATAGCACCTTTACCCTCTACGTACCTAATGGTAACCCCCGCTTTTTCGACAACATCCCCACATACTTCACATTTATATTCCGCCATTTTATTTAATTTTTTTACGCTTAGAACCGCGTAATCTTGATTTCTCTGCTATACCTCTATTCTTAGAGGCTTTCATGACTTTCACCACCCCTCCTTTATGATGGATGTCCATCCCATCGCCTTTCCTTACCAGCCCTTTTTTTGTGAGTCTCCTTCTGTTTCTATTTCTAAGGGCGCGATTTTTCTTCTGTGCGCGCGAAGACTGAAACTTGCTGTATTCCTTTTTATAATTTCTTTTTGCTAATTTCATTCTTCCACAAAGTTAAGGAAAAGTTCTAACTGTTCAACTATAGGTGTGCACTCTTCTTGAATCTCTTCTTGATTAATATATTTGCCTGCCCCCCAGTTTCCCGATCTTCTTTCTTCGTGGTGGTGTATAGAGTGGCAATTTGCACACAAGACCTCACATTTCTCTACCTCGGTTTTTACCGTTTTAAAGACATACCCTTTCCCTATAAGCTTAGCTACACTGTGCTTTTTTGTTTCAGTCTCTCTGTGGTGCAGTTGGAGACAACGGTTATCTTGTATTCCGCAATGTTCACATCCAATAGATGTTTTGTAGTTATCTACCCATTCGTATATTTTTCGTTTCTGCTCCGCTATATTTTTTGCCGTGCAGGAGATACAAGATTTAAATGTCTTTACACCATTGCGGTTGCGGCTTCCTCCACTTTGTAAATAGAAGTCTTTTTTCTCTTTAATTCTTTGACAGGTGCGACAACGTATCATTTTGAAAATTGTTCTGCAAACCCACCAGAATAATCCCGTGCACCGCTTATCTCCCCACTGTCCTTTAAATCTTTAACCATCTGAGACAACCTCTGTCTCTCAACAATCAACTCTTTACAATCCGTAGCGGTTTGTTTTATAGATTGAAGCTCTGCTTTACGTGCACTCCCGTTTATCTCAGGGTCTACAGGTTTTTTAATCTCTTCAATCATATTATCTATAGCTACCTCCATGCTCTCCATAAGTCTCTGGGAGGCACTTATTGTAGTAAATTTATATTTCGACATACATTAAATCTTCTGCGCGGGTGCGGTAGTATTCCTCCCCGTCTATGGTTATACGATAATCTCTGTTTTGTTTAAATCCCACCACATCTCCAGGTACAACACCTATCTCATCGGCTTCTTTACATGTGTATACTACTTCTGCTTTGGTTGGGAGTTTTTCTGTTAGATCTACTATCTCTATGAGGTCAGACTGAAGAGTCAGTTCCTCTTGCTCCACTGATTTTAATAAACACCACCCCGTCAGACACCGTATCTCCCCGTCCTTTTTGCTCTTATATGCTATGGCCTGATTGGAAATTGCGTGGTTAGGATCGTAGTTTACTATATATGTGTTGTCTTCCTCGGTAAATATTTGCCCGTTGTTATCCCCACCCAGGACTACTAGGTGATGGAAGTATAATGTATCCCCTACCTCTACGCCTGTATCGTATTTAAATGGTACGCATACTACGGGGCCTTCTGTCGTTCTGTTTTTAAAGTCATCAAACTTAGCATCTACATACAATTCAAACCCACTCTCTGAGGTAATAGTATCTTTGAGCCTGTTTTCTAATTTAACGACGAATAGATTAAACGTCTTCATTTTTATTTGTTTTATATGGGAACATTTTATTTAATTTATTTTGGCGTTTTTTACACCCGCAGTCTTTTTTCACCCCCTTTGATGCGTGGTATTTTTTATAAAACTCTACTAAGTTTTTCATTTTTGTGCGTCGAGCTATCTTCTCAACGGTATCCCCTAATCCTTTACTTTCGCTCATAATCTAAAAGTTACAATTAAACTCTAGCATACAAGGCATCCCATCTATAGCTTTCCATAGCGTCTGGGCACCCTCTTCATCCTGCATATACACAAGGTATCTATTCTTCCCATATTTAGACAGGTGGCGATCATCCTGTATTATTGTACTTACCTTACCTGCCCCTGCTCTCATCCCAACATAGTAAGCCATACCGTCTTTAGGGTCTCTCCCGACCACAATTTTTCTAATAAGTCCTTCCATTTTATTCTAATTCTATTCCTGTTCCGTCTAGTAAGTCGTCTATATCGGGTGATGTCTCCCAATCTATATCATCACTATCATCCCAGGTGTTATTTATAAAGTCTAATATACTATCTAATTCTTCTCTCGAATCTAGGCTGTAGCTATATATAGCCTGAAGCCTTGAGTTTCCTAGAAAATCCTGATCTATAAGTCCCGTCACCATTATCGAAGCTACCCTATCTCGCATACCGTGTTTATTTATAATTTCATCCATTTCCATAGATAAACGTTGAATCTCTAAGAAAAATGCCTGTTCTTCCATATCTTTACGTAATAAATTCATTTCAATGCCTAAAAGTAGAGTTCCAAAAACACGTCTTTTCAGAGACTTCGCACTGCAAGATAAGAAATATATACTAAGGAATAACCTTAAGCGGATAAAACAAGTTAAGAAGAGGATAAATAAAACTACCGAATTGTCCTTTAGCGAGGTGGAGTTTTTACTGTGGGGGTATGACCTTCAGTTCTTTACCATAGACTTCGCCTCCACCGATATGGAGATGAATAAGAACAACACCAAGAACCGATTCATCTATCCTTTAGCCAATAAAGGTTATATATATAAACACTTTGATAAACTAACCCCCTCTAATACATATGAGGATCATCTCTTTAGGGATGAGACTAAGTTTAATTACAGGGTTCGTTATGCGCTAACTCAAAAGGCTAGACTACTTGTGCAAAGAGTGTACCGAGAACTAGACAGTTAGTCTGTACTGGTATACCAATCCCCGTCAGTATCTCTCAACACAACCTTTATCTCTGCGTGAGTGTACGTTGTCTTCCCATCTAAAAACGACGGTTGATCTTCCCCTCTGTACTTAACTAAAGCTTTACTCCCGTCCGTGCTGTAGCGTAACATATCAGCATTACGGTTAGCTAGCTGAAAAAAATCTATCACAGACTCTTCATCCGTTATCTCCGTGGTATTTAGTATTACGTATGTAGTCATAGTCTTTTATTAAGGGATGTCAGAGCTAAATGTTGGTCCACCAGACGTTAAACCTGGAAAACCGTTTAGTTTTCTCACAGATATTTCTTCTATCTCCATATAATTAGTATCATCAGCAGCGGTGTCAATTACACCTATATATGTAGTTGTAGCTGTAGCAGTAAAGTACGATACAAAAACTCCTGTTGATTGAGATAAGGTTGCTATTTGAGATGAAAGATTAAGATTCTCAGAAACACGAAAATTACCTGTTCCTCCTGAAGCGTTGTCTACGTCTATAGTGGCATCTACTCTATACACCGCACCAACAACTGTTGTCCAGCCTCGGCTTGTTCCATAAGCTCCAGCGGCATCAGCTGTGGCTCTTAACTTACCGCTATTAGCCGATAGAGTTGTATTTCCACCTTGAGTTTCGTTCCAATCACCCGTAGTGCTACCATCCCAAACAACTAAATTACTCCCATACCCAGATGAAATTTCAAAAACTGAAACGTTGTCTACTGAACCTGCAAATTGATTTACGCCGTGAGAATCAATTCTTAGTCTATTCGTATTACTTGCAGTTATAATCTCTGTGTAAGTTCCTACTGAATCTCGATCCGCTCCATCTACACCACCAAATTTAAAAAGGACACTCCCTGCTGTTACTGATGTTACATCAAAAGATACTTGGTAGACCTTGTTTGCTACAGGGTGAGATGGAATCTCTTGATTAATATCTAGAGTTGAAGATCCGTCTGCCACACATGTTGCGCCTCCCGTAGTGTCTATATTCCAATTAGGGTTTACATTCCAGTCACTATCAGTAGTAAAACTACCATTAGTGACTAATTCCACACCTCCATGCTGATCGTGAATAACTCCGTTTGCTTTATCGTCAAACGATCCATTCCCCATCTTATAATATGCTACAAGCGCAGAAGAGTTATCGTAGTTACCGTTATCGAAAGTTAAGTTAGTCGGTCTACCGCTGTTGTATATAGCTGCTACATTGTTTGCGTCTAGAGCTGTATTCCATATAGCAAGATCAGTTATTTTTCCTTGATGGTATTTGTTGGTTTCATTTTTACCTATAAAAAAGTTTAAAGCGTTTGTAGCACTCACGCCCGACTGTGCAGATATACCAGTCGTAGTAACCTCAGCATCATTATTTAAATACACAACTTGATTACCGCTTCTGTTAACCGTACATACTATATGAAACCAAGTATCAGCAGGTACATTATCAACTGTAGACTCAAAAACGTCTCCACCATAATCAAAAACAAGCGCTAAATTGTTAGCAGTACCGTTAGTTCTTAATTGAAAACCAATATCCTGACCCGT
>Ga0098052_1002110_pt1 | contig 12112 bp, 10 predicted proteins | sample 15_taG_FD_81591 | JGI IMG/M metagenome (GOLD analysis project Ga0098052, IMG submission 81591) | Marine viral communities from the Subarctic Pacific Ocean - 15_ETSP_OMZ_AT15312 metaG | ecosystem: Environmental > Aquatic > Marine > Oceanic | place: Pacific Ocean | collected 2015-01-18 | reverse complement strand
CTTCCAGCGTGTCGTTGTCGGTGAATCCGGCGTCGATGCGCACACGAACCTGTGCCCCGGTGCTCTCGTTGAGCCGCTTCACCAGGTGCGGGATCCACGTATCGGCGTTCTCTGCCGGGCCGGCGTTACCCTCTCGCAGTAGCCCGCCGACCATATCGCCGGTTTCGGCCAGCGAGGCGACCAGCGGCGAGTAGATGCGGGCCCCGTAAAGGCCATGATAGGCCGAGCCGCCCTGATGGCCGTGGACTTCGATCGGCAGGCCGTCGATGTCCAGGGTCAGCTGCCTGGGCCGCTCCCCGTTCTTCAGCGAGGTCAGGCGCCAGAGCACCAGCCGCAGCAGGCCTTCGTGCACAGCATCGATATTGTCGTTGCGCCCGAGGCAGGTCAGCAGCCGCGACAGCGTGGCTTGCGACGGCCGGTCCTGGGCCAGGGGCGTCATCCCACGCGCGTCGCTGCAGGCCAACTGCCAGAGCGGGTCACGGCGCAGCGAGTCGGTATCGCTGAGATCGATCCAACCCATGGCACGCTGCAGCACCAGGGTACGCAGCTGACTGGCCAGTGAGTGGCGGATACGCAGCGGGTGACGCGGATCGACTAGGTTGTCTTCCAGCGCCTCAACCGCGCCGCTGTTGTCGAGGGCTTCACGCAGCAGCAAAGCGCCGCTGTCGCTGGTGGTGCGCTGGCCGCTCAACTCGACACGGACAGAGCTGTTGCACGAGGGCGTCCAGGTGGATAGGCTTTCACCCATAGCGGATGGCTCTCTTGGTTCAGGTTCTTGCCGGAACGTTCTGATTTCTCAAGAGAATACCATCCGCTATCTTCGTTTTCAGGTCGGCCTCATGAATAAGGCGGGATGACATTTGTGCTCCGCAGCCATGCCCACACAACAATAAGGGTGGAGATTAGCAATGCGCTGCCGAAGAAGCCCATGGCCTGCAAAAGCCCGTAGCGATCGGCCAGGATGCCACTTGCAATGACTGGAATGGAGAACCCCACATATGCATAGACAAACAATCCGGCGGTTGCTCGTGCACGGTTTTCTGGTGCCCTTACCGAGAACTCTGACAACGCCGCAAGGTAGCTAAACCCATAACTTGCTGCGCTCGTGACAGCGGCCCCAACAAGCACTAGCAAGATCGACTGGCTCCAGCTGCCAGCAAGTAATGCCACATAACCCGCTGGGACCAAAAAGAAGCCGAGCCCGAGTGCTGTTGGGTTGCTCAGGCGCCTTGCTAAGGGCTGGCACAGAAAACCGACGAAAATTGCAAGGAAAATCACCAGACCCGTCCAGTTGCCAAGACCATGTACCTGTAGCTCCAAGGGAACGACCGCAATCGTCATTCCTGTGGCGGACCACGCGACCCCCATTGCAGCACCATATGGCCAGGTTCTGGACGGAAATACAGGCAGGCGGAGTAGGGATACCGCTTTTGGCTTGTCGCATCGTGGCAGCCTGAGCGCAAGGATCACCAACACTGGAACAGCAGCAAAGAGCAAGGCGAAACTCGAGGGAAAGAAGGTTAGTCCCTGCAGTGAAAGGCTAATGCCGGTCAACAGGGCCCCCCCACCGAATCCCAGCGTAGTCGCAGAAGTGACGAAAAGAGCAGCGCGCTTCACCTGACGCTCCCCCATGATCTCAGCCATGTACGCAGTTCCAGCTGTCGTGGCAAGCCCTGTGCCGACTCCAAGGACGAATCTCGCCACCACTAGCGAAACCCAGCCTGGAGCCACAACGAGCGCAAGAGTACCTATACCTCCGAGAATAAGGGCGATGATTATTGGGATTCTGCGCCCGATCTTGTCCGAAAGGCCGCCGAGAAGCATTAAAGTGGGCATCAACCCAGCCACATATGCCGCGAAGGCGACCGTCACGGCCGTTGCCCCCATCGCACTCTCAGCCGTATAGGCGCTATAGAGGGGAGCCTGCAGGTTGACCGCAAATGTGACAGTGAAGAGGCACAATGAAAGCAGGACGACAGCAAATGATCTTGGCATCGGACACCTTCCCTAGTTACGAACCTTGGAGAGTTTGACACCAAACTTTTTCCAGTTCAATATATTTATTGTACTAATTACAGTTTCTAGAGCATACTGAGGCCAAGATGCCAAAGATCCGTTACCTTCAACTCGCCGACGCCATAGCAACGAAGATTCTCAAGGGGGATTTAGCGCCAGGGGAGAAGCTTCCCACCCACCGGAAGATCGCAGAGGACAGTGGAGTTGCCTTGGCAACCGCGACCCGTGCATATCGTGAGCTCGAAGATCGAGGTTTGATCGTCGGGGAACACGGCAGGGGCGTTTTCGTTAAGGATCCTAATGTCCCCTTAGCCCTCGGGGTCGAGCAAACCGCCGCCGACGGCCTGTTGGATCTCGTCTTCAACATGCCTGGGGCTGATTGCGATGTGGAGTTCTTGCGTTCTGGCCTTAAACGTTTAGCTGCAGCTGGGGACCTTGAAGCTATGCTTCGTTATCAGCCGCATGGTGGGCGTCCACACGAGCGCAGAATCCTCGCCGACCATTTATCAAAAACATTGGGTACATTCTCGTGGGACCAGCTCCTGATTGTCTCCGGTGCCCAGCATGGGTTGGCAACCGTCGTCTTCGGGTTGCTCAAAATGGGGGAAGCCGTAGCCACGGATGCCTTGACATATACTGGGTTTAAGACAGTTGCGGCTCTGCACGGGCTCAGCCTGACGGCGGTAGGCTCTAGCGATGGGATGATGGATCCAGACGATCTTGATCGGCTGTGTAGAAATGGAAAGATCCGGGCCGTTTATCTGATGCCCACAGTCCATAATCCTCTGGGGACCGTGATGAGCGAGGAACGAAGGCGCCAGATTGTCGCTGTGGCCCGCAAATATGATCTCATCATAATCGAAGATGCGGCTTATGCATTTCTGGAGCCTTGCCCTCCTACTAGCCTTCTTGAGATCGCGCCGGAGAGAACCTTTCATGTCGGTGGCTTTTCAAAGAGCATTGGCACTGGCTTACGCCTCGGGTATGTCATCGCTCCAAAGGATAGGACGGATGTGCTTTCTTTGGTGATTAGGGCCACGACATGGAATGTCCCAGCTATTATTTCGGCGTTGATCGTTGGCTGGATCGAGGACGGCACGCTTGAGCGTTCAGAAGAAAACAGGAGGCGCGATGGGGCTTTCCGGCAGAAAATCTGCCGAGAGCACCTGCAGGGGCTCTCTATCATGTCGCACAGAAACGCAAGCTTTGCCTGGTTGCCGCTCGATAGCAAGCAACGGGCCGAGCCGATTATTACAAGTTTGATTGCGAAGGGCTTCGCGGTTTCAGGAGGAAGTGCTTTTGCTGTGACCGAGGCCGTGCCGCAGGCCCTTCGCGTGGCATTTGGGGGAGTGAAGGAAGAACAGCTCAGGAAAGCGCTGAATTGTGTTCGCGAGGAAGTGCTCCGCGCCCAGTAGGGCATATCGCAACAAGCGTTTCTGCATTCAGGAATCGAGAGGGCCGCTTACCACACGTTTCTGACATACCTGGTGGAAGCGACTGTGAACGTGCCTGCCCGGCCTGTGATCAACTGCTGATAGCGCGTAAAGGTCAGCAGCGTCGCCAGCCCATCAGTAACGAACGGGTTATAAGGCATGAAATATTCGACGGTTCAGTCATGATCCATGAGTTGGGAGTACATGAGATGTATATCTAAGAATTCGACATATCTTATCGAGAAAACAGTTTGCTAATTTTCTTGAGGCGCTTCCGGTCAGTCGCAAATTGCTGGTGGTTGGGGGATTACCTATCCTGGTCGAATCCTAGCTCACCAAGCTTTCTAGCAAACTCAAAACTGTTGAATTTTGCCTGATCCTGATAGAAATCAATCCCGTGAATACGCCCTATCGACATTAAAGCTGGAATCAGCTCAGTAGGTTTTCTGGCGTCTTTAGCTGCCAGCCCTTCAATGTGTTCACGCCCTACAATGACCATGCCTGATTCCTGCATGGCGTCTAGGGTTTGTTGTATTTCGGTATTGCTCATATTTAGGGACTCTTGAATTAAGAGACAGATTTCTGAATTGATACTGCGACCGTTAGCCTTTGCCTTGCGCTCGACCTCTCTCTTGAGCTCGACTATCAACCGCAATGGGTACGTGGATCGCTCGTTAACTGCCATGACCTACCCTTTTCCGGGAAGGTAACGACACCATGAAAGGCCGCAACATGACGCGCTGGCGCGATCCGGCAAAAGACCCGCGCCAGGCACCCAAGAGCAATCTGATTACCGCCGAGGGCGCAGCCCGCCTGCGGGGCATTCTGGACCACCTTTCCCGCGTCAAGCGCCCTGAGCTGTCGGCCAAGGTAGGGGAAGCCGCTGCGCTGGGGGACCGCAGTGAGAACGCCGACTACACCTATAACAAAAAGGAGCTAAACCGGGTCATTGCCCGCATCCGCTATTTAACCAAACGGCTTGATGAACTGCAGGTGGTGGATCGTCTGCCCGCTAACACCGATAAAATCTTTTTTGGCGCGTACGTAAGCTTGGAGGATGAAGAGGGAGAAACGCTGGATATTCGTATCGTCGGCCACGATGAGCTCGATACCCAAAAGCGTTGGATTAGCATCGACGCCCCCCTGGCGAAGGCGCTGCTGGGCAAAGAGGTCGACGACGATGTCACGGTGCTAACGCCCAACGGCGAAACGTTCTATACCGTGACGGCCATTCGCTATGGCCATCCGTAACAGCTATTTAGTAGCGCGATACACCCGAAAACGGCGGTTATCGGATAGCGTCTCAAAGCCACCCAAGGCACGCTGCAGCCGCTCAGGGTAAGGCAGGAACGCATTGGCCACCAGAATGAGCTGTCCTTTTGCATTGAGATGCTCCGGCGCCTCGTCGATTAACCGCGTGCTAGGGCCATAGCTAATATCTCGCTCCTGGTGAAACGGCGGGTTACTGACGATGACATCAAATCGCTCACCCTCCAGCGCTGAGTAAACATCGCTCTCCAGCACCGTGCCATCCAGCGCATTGTCGTGAAGGGTACGGCGGCAAGCTTCGGCGGCAAAGGCGCTGACATCGACAGCCGTGACCGCATGGCCACGTTTAGCCAGCCAGGCGCTAATAATGCCGTCGCCGCAGCCCATATCCAGCACTTTCAGCGTTTTTTTCGGTAGTGTTTCTTCAAGGGCTTGCAGCAGTAGCTGCGTTCCCTCGTCGACTTTGCCATGGCCAAACACGCCAGGATGGCTCACTAAGCGCATATCCAGGGCATCAAAGGTTTGCCAGGCACTTTCGGGCGCTTCCATTTTCACCGTGCGGGTGGCAAACAGCGAGCAGCGGCGGGCGTTATCGAGCTTGTCGCAGCTCATGCCCAGCTCGTCTAGCATCTTGGGAACACGTTTGATGCCCCCTTGGTGCTCACCGACGATATCGAGCGGCGTATTGTCAGGCAGCACGTGGCAAAGCCACTCAAGCCACCACTTGCCTAGCTGGTGGGCTTTGGGCCAGAACAGTACCACCTGCCCCTCGGGTAAGTAGTCGAACGGCTCGAAAGGGCTAACGGCTAGGCGCTCACTGGCCTGCCAATGCTGCCGCAGGGCGACGTTGTCGCTCACCATCGCGGCGGAGTGGGTTAACAGCCATGTATCTTCCGGGGGTGCGACAGGCCATAACCGGGCGGCCTGCCCATAGTAACGTTCAAGCAGTTGGCAGGTGGGCAGTTGAGCACTCATACATCAGCCTCAGGTTTGGTAACGGTATAAAGTAAATAGCGGCCTAAGCGCCAATGAGGGTCTTGCTGGCAGTACTGCTTTTCAAGCGCCAGCAGTGTTGCTTGATCGCTTGCCTTCTCTGGGGCCTGGCGCACGTAATCCTGAAAAATACGGATGCCCGCAACGCTCTCGATATGTAAGCCGTTCTGGCCCACCCACTGGCAAATCTCATCATGGGTAACTGGGGAGATCGGCGTTAAGCGCTGGCGCTTGCCCTTGCCTTCTAACTGGTCACTCAAGGCTTTTTGATAGTTGCCCTTCACCACGTTAGAAAAGCGCAGCGCGTCGCGGTTAAACACCATCAGGCTGAGTTGACCACCAGGCGCCAGCAGCGTTGCCAGGGTTTGCAGCGCGTGCTCGGGATTGCCCAACCACTCTAATACCGCGTGGCAGGTGATCAGCGGCCAGGGGCCGGGCGCTTGGCTCGGCAGCGCCTGTAGAGGAGCTTCCACATAGCGAAGCTGCCCCGGTGGCCACACCGCAGCGGCCTCTTGCTCAGCGTGCCACGCCTTAGCGTGGGCCAGCATATCGTGGGAAGGCTCTGTCATGCTGACAGTGTGACCGCGTGCCGCGAACCAACCGGAGAGCTGCCCCAACCCACCGCCGACATCCAGCACCGGCTGGGCCTGTAAGTGCAGCATTTGCGGCAGAAGATAATCCAGCATCGCGAGGCGCAGCTCGCCCCGGGGTGCTTGGTAGAGCGAGCGAGAGAACTTATCTGCCAAGCCATCAAAGTAGCGGTCGCCAGCGTCGGTTAATTCGTAGGTTGGGTGCATGCCTCTAGCCACCACAGTTTAAAGGGGCGCTAGTTTACCCGTTATCGTCAGGAAAATCGCACCCCAGGCAGCATGGTTGAGCAGTCCAAGGCGCGATGGTCACAGCTAGGACTAGAACTGCTCCCACTCACCCGCAGACGACTGTTTGGAGGGCAGCACTTTGGCGGCTTGCACCACCGCTGGCAGCTGCCAACGGCTTTTTTCTCTTTACGCTCACCATTACGTATATGCTGAGCATCATAGCCGCTAGCTACTGCTCGCTGGACGACACGGCCCCTTCCCATACTTCACAACGGTCGCGGCCGTTATTCTTAGCTTTGTACAACGCTGTGTCGGCCAAGCGCAGTAGCCTTTTAGGGTCCATGGTGTGAGCCGGATACGTGGCGATTCCGCAAGAGAGCGTAATGCGTCCAAGCGGCTGATGAAGGTGACTCAACGCTTGGTTACTCTGTGCCTTCAGCAGTTTCTCGGCACGCGTTTGGGCCTCGGCCGCTCCGGTGCCCGGTAGGAGTGCGACGAACTCCTCGCCCCCCAACCGGCACACCACGTCCGTACCGCGAAAATGCTTCTTTAACAGCGCCGCGACCTCAATCAGAACGGCATCGCCAGCGTCGTGGCCAAAGTTATCGTTCACTTTCTTGAAATGATCGATATCGATCATCAGCAGCGAAAGCAGGCTTCCCTTACGCTGCGCGAGCGCCATTTCCTGATGTAGCAAGGCGTCGAAATGGCGACGGTTATTGAGACCGGTCAGGGCATCCTGAAGCGAGAGCCCCTTGAACTGCTCGACCAAGGTATCTAGCTCTGCCGTCCGCGCCATCACCTGTGCTTCTAGCGTCTGGTTGGCCACAGCAAGTTGACGCTGCGAATGACGGTAGTGCCACAGCGAAATCCCCACGATAGCCAAAGAGAAGCCCAACGCCCCATAGCTCAGTGGCACGTCGCGCCGAGGTATCAGCTCGTGCGCCACCAACATGTCCAGCAACAGAAGTGGCGCAAACAGCAGGAAACTAGTGACGAACAGTCGCTGCTCCAAATTCAAACGACGCACCCGCAGCAGCGCCAGCAGAAGCATGAGGGGGAGCGTGAGCAACAGCAGCACATCGAATATGGGGAACGTCAGTGCCAAGTTCACCACGCCAAGTGCGACCAGACCAATCGAAACCACGAGGTACGCCAAATGGAGCTGCCATAAACGTCTCATCCAGCGCTTTGGTACACCCTCCAACCAGTGGCTCAGCAACAAGCCTATGGCAATGGGCAGTGTAAAGTAGCTGGCGGCTCTTAAAATGTCCCAGGTAAGCGGCGCGTCTGCCAACAGCTGCCGAACGGGGGTCTCTGCCAACAGCATCAACCCTGACGAAAACGCAAACAGCGCGATGGCGAAAAAGCCCCGACGCTCAGGCCCAATCACGGCAAAAATCGCTGCCAACATCGCCAGTAGCAGGCTGAAGGCACTCACCGCAAGGTCCTGTACCGAAGCGTGGAGCATCCCCTTCAGCGCATCGATACGATCGGTGATTTCTACATCGCCCCACAGCCCGATGCTGGTGTAATCGGAGTAGATACGCAGCGCCAGCGTCTTGCCCGCCGAATTCTCCGGCAGCGGAACCAAATGCCACGGCCAACCGATGAAACGAGGCTCCTCCATATCGCCATGCTGATAAATCAGCGTGCCATCGAGGTAGATCTGCCCCACCAAGTTAATGCTGGTAATGTGCAACACTGGGTCACGCCACTCTCCCTCTGGCAAGACCGTTTTAAACCAAACGGACTTCTGGCCGTTGCGCTCCGGTGGGTTAGAAGGAAAATCGATGGGGCTCCAAGGCGCGTCATCTTCTAAAGGAGCATCTCCCCAGCGATACTCCCAATCGGTCAGCGGTGCAGGCGCGCTAGCGTAGGCCAAAGAACCGGACAGCAACAGCAAGCCAGCCATTATTCCTACGCATAAAAAGCGCAACAAGACGTTGAACGTACCCATCCGATCCCCTAGCTGGCGTGACCCACCAGCTCACCCTATTTTTTATTAACGCTAACCTTATACACTCAAAATTGCGTTGATAGCACGTTTGATGCGTTTCAAACGCCTATTCGTTGGTGGCGTTAATCATTATCCAATCGCTCTGTTCGATATAAATGCCACTCGTTTTCGATCCGGCAGTCGACAGTAACGCCCCGTTCCCAAAGCGCTTTCGCGGGTGAGGCGCTCGCCGCCCAGGCTGACGCAATACGCCGCAGCTGCCACCCAGCGCAACGTGCAGCGGCTTGCCACGCTCATCAACGATCTGCTGTATATGGAGAAATTGGTGGCAGGCAAAAAGTAGAAATGGGTGGGCACTGGAAAGCCAAAGAGAGCAAAACGTTCCAGCTGTACGAAATCGCCAAAGCCAATCTCAAAAAAGACGCGACACCCAACTTGGACGAAAACGAGAAGTTCAGTGGATAAGCCGTTCATGAAGCGCCCGGCTGCCCGGGCGCTTTGTTCGATCGCGTGGATGACAACGCTCTGGATAACGCATGCGCCCGCCTCCTCCGCCGACGCAGCCATCAAAAGCTGGATCGAAAGCCAGGCCACTGCCGCAACCTCATGAACGATGCCTTTACCGATATGGGCATGGCGCATGCAGAAGATAGTGACTCGCGATTTACGCACTACTGGGTGCAAACGCTAGGCGCGCCGCGCTAGTCGTTAGAAATGAAGAAGATATGGGGGCGTTTGGCGTCCCTGGCAGGAGTCGAACCTGCGACCTGCCGCTTAGGAGGCGGCTGCTCTATCCTACTGAGCTACAGGGACTTACGGGGCGCATAGTATAGCGGTTTGATCCGCCCCGGCCAACCGCGGTTTTGCATCGGCAGAGGTCATATCCAACCGAGCAGGCGAAGAGCGAAGATACCCAGTGTCACGGTCACGCTGGCCATGAGCGTGGTCATGGCGATGATATTAGCGGCCAAGGCCACGTTCCCATTGATCGCTTTGACCATCACGAAGCTGGCGGCAGCAGTGGGGCTGGCAAAGAAAAGAAACAGTAGGCCGAGCTGATTCCCTGAAAACCCCATCAGCCACGCAGCCAATGTGGAAAGCACGGGTAAAATCACCATTTTCATACTGCTGGCGCTGAGCGCCACTTGGCTTCCCTCTCGCATGCTGGATACCGATAGCGTTGCGCCGATGCATATCAACGCGAGCGGTAGCGTGAGCGAGGCAAAGTAATTACCCGAGGTCATCACCCAGCTGGGCAGTGACACCGAGAAAGCGGTAAAAGGGAGCGCAGCGAACACCGAAAGAATCAGCGGATTTTTAATAATATGACCCAGCAAACTCCGCCAATCGGTCGCTTGGCCGGGCTGATAGGCTGCCAAAGCAACAACGGAGAGCGCGTTATACATCACGATCACCACCCCCAGCAGCAAACTACCGGCGGATAACCCATAATTGCCGTACATGCCCGCCGCCAAGGCCAAGCCTACGACCCCACAATTTCCGCGAAACGCTCCTTGAACATAAATGCCACGGTCGGCTCTTGGCACGCGCAGGTGCGCCCAACCCCAACTCAGCAAAAACTGGCCCAACGTGGCGAGGGCAAAAAAGAGCAGCAACGGCACATCTAGAGCAACGCTCAAGTCAGCTTTGACTAGGCTGAGAAAGATCAGCGTGGGCAGTGTGGCTTTGAACACGAGAGACGAGGCGGTCGAAATGAAGGCACTATCGATCCAGCCCAGGCGCTTCAAGGCAATCCCGATGAACACCATGGCAAAAACAGGCAGGGTAACGTCTAGGGTGCGTGTAAAGAGTTCAAGTAAGTCCACGAAGGCGCTCTCAGTCGAATCAGCATCCTCTTATACTCTACCGTTGACTGAGATTTGTCGACTCGCTAGACAGTCTGTCAACGGCTGGGGATCGACGTGGCGCTGGACGATTTCGGCACCAGCTACTCGTCGCTGGCGTACTTTCGCCGCCTGCCGGTGCAGTTGATCAAAGTCGATAGAGCCTTCGTTCGCGATATGCTGGCGAGCGAAGATGATCGTGCGATCGTAGAGAGTATCGTCTTCTTGGCCAAGAAGTTCGCGCGCCCCGTGCCCGCCGAAGCGCTCCCCCAGTGGCTGATCACTTGGCAGCGGGAAGGTTTCCCAGACGCGTCTTAACCGAATAGCTCTAGGGGGTCGAACTGTTCGGGCAATTTGACCACCACGGCATCTCGCCCCTCCCCTTTGGCTTCATAACTGGCCGCATCTGCCCGGGAAATCGCCACATCCACCGTTTCGTCGCATTCATCGAAGGTCGTCACGCCGATGCTGAGCGTCACGCTGTACTCTTTGCCCTCATGGGTCACGGTCACCTCACTCACCGATTGACGCAACGACTCTGCGATACGTTCGGCCTGTCCCAGCGTACAGCTGGGCAGCAGCACGGCAAACTCATCTCCCCCTTGGCGCGCCACATGGTCACTGCCACGCACTTCCCAGGCCACGATTTGAGCGATACGGCGGAGCATCTCGTCTCCCAGCGCGTGGCCGCCCTCATCGTTGATAGGCTTGAAATGGTCCAGATCGAAGAGAAGCAGCGCAGAGGGCGTGCTGGTCTTCTGGAAGTCGGCGAATGCCTCTTCCAACCGGCGCTCGAATCCACGTCGATTGAGCAACCCCGTCAACGGGTCGTGCTCTGCCTCCCAGCGCTGCAACGCCTCTTGCTGGCGACGCTCAGTGATGTCCTTCACGACCCCGACCAAGCCCAGCGAGTGCCCCCCTTGAGACAACATGACCACCCGTGCATGAATGTCCAGCCACAGCGTTTCATGGTCGCTGCGCACGAACCGTAGTTGGCGCACGAAATCGCTACCAGTTTTCAAGCTGTGAACCCACATGTCCCTCGCCCCTTCTCGGTCGTCAGGGTGCACCTGCTCCATCCACACCTCCATGGGCATATCGGGAGGGATATCCAGCATCTCCAGCAGTGCCGGGTTCATATAAGTGATCTTACCGCCAAAATTGGCAACGAACATGCCCTGGGGTGTAGCGCTCAATACGGAATCCAAAAACGCCTGGCGCTCTTGCAAATGGCCGACCAACTGCTGGCGCTCATGCTCTACGCGGTTGAACGTCATCGCGACTTGCTGCAACTCCTGCATGCCGGTGGCGAGATCGAGACTCGCGCGCTCGCCCTTGCCCACTTCACCAATTTGCGATTCAAGATGGTCCAATGGCTTGAGAATGCGCGCCAGCAGCCACCATAAGAGCGGCATCATGAGTAACGCCAGGACGAACCAAATGCCCAGCAGCTTATAAATGAACCCCGAGAGCGGTAACTGTGCTTGAGTGGTGGGCAAAAACAGGCCCACTATCCAATCGGCTGGCCACACTTGAGCGTACGCTTGCAGCGCTACAGTACCATTCGCCAGTTCGGCAACCCCTTCCCCTCTCCAACCCGCCAGCGCAAGCTCAAGCAGCGGATTCAATTGGACATTGCTGATCTCGGCGTTCACCAACTCGTGATCAGGATGGTAAAGAATTTTGCCAGAAGCGGTCGAAACGGCCGCATAGCCATTGTCACCCAAACGAATGGTGCTCAAACGATTGAAGAGTTCGCTGCTCTTGAGACTGACGATG
>Ga0098052_1002109_pt1 | contig 12117 bp, 10 predicted proteins | sample 15_taG_FD_81591 | JGI IMG/M metagenome (GOLD analysis project Ga0098052, IMG submission 81591) | Marine viral communities from the Subarctic Pacific Ocean - 15_ETSP_OMZ_AT15312 metaG | ecosystem: Environmental > Aquatic > Marine > Oceanic | place: Pacific Ocean | collected 2015-01-18 | reverse complement strand
CGTCGGCCTTTTCTTCCTGGGTTTCCGCCTCCTGAATCGCTTTTACCGCGACGAGTTCCGTATCGCTTACTACTCCATCACCATCCAGATCATATTCCTCGTAGAGGCTGTCTTTCTGTAGGGATTTCTTGCCTTTGGGTGTGGTTTCCTTGCCTTTTGCTGCCATTTTACTTGTTCCTCAAGATTGGGTTATCAAGTGCTCTCTTCAGCGCCTTGAAAATTCTCTTTTCCAGAGCGTCCAGTTTGGTGTCCACCTGCGTGATCTTTGTATCAAACCGTGTGTTGGCCGAGTTGATCTTGTTATCCAGTCGTGTAGCTGCGGATTCTACCACATCCCGAACCGTTTTTTCATTACGGGAAATCACTCCCTGCATATTGACACCAGCCTTTTTCATTGAACTCAGGTGTTCCTTGGATGTGTTTTTAAGTCTTTTCTCCAGAGCATCAATTTTTACATCCGTCTGGCCGAGTTTTGCGTCAAACCGCACATTGGCGGCATTGATCTTGTTGTCGAGCCGGGTTGCCAATGCTTCTGCTGCATCCTGCCCGGACTTTTTACTGCCCGATGTCAACTCACGCACAACCTTCTCGGATTTTGATGTCAACTCACGCACAGCCTTCTCGGATTTTGATATCAGTCCGCGCACAGTCTCCTCGGACACGCGCACAACTCCCCTTGTCTCTGCATCAAGTGCGCGGGACCTTGCCTCAACAGCCGAAAGTTCACTGTAAAGCTTGCCTGCATCAGCCCTCGTATCTTCTCTTATGTCTCTGGTAACTGTCTGTATTTCCCCTACCCTCGTGCGTACTGATGCCATCTCCCTGCGTGTTTCTTTTACACTTTTTGCCATTACAGCTAGTTTCTTGTCAAAACCGCTCAGATCGGGGGCTGTATACCGCTCGATCTTTGATCGCATGTTCATATAGTCCTTGTAGAACTCAAAGCCTGCCCAGAGGCCACCGCCAAGGGTGCCGATCAACGGCAGGATAAGCAGGAGTTTGCTGCCGCCTATCTTTATGCCCTTGTATTCGACTTCAGCCATCTACTTTCTCCACTGGCTTTCAATCAGAGATTCCATAATTCCGTTTGAAGTGCCAAAAACCACGTAATTCTGCATATAATCGACCATGTTCGGGCCATCAGGGACAGATGTCTTCCTGAAGAACACGGGTGCATCTGAAATCCCCGCAGATTTGAATATTCCCCTTGTCTGCGACATCATGCCCATCGCCACCATCGTAACCGTCTGGGCGCTGGCTCCATATCGCTGGCTTGGAGCTATCCTGGCCACTACCGTCTCAGCAGCCTGTGCCTGAGACATGCGAACCTTTGTTTTTGCTGACTTGGCGGCTTTAACCTTGGCAGTGGCTTTGGGCTGTGTACTCGTGGACGTGTTCTCAGTTGTTTCAGTTGTTTCAGAAGAACTGTCTGACTCTTCGCTGCTGTCCGGGGAAGCTGTTTCTGTCTCACTGCTGGCCTCCACTTCTGCCTCAATCTCTGCCTCCGCCTCTGCTTCCGTCGTCTCCTCCGTGTCAGATGACGAGGACTGGGACTGAACCGTAGGTGCCGCTGGTGCCGCTGGTGCTGCCGGTGCAGCGGGAGGAGCCGTTTCAGCGGCGGGTTCGGCGGCAGGAGCGGCATCACTCGAAGCGGTCGTCGTATCCGGTGCAGTTGTGGCAGGAGGCGGCGGTGGGGACGATGACGCCTCGGTCGTTGTCGCGGGCACGACAACCTCGGCCACCTGAACAGCCTCCGTCTGTGCAGCCTGTTCAATCTGGTTCTGGATATCTGTCTCAACCTGCTGCTGTATCAGCACCGTCTGGTAATCAATCGTCAGACTTGGGTCACTGAACTGCGGCCCGTAAAACCCCGTCGGATACCCCGCATCGATGCCATACAGGGCGAACATGCCGGTAAGGACGCCATAGCTGTTCTCTGCGACCGTATCCGTGAAGCTGAAATCCTTCAGTCCTGTCCAGTTCATCTCCTCCTGATGGGCAAAGGTCTCTACTACGGTCCCGCTGTCGCTTAGTGTTATGGTCAGCTTGAAGATGTCGCGGCAGTCTCCTGACTGCATCACACTGGTACAGCTATCAAGGGATGAGTTGCTGACGTGGCTGTTGATCGTAATACCGCTGTTCAGGGTAAATCCTTTTCGTACTTCCCCCTCTGTCAGTGGCACATCAAAACTGGAGGTGTAGGTGCCGCCGCCGCCCTGTGTTCCGGAGGTGCAGTACTTTCCGCTCTGGCAGCCCTGTCCACTGCCCACGGAAGTTCCGCCGGACGCCGTGAAGCCGCTCATTGCAGGTGCAAGATTGTCGGTTGTCTTGTCTTCCGCGTAAACCAGAGACGGAAACAGGACTATTGCACCCGCGACAAGGATGGACAGACAGAACAGCAAAAAAAGCGAATAGCTTCTCATGGCGTGGTATCCGGATCTTCATGATCTGCTTCGGCTTCGCTACTCTCCGCCTCTTTTTCCGCTTTCAGCTCCGCTGCCTTCCCTGCCTCAAGCACAAGGCGAGTTCCTTCGGGAGCCTTGCCGGGATTCTCCAGCCACGCCTTTTTGGCTTTGTCGCCTATCTGACCCTCATACGGACACGGCGTTCCAGCCGCCATCATGGCATCGAACACCCGTTTGTCCTGACAGAGCAGACTGACACCTGCGACCTTCAGTCCCATGCCGTACAGGGAACGCGCCAGCTTCAGTCGCTCACAGTTTTTGTCCCGGATGGTCTTGCCGCCGCTCAGTCCGAGAAATCCGGTCTGCACAGCCGCTGAAATCCCCGTCACGCAGACATCGGAATTGTTCACCACCACACTGGGCGAACTGGCCGTGGACGGTGTCTTGTCCACAACGGTGTTCCCAGAGGAGGTCGATACCGTGTTCGAACTGCTGCTTACGGTGGAGGATACTGTCGAAGAGGTGACCGTATCAGTTGCGTGAACAGGACTCAGATACGCACAGATAGCTGAAACAGCTCCAGCTACTGCAATGCTTTTTAAAAGGCCTCGTTTCCGCAAACCACCATCCTTCTAAAGGAGGCCTTTTTCTTTAAGAAGAAACCCTCCGGCACCTATGACAATGCCTGCAATTATCGCTATGGGCTGCCCTGTAAGCACCCCGATACCCACGATTCCACCTCCGACAGCGGCCCACGTGGATGGCTCCTTGATTCTGCTGTTTATCCATTTCATGTTGATATCCCTAACAGTTGACGTATTTTCCACCGCGAACAGCGCCGCCCATGCCTTTGGCCTTGCCTGAAACCCTCGTGGCTTTCGAGACATTCGGGGTCTTCTGCTCCTTGGGGGCATTATAAGGAACAAAACCCTGATCCTTGACTTCAATACCCTTGCGAATTTTTCCTACGGTCATAACAATCTCCTAACCTTCTCTCTGTTTCATCATTTCGCGCTCTCTTGCCGCATCTATACGCGCCTGTACGATATCTTCGGAAGACTGGATGCGTTCTGCGCCAAGCTGGGCATTCTGCTGCGCCTTCTGCCTGTCAAGTTCCAGCCTTGCCTGATCCATCTGGGCCTCGTTCTGGTCTCTCTGGGCGCGAAGTTGCAGGTCCTGCTCCTTGAGGGCGATCAACGGATCAGGACCTTCCTGCCCCTGACCACTGATCTGTGCGCTCAGGGCTTTTACTTCCTGCATGCCCTGCGAAACAAGATCAGCAACCGCAGCCTCAATCTGCAAGGCCTGTTCCTGACTGGGCGGCTGTCCCTGAAGCTGCTGTGAAAACTGGGCAAAAACCTGTTCCTTGGACTTCAGCGAAACATGCTCCATGACATGCTTCTGAAGCGCCATCGCAATCTGCGGCATCTGTCCAACGAGTCCGGAAGACCCGAAAACAATGTGCGCCATGATATGCGCGTCATGGTTCTGTCCTTCGAAAGGCACCAGAGGCTGGTTGTCCAGGGCCTCCGAGTTCTCAATGGCGGGGTCTTTTGGCGCAGGATCACCTTCAGCGACAGGTTTAAGTATGGAATCTACATCCTTGACGCCCACTGCACGGTACATGCGACGAAATGCCTCATGCAGGTTGTGCAGTTCCGGAGCCGACTGCGCCAGCTGAAGTTCTGTCTGCGCGAGTGTGACCCTCTGCGCCATTGAAAAGATGTTGGGGTCAGACACGGGAACAACGTCAATCCTGTCATCAAAATCCTCCGCCTTTACCGAGCGTTCTGCTCCAACCACATTATAGGGATATTCCGGGGGGAGATACTCCCCGAACACTTTTGACAGGAGGTCGAACTCCTCCTTCTGGGCATAGTGCATCCTCTTGTGTATTGCAGACATTATCTTTGCGCCCTGCTCCAGCATCGCAATGGTGGTTCCAACCGGAGCCTGCTGGTTTCCGTCTCCTACCTGAAGACTGGACACCGCTGCAAAACGCTGACCTGCCTCTACACAGAAGCCCATCAGCTGAAACAGTGTCTGGTCCGCACCCTTGTAAGGAAGCAGCATCAGGGAATCCCGGATGGCGCCCCCTGGTGCGTCCACATCACGAAACTCACCCGGAGACAGCGGATCGTCGTCATTCCGTATGCGAAGACCACGGGACTTGAAGCCTGCGGGAAGATTGGACAGCGTACCTGCGTCGATAAGCTGGCGAAGTGCAGCCGTAGCCGTCCGGCTCAGACCACCAATCATGTGTATCAGACCCAGACCATAGAACCCGAAACCGGGCAAAAACTTGAAATGCACGAAATACTGCGTCTTTTTCTTCTCCGGATCTTCCGGTTTGTAATTCCGGCGGATGCTCAGTACTTTTCCACTGTTCTCTGAAATGGTCACAACATAGGGCAGTTTTATGCCTGTAGGCTCGCCGTCCTCTCCAGAATCCTCGTAACCCTCAAGATCCAGATGCACATGGCACTCAAGAAGTGTCACGTCCGTATCAAGATACGTGGGCTCAACACCGGAAATCTCGTCCATTTCCTCACGGACCTGAGAAGGGTCAGCCTGATCCGCCACAACAGGAATATCGCTGTAGAAACCTGCTACCTGCTTCTTGCGAAGCTCGTTTTCCGTAACCTGTATGACGTGCGTCACATTTTCTGCGGTTTCCAGATCGGTCGCCGTATACGGCACAATCAACTGCTCGGCAGGAACGAACTTGCTTACAGCCCTTCCAAGGAACTCGTCGTAATATACCTTCTTGAACGTTGACCCGGATAACGGAAGATAAAACAGCATCTGGTCAAATTCAGGTGTGTATTCCTTCATTACACAGGTAATCTGGTAGTTCATGAAGTGACGTACCCGATCCGCCTGATCTTCCACCTCCGGTGTTTCCTTGCCGATTATCTCTGTTCTTACAGGACCTCCGGCAGGAAGAAGCTCTCCAAAAGCCTGGGCCTGAAACTGTGTCACAGCCTCGGCCAGAAGAGGGTGCGTTACACCCGTCGCGCCACGGAAAGGTTCGGCGCGTTCCTCGTACTTGAAACCCAGAAGCTCCAGCCCGGTGCGGTAGGCATCTTCCCACTCCTTGCGGCCAGATTTGTTGGCCTCGTACTGCTCAAGCAGATTGGCTGCAACAGCATTCGAAATGCGGTCGTCCAGATTTTCCGCAAGGTTGTCATAAAAGTCACCGTCTTCCGGGCCCATGGACCGTGGGTCGAAATCAATGACAACGCCACCATCGTCCTCAAGCTCTATGTTAAGACCCGGTGCTTCAATAACCGCACCCTCTTCCAGCTCAACTTCTGCACCGGTTCCCTCCTCAAGGACCACAGGAGGAATTTCATTCCTGCGCTCTACAAGGGACGCCGTTCCGAAATTGCTTCGGGGAAGGGGATTTCTGGCCATTTTAGTAGCCTCGCAGACTCATTATGCCGCCACGGTTCATTTTACGGGTTATGTACCCGCCATCGGCAACGTCAATTCCCGGTATAGATACCCCCACAGGAATTCCCGTAGAACCTTCCACCCACTGTCTGTCTGCCATGTCCTGACCATACCTGTCGTAGTATTCGGGGCCATGGGGACGATCCGGATACATATGCGTCCAGTTGTCGTCCGGATAGATGTCAGTGTCGAGCAGCTCCACAGCACCCCTGTCCGGATTATCAATCATCTGTCTCATACCCGCAGTGTCTCGATTAGAAAGGGCCTTTATAGCCTCTTCCATATCCTTCGTATCTATCAGATCGTTCAGCTCAACAGTGCCATCGCGGCGCATTCCAAAGGTTTCTTTTATGTTTCTCGATCCGCCGATGGGGGTATCTGAAACAGGAATTCCCAGAGCCCCCAGAGCACTGTTCACCAGATCGACGGGAATTCCAAAAGTTCCGATAGCAGCATTTACAGCCGCCTTAACAGGGTCCGGAACATCCTGTGCCGCAAATTGCCGAACAAGGTTTTGTACAGTGTCAATTGCGTTAGATATGGCTCCGCCTTCGTCTCCTCTGTCTCCCATTGAAGACCTGAAATTGGATGGCGGGAGGTCGCGCCCGAAGGCCTCTTGTCCAACGGCTCTGCCTACGCCTGTCGAAGCATCGACAGGGGCATCGTAAAACTCCGGCATTACAAGATCCCCGTCAGCGTAGCCAAGAGGGCGGAAGCCCATCATGCCACCGCCGCGCATTCCACGGGGTCTTTCACCACCTCCCGGACGAGGTACTTCACCACCTCCCGGAAGAAGCTGGTCTTCAAAATAGGGGTCACCAAAAGTGACACCTCGAAAGGCTCCAGTATTCATGTAATTTCGCAGGTCTGGCGCTGTCTGTCCGGGGCCAGGAGAAAAAGAAGGGCCCGGAACACCGCCCCCATAATACGCATCCACCTGATCCTGGTCTGCCAGGTTTAGCGAAGCGGGACTGATTCCATATCTCCCTGTTCCAGGGGGCAATAGTGGCAACGCAGGGATTTGTGCTACTTCTGGCAGATACTGTAGCGCAGCCCGGACCAGTTCCTCCGATATCCCGGACACAACCGCAGCCCTGGCAGCTTCCCCTACAGGATCAGCATGTCCTTCAAAGCTCTTCACAAATCTTTTGAGAGTCTCTGCCGCTTCGGATACCGCACCCGCCACGCCCTGTGGCGTATACGGAAATTCCCGACCCATTACGTTTGGCATATCAAGTTCTCCTCTTCTTCTTTCTCTCTGCGTTTTTAACCTTACCCTTGTTTATGGAAGCATAAAAGACGCCCGTGCCTTTCTTCTTACCATAAGTCTTTCTCATGTTGCGCTTTATTTTTCTGCCTTTTTCCGTCAGGGGCATTTCAAAACCTAATGCCGTAACGTGCCATGAGCTGTGCGGCATTCCTGCCCCTGTCCGGAAAAGAAGCAGAGCCCGTAAGACCAAGCCTGCCGCCAAGTCCTAGCGGATTCACCATATTATAGAACGCTTCAAGGCCCGTGCTTCCCGGACCATCTTTCACGTTCCTGCGGAGGGCGGTCACACCATAACTGCTTCCGTCACCATGGCCCTTGTATCCGTATCCGCCCTTGTAGTCGATCACCTCGCGGCGTCCCAGAAGAAACTGGTTATAAAGGTCCTTCATTCTCTGACGGGCAACGCCTGCTTTCATTATACCGCGCTTTCCAACAGGCATGCGAGCCGATGCGCCGATGTTCGAGGTCTTTCTGCCAAAGACCCCGCGAGGGAGCTTCTTTGAGAACCCCTCCTGTGAACCGGATACTGTAACAGGACCCGCTGCAACCGAACCACCACGGATGCGGCTTTGACCGCCTCCGGGCAGTTCCTGTACCTGATAGAATGCCGAAAGGGGAATACCATAAGGATTGTTCAGGGAAAGCCTGTCTGAAGGTGTCGAAGGAACTGGATTTCCCTCTGGACCGACATTTGCCCATTTCCTCTGAAAGGAAAGCTGTCCAGGACCGAGCGGCCTGCTCACTCTAAACCCCGCCTCGTCATACGGCGATAGCTTTTTACCAGACAGGGACAGGGGTGCGGCATCAGAGAGCCTTTTACCAGAGGCAAAGGCATGGAAATCGGGAGCCACGCCTCCCGGACCCTTTAGTGTAAAACTGCCGCTGGCCCTGTCATAAAAGTCTCCGGGCAGCTTTCCCTGCAACCCTCTGGCCTCAACCCGGGGGTCATAGGGAAGCCCAAGCTTCCTGAACATTGAACCAACCCGAAGAAGATCAGAAACGGTTGTACGCGGATCAGAAAGGGAAGGAGCGTCCTCTCCCTGAACCAGATCTCCGCCAGCGTATTTCCTGACATGGCCGCCTTGTGCCCAGCCGCTATCTACTCCAAACCCCATGTCTTCATCGGCGGCATCATCCGCTGCGCCCTGACCCCAACCATATCCCAGACCCTCCTGAGACAGATCATAACCCTTTCCATACCCAAGGCTTTCAGCCTCAGAATCAGTTATCGCCTGATCTACACGTTGTTGCGCCTGAGCCTGTGTCATACCGGGGGGCTGTCCTGCTGCGTTCCAGGAGGTTATCTGCTCATCGGTCCAGGCTCCTTCAGGGTCGTGTGAGTGCTCACCTGCGCCAACCGTTCCTTTTGAACTTGTGTCAATTCCCGCAACACCCTCTGCCTGTGCCTCGCTCCAGTCGGGATCGGGATCACCCCGGTCCCAGCCATAGGAGGTCGGCCACATCACCTGCTTGTTTGGTGGGGCACCAACTGTAAAATTGAACAGGTCCTTTCGCCATCCTGTTCCCAGAGCCTTGTTGACGGCCCCCTGCCAGCCCAGATTTGCTATATCCAGGGCGGAAAGCCCCAGATTTGCCGCACTCAGGGCCACACTGACAGGATTGCTCGGAACCATACCCAGAAAACCAAGGATGCCAGAAGCCTTTCCGGCGTGGCCTAGCTGATCCTGAAGGGACAGCTCGTTCCCTTGCTGGCTGTCTGACAGCTGGTCTTCACCATATCCCTCTGCGCCAAATGCCGCCATGACCTAGCCTATCATCCTTGCGTCTTCATATAAAGGTCTGTCTACGAAGCCGCCTGTGCTCTTTCCTGCGGGCTTGTCAATATCCCAGGGGTCGGTATGCCCAAGGTCTTTTCTTAAAATAAGGTCGCCTTCCGGGCGGTCCAGTCCGCCTTCCCTGGTCCAGGGGGGATTGCCCTTTCTCTGCGTATCGGGGAAATCTCTCCGTGCTTGGACAAGCCGTGCTTCCATTTCTCCCAGTGTCCGCATGTATATCTCCGCTGGAGAGAGCTTTTTGCCCGTCGTGCGGTCCTTTACTACTGTCTTTGAAAATTCACGGGGGTTTCCACCACCCTCAAATCCGGGAGTCCTGTACTGAATGGAGTGCTGTCCTTCGTGAAGTGCCGCACTCCGGAAGTACCCGGTTGGGGCAGGAGTTCTATCCTTAAATACCGCGTCTTTCTTAGTGTGGATCGTGCCGAACTCCTGCAACTGGTCCCACTGTTTTTTCAGGTGCTTCGGCAGACTTTTGGGATCTATCGCATTTTCCGGGGCCCCGGTGGCACCCCATTTCCGGAGACTGTACTCTGTTCTGTTTCTGCTTATGGATCTATCCAATGATATGCCAGCCTTCCTAAAGTCTTCGAGGGCTTTGTCCAGGGCCTTTTTGTATTCAGGGCCGGTAAACGGTGTGACGTAATTCCCCCTCCAGGAAAGTTCAAACGGAGGCGGCGGGAGGTGCCTGCCTTTAATGCCTATAACATCCGTATGGGGGTTATAGTGCGCGCTGCCCCAGTCCTTGCTGGACTTTGTTTCCAGTTCGATATCCGACACAGGCCGTGCCATCCGCACTCCCTTGTCCCTGAAGGGAGGCACGGCCCCCGCTGAGACAGGAACCTTGAGTTTGCCCGCGTCGTTCATGGCTTCAATATACTGCTGGATAAGGGCCGTGTCCTGATCCTGCAACTCCTTGTACTCTGCGCTCTTTTCATCGACACTTTTTTTGCTCGCTTTCAGTTCTTTCAGCTTCGCCGCAAGAACGGCACGCTGCCTTTCAATGGATTTTATCGAAGAAGCGGGCGTATCCGGGCGCAGTTCTTCGGAGGCGTATTTCAGCGCGCCACCACTCTGCGTGACCGCCGCCAACAACCTGCCGGGAAAGGCCTTAAAAAACTCCGGATGTTCCAAAAAATCACTGAGTACGGGATTCCCGGATTTTTTCAGCTTGCCTGTAGGAGTCTGGAATTTTGGGTTGTAGAATACTTCTGAACCCAGGTCTGATATCTCAAACTTCCATGGACTGACAGGCTCGCCGTCCCTCATCCACCGAAACCATCCCGTCTGATCCCATATCTCTTCGCGGGAATGGCCCTTTGCGGCCATCTTTTCGGCCTGGGCAAGCTTTTTCAGGTCTGCCGTGGCCGCTTCGCGCCCTGCAAACATGCCAAGAACAGCGCCGGGACCCTTTACGGGGAGCAGCGCACCTGCCATAGCAGAGGGGCCCATAGCCAAAAGGGGGTCCCAGCGTACAGCGCGTTTCTGCTCCGGGTCATAATATCCAAGACCACCGCTCCTTCCAGCGTTTATGGCTGCACGTTTCTGGTCTTCAATAAGGGTAGCTATGCCTGTACGAAGCACCCTGGCGGTTTCTTCACGGGTCTTGCCGCTGGATATCAGGTCTCCAAGAAAGTTGTAGGCTGATCTTGCTCCCTGGACCACGGGCATGTATTCGAGGCCGCGCTCCGGAGCCCCGTATACACCTGGAGTATAGGCAGGCCTGAACATGCCATCGATGTCGGTGTAAGTTGTCTTTGAAGGTGTTATGACTTCCCGCCGAACAGGTGTAAATGCGTCTACAAGGGGACCCTTCAAAAAGTTGAACAGGCCCAAGAGACCCGGCGCAGTTTCCTCCGGGGTCCTTCCATACTCATACCTGGTTTTGGGTTCAGCCACTAAAAATCCCTCTCATACAGGGGGCTGTCCACAAAACTGCCACGGGAACCGCCAATCAGGGTGTCGCTGATGTACCTGGAAAGGGCCGTGGCCCGTGAGGCGGTTTCCGCACCGGGAGGTCCGGGAACCAGTATGTAGTCACCAAGGTCCAAAGACTCCTTCAGGGGATCCTCTGGCCTGTAAAGCCCGTCCCTGCCCATCCGTATTGTCGGATACAGAACCTCCCCACCAAGATCCTCTACATAGCTGGAAGCGCTGCGTACTGTCTCGTTCTGGTCCGTGGTCGGTGATTCAGGGTCCATGGCCCGGACAAGCCAGGAGGGTTTTGGATCCGGTATCAGTGCAGCCAGTCTGTTATCAGCCATAATAACTCCGCAGATGGGCAGACGGCTCGTCGTCCACCCAGTCGTCGCTTGGTAACTGTACGAAATTGCCCTGACGGTATCGCATCAGGGCCTGCGTGGTGCTGTCTACAAGGTCATCATGCTCGCCGTGCGGAAATGCCGCACATTCGTCAATAACCTCGTCCGCCCAACGTTCGTCCGGTGCCCATACCATGCCACTCTCAAACAGCGGCGACACGGAATGCACCCTCGTCAGCTTATCGTTTCCCTTGCTTGGTGTAAAGTTTACAACAGGGATGCCAAGCTGGCGCAGTTCCTGCGTCAGTGGCAGGCCCGACGCCTTGGCCTCCACGATTACCGTCTCGGGCTCCCAGAACCTGTACTGCTCAAGCGCCTCCTTCTTCAGTTCCGGAAAGTCCCAGCGGCCTTTCTTGGCATCAAGAAGTATCAGACTGGGGGACCCCTCCTGTTTTGGATAAAATACCCCCCATGTCGTAATGGCACTGTAATCCGCCGTCTCCCGCTTGCTGAAAGCCGTGTCATAACTCTGTATTACATACTCAAGGGCGGGAACCTCGTCCTCTTCCCAGCGGTTCCACCACTCCTTCTTGATAATTGCCCCCTCTTCAGAGGTGGGATTCTGCTGCCACTGGGCATTCCACTTGGAAACCGACAAAGAAGCCCTGACCCCCTCCAGCTCCTCCTGCTTCCAGAACTCGGGCCAGCACGACTTGCCACTGGGCATCAGAGCCGGAAACTCCACAACCTCCCACTGGTCCGCATTTTCTGCATACCCCTGGGCCCTGAGCACTTTTGCGGTAAGATCCTTCAATGACCAGCGGGTCATTACAATAACTATGGCCCCTCCGGGCTGGAGCCTCTGCCGGGGACCCGACGTGTACCACTCATACGCATGCTCCATCGCCGTATCAGACAGCGCATCCTGCTCT
>Ga0098052_1002106_pt1 | contig 12126 bp, 17 predicted proteins | sample 15_taG_FD_81591 | JGI IMG/M metagenome (GOLD analysis project Ga0098052, IMG submission 81591) | Marine viral communities from the Subarctic Pacific Ocean - 15_ETSP_OMZ_AT15312 metaG | ecosystem: Environmental > Aquatic > Marine > Oceanic | place: Pacific Ocean | collected 2015-01-18 | reverse complement strand
TTATTTCAACTATCTCATAACCATTGGGTGTGATATCACCTACTTCCGCTTCTTCTAAACTAGTCATTATAATAATATATGTCCGATGAAAGCGCCTACATTGATTAGTACGCCTATAATAAATTGAATTGTTCTTGATACTGGAGTCATGAATTTTGTCGTCTTGGCGACACTTGATGTACTTTGAGCCATCCAGCGTTTGGGGTATATTGTGTCATCTAACTCGTTTCTGGTAAGATACATGGCACCATTATGCATGAAACTGAAACATAAAGCCATACCAATAAGACTGATTAAAGCCAAATACCAAGACATTCCAATGAAAAATAGTGAAGTACACACCATTATAAGGACTATACTTCGCTGTATTGAGAATACAATATGTTCTTCAACGTTAGGCAACCAATTATAGAACCTAGAACCAATTTTAACGTGCCAATAAATGGCCTCTCTCCAACCCTCAAGGGTTGCATAACCCATAAATAGTAATAATAGAATTAGATTCATGTTTTATTAATAATAAAATTTACTGGTTAATTTACCATTATATGTTGGTTGGTATTCATCTATTAATTCTTTTTCAACCCTTCTATGGTCTTCACAAAAAATGATACCAATCTTATCCCAATCAAATGCGTGACAAATCCCACCTTGCGAATAATGTGAAATCAGTCTACGATATAAATTTCCAGACCTTCCAATATAAAGGACTTTATTACTATCAGTAAACGCATATACACCACATTTATTTAAAAGTGGTTTCCATTGTCCCCTCTTTCGTGACTTTAAACTACTTTTGGTAATTATTATATCCAATATTAATGTATTTTAAGTTGCCATTTCCGAATAAACTTAACAATTTTGTTAAGCGTCTTGTTTTTTGGTTCTTCACCAACAATCATAATAAATGGGTTTATGATTAACCCGTTAGTAATATACCATAGCCCAGCAATTATTGGGTATATGGCAATGACTACACTTATATAAAACAGTGTGGCGTTTGCGTCATAGCTGATGTTTGGTAGTTGTGATGTCATAAATAATGCACCAGCAATTACAGATAATGTCATTATCCTACCAACCCTAGTAAACATCCACTTAATAGGTCGTGGTGTTTTATCTAGGAATGTTTTTATTTTATCCCAATTAGTCATAATAAAATTATTTAAGTTTTTCGTTAAGCAAATCTCTAGCTTCAGCTCTGGTTTTACCTAAGACATAACCACCCTTAGTGGTTTCACCGTTAAAGTAATAACCAACTGACTCAACCGTCATCGCACCCCAAAGTTTTGAATACGTATTGTAATGGTATATAAAACCATAGTCTTCTTTCATAATATAATCGTTTAACTTGTTAATACTGGCAACAAACATATAATAAAAATAGTTAAGTTGCAAATAAAATTAGTTATTGACTATATCTTAGCTCAGATTGACTGATAATATCAAAGTATATTGCTTCAGTTAGCGTTGTAACCTCTAGGTTACTGGTAACTTTTACATCAACGTAATAGGTATTTGGAATCATACTAGCAGTGTCCAATAGGAAATAGTTGTGATTATTCGCTAATTCTATTGGTTGGTAATCGATTATTGTGAGGTCATTTCTACCTTCTTTTACATATACTCGATATTCAGCACTGTCAACACGCTGTTCTTGATTTATAGTGTAAGGTATCTTGGTTTTAAGTAATACTTTTCGTATATCGCCACGTTTGATTTTTTCGCCTCTTTGAATACCAGATGCTACGACACCAACTTTCTTTGGTAATGAATCATTATCACCGATGTTGTACCAATCCGTTGAGTCTTTTAATGCAAAATCCAAAGTTACATTTGGTCGGGTTATCCCATTTATTGTTACCCCAGACCAAACATCATTGAACATATAACCATCGGAATAACTAGTAGTTGTTGGTACATTTATATCTATTTTATAAACACCTTTTGTTACGTGGGTAACAGCACTAGATGTATATGCTGAGACTATTGTACCATTGTAATCATAAACCGTTGCTGACGGTATTGAGTCCAAGTTAGTTGGTGTACCACCTAAATTAACGTATAAGTATAATTCATTATCTTTATCTAGATAAAAGTCATGTCTATCGTCTTTTATATTCTCAGAGTATATGGTTTCAACAAATGGTTCATATATACTCTGTGTGTGTCTGGTAAAGAACCCAACATATTGATATTCAAGTGTTGAGAACTCTTCGTACTCCTTTTGATAGGCTAATACTAAACCATTATTTGTATCACCAGTTATAATACCGTTAACGTAGTCGGTAATATCCATCTCAAGGTTTTCATTACCCAACTCAAAGTGTTGTGAAGCGATTGTAATACCACTTGTGGCACCAGTTACGACACCATTTTCAGTCCAACCAGATAGTGTTGTTGCTTGAAACCAATTCGCTGGTGTTGCGGCTAATGATTCTTCACCAAAAAGATACGTGTGTTTATCATAATCATAACCAACACCTTCATCCCAATATTGTGTTACTGGGAATAATATTAAATCAAACGATGAAGAACGTTGTTTACCGTCACCAGTATCTTTACCTAGTAACGACTCATCTAATGAGCCAGTATTGGTCATTTTAAGAGTATGTGTCATCTTTGTGATGTCTGGGTAGGTTCCACCAGTATAGAACGTTTTAAGTCGGTCTACATCAAAATAAAATAGAAGTCTACTATATTTCTGTGTTAAAGTACTGCCTGAACCACCACCATAGAATAGCTCAGTAACTGGGTTTCTACCCGTGTTGTTGTAACTATCTAGGGTTATTGTGTTGTTCTTATCGAAAAAAGTTCTAGTAACCATTTTTTGTCTTTATATATAAATATAAAACAAATACAATTAATTCACTTTTATATTCTTTGATAGAATTGTTTCTACTGGGTACTCTAAATACTCTTTAAGATAGTTTTCACCATCAACAGCAGACGGTTTACGACCTGGAAATCTATGAACATGATTCATGAACGCCAACTCAAGTTTTTTAAGATAATCCAATAGGGTATCCCCGAAAGCTATTGGGTGTGCATTTTCAATAATATTCAATAATTCATCGTCAGATATATAGTTCTCATTGTTACCCAATATATAATCCCTATCGGTATCTGAGTGTCCTAATATGTTTATTTTATCTGATACTATATTAATAACTGAACCATTTTTAGTATTTTCACCACCACTTCCATCAGTTGTTGGTGATTTTAATGGTGAGAAGTATTGGGGGGAGTAATTCGGTGAACTTACTGAATTACCATTGTCCTTTTTTTCTATAGGTGCATTAAATCTAAGTTGTATATAGGATGGGTTCTTTGAGTTAAATGATAAATTATTATTTAATTCATGTTGCCCAGCGCGCATAAGCGTCTCATTTTCTTTTAGTATTAAATCAGCGTTATCCCTACCTTGTATCGCAATATCTTCTCTTTTAGGGAATACACCGACAGCTTCTTTAAGCGTATCAATATCTAAGTTAGGACTAACAGGTGATATTACTAAGCTTGATAGTGCCGTAGTATCAACGGTATCTTTTTGTAGGTATTGTGGGGTTGAGATTATTGGTCCGAAGTATAATCTATCGGAAAATTTATTCTCTGGGTCCAATAACATAATGAACACCATTTCACCAGTTTTTGGTACAATATTAATATGTTTTGGTAGTATAGGGTAGCAGTTTGGTAATTGACCATCGAGCAAGTCCTTATCCATTGAATTGGTGTCAACCCGACACCTTATCAGGTTTGGGTCAGCGTTGAATTGTTCGTCAGATTTCTTTTGTGCGACATCTGAGGTATCTATACCGACCTTACCAACAACGGTAACTACACCAATTTGAAACGTTGAGTTTTTAAGATTATGGTTAAACGCATTTACTATCCCGCTTGAAAACTTATTACTCATTATTACGTTCTTTTAATATGTTATTAATCTTTTTAAATTCTCTTTCAAGGTCAATTAATTTATCATACTCATTTAATATCTTACTTTTCAACGCAACATGTTCATTGTAAAGTTCCGTTGCTTTAACCACTAGGTCGTTATTTGATTTAAATTTAAAACTATCCATAATTCTTATTGTGCTACACCACCGCTTTCTGTAATATTAATATTTGTACCAACAACCGTCACAGGTCCACCACCATTTGCACCACTGGCATTTATAATCATTGCACCTGGGTCAATCGTACTCGATATTTTCATTTCCGTTTGTATGGCGTTTACCACCTCTTCCATTCTTATTACCTCTAAAGCGGTCATCACATTATTACCTTCTTGAAATATTTCACCACTAATAGCATCAGATTCTGAGAATCGTGAAATCACCCTTGATGCCATGTCTCTAGCGCTAAGTCCTGGTCTCATTTTGGCACCAATAAAAACTAAAGGTGGTGGTAGTGTGTCTGCTGGTTGTTTCATCATTGAAAATGCCGACAGTAATATTTTCAAAATACTACTCATTGAACTAACACCACCGTTAGATGTTGTTGATTTTTGAGAACTTCTAGTACACTCTGACATAATTAAAAGGATATTGGACTATTCTCACGTATCAATCGAATAACACTTTGTGGTACACCAACTAAACTTAGTAGTATCGCTAATTGTGCATTGGCTTTTTCTTTAAGAGCTTCGACTTGATTTGCAGCAAGTAATTTTGTTATATATTTAAGTACTAATTGTAATAGTATTGTTAGTATCTTATCTCGTACAACATTAATTATATTTTTAATTAACACTTTATTCTGTCTTAATAAATCTATTGGGTCTATAAATTCAGCACCTTGACCATAAACAATCTTATAATTAAGTAGGAATATTGAGATTATCTTTGGACCTAATATGGCATTAACATATGCCCTTATCAGCGATTTAAACATGAGACCCATGAAGTCTAGTTGTACAGCATAATCGTCAACTGGGTCGCCAGCAAAGCTAGATACTTGGTTTGCCATGCTACTTAGGTTAGTTGATATAACATTTCGTTGTTCTTCTCGGTTACCAGTAGCACCAGTAAACTGCTCTTTTAATTCTGTTAAAAATTCTATAGGTATATTTACATCAACATCACCACAGGTTTTAATTTGTCGTATACCATTTCGTCTATTAGTTGCAACTTCTTTAATATCCTGTAATTGTTCATCAGAGAACTCAAAATAGGTATTATCTATAACATAATCCTCATCTGCGTTAGTTATACACTCGATTACATTATTAATCTGCTCTTCCATTTCTAACTGTGACTCAGTTTTATTAACTGATATATCAACCGAAACACTACCAAATAAACCATCAATTAATTTCGTTATTAATTGTGTTGATGGAAATAATGATACGCTATCAATAAAGTCGTTATTTAGTTCAGTTAACGTCTTAGTATCGTAAGCTGGGTTTGCCTTTATTGTTAATGTATTAAATGGAACACTAGCGTTTTGATTAAACTCAAAATCTAAAATATTATTCCATGATTGTGCGGGTGGCCCCTCATTTTGTATTGTGTAATATAAGAAAGTATTAAAATCAGTAGAACCTAAACCAGCTGGAACATCTTCATACATAAGACCACCAGCTTGTGTGGTTGGGTCTACTTTGAATACATTAAAAAAGTCAATTTTACTTACCTTTATCTCTATACCAAGACCGCCACTTTGTAACCACAATGGTAATAACGGGTCAACACCACAAGAGGTTAAACTCTTTAATTCAACCTTAAGAGCGTCTTTAATGGCAACTTCTATCGTTTCAGAGGCGTAGGTTAAAACATCCACTAACGTGTCTCTAAGCTCCTCAAAACCAGTTAATGATAATACTAGGTCAATAAGAAATTGTTGTGGGTTTGCTGAACTATTAACCGATGGGAATGAGTTATTTATTTTTAACTGAGGAAAATCGTCAGTTAAAGTTCGTAACGCTGAAATGTTACCAAATACCTTTTCTTTGTCGCTTAATATTGACATTACTCTTCATCTTGGTTTTTAGCCTTACTTTTCTCATCAATCATTTTTCTAACCATACTAAAGTCATCTAAATTGACTTCACCACCAGATGTGTTTGAGAGTGTTGCTGCAATATCACCAGCATGTTTTATTGAATCATTCTGTAATTTAGCTATCTCAAGTTTAACTTTTATATTTGCCGTCTTTTCTTTGATGGCATCAGTTTTAGCTTTTGATATCTTTGTAAAGTCATCAACGTCAAGAGGTTCTGCTGACGTTGCTAGTTCATTTATTGTTGATTGTGCATCCTTTATGTTTACACAAGCCTCATTATAGACTTCTTGTAACACACCCTCTAAACTGGTTGTGTTATTAACTTTAACGTGTTGTTTCTTTTTCCTAGGCATGGATATAATGAATTAATCGTTGTTATAACTATAAATATCCCATAATTACTAATTTAATTAATAATCACCTTTATCTATACCGTCAAGTTTTATTATTTTGTATAAAACCTTATATCTTTTCATTGAGTGTCTGATGTCTTTTGTTGATAGACCAGATATGTTTCGCATTATTTCTAAAATGGCAATTTTATTATATTTATTACCGTCACTTAGTGCGTTTAATATCGTTTCGCGTTCACTTAACATTGTTATCAATGTTTCACCTAACTTCTCCTCTATTTCGGTAAGTTTCTTTTTATTACCTGATTTAGACAGACTTATCTCCTCATTTATACCATCGATTAAACCCTTTATGAACTTATCCAAATTAAGGTCAGTTGGGTCCATTTCGTATTGGTAATCCTCCTTTTTTTCCAAGGAACTACTAACGTTGTCCCACGAATCAAATCTCAATTTGTGTTTGTCATCATCTATAAGTCTACCAATAAGGTATCGTTTGATTATTGTCCCATAATAAGAATAAGCCTTTGTGTTCTTTGTCACATTGAATTTATCCGCTTTCAATATTAAATTACCTAACGCATCAGCGTGTAGTTCCTCAAATGATATGCCTTCTCTATAGAGCTTGTACCTTTTTATGATGTATTCCACCATCTTATTCAGAGGCTCCCGTAAGTGTTTGTTGTATATTATGTTTCTTTCGATTTGATTATCTGAAGTAACATAAGCTATAACAGCTTTTTCCTGTTCTGGGCCGAAATAATTATCTGTTGTTTTTTTTCGTCCCTTTGCCATATTATTTATTTAGTCATTGTAACTTATTTTTCTATCCTCTGGCCAGTAATACTCTTTCTTGCTTGAGTTAACCACCACTTTGACTCTACTGGGTCAAGTTCAGTTGTATATGAATGAAATAGTGAACCGTTTCGCATGTTAGTATGCTTATACCCGAATTTAGGTATTGTCATAACCTTAGCGTCATTATATGTCATTCGTAGTAAAAATTCATAAATGAATGTTAGTTTAATTGATGGTTTAAACCCACCAAAGTCATCAAATAAAGACTTTTTAATCACCATTCCGTCAATATTAAAGTTCTGGTACGTTAATAGTGCATTTGTATCTAACATTCCCATCTCATCAGAGAATCTATATGCCCATACCGCTTCATTTGTTGTACCAACAAATTGACCACTTCCGTCAACGTCAGCAATTATTGGTAAGAATATATCCATTTCTGGGTAAGCGTCTTTATATTCAACAACATTTTTAAACCAAATCTTAGCGTACTCGTCATCGTACTCTAGGATTGATAAGAATGTTGTCTTAACTTTGCTAACACCAAAGTTAACTTGGTTACAGAAGTCAGTTTCACCATCGTTTTCCAAAACCTCAAAGATTTTCTTATTTTTACCAAAATCATAGGTCGATACATACTTGTATGCTTCGCTACCCTTTGGGGTTACCACCAATACTTTGTCTGGTGTTACCGTTTGTTCGTTGATGCTTTGGATAGCAATATCAAACAATGGTTTTGTACTATCAGCCAATTCATGTACTGGTAGTATTACTGTTACGTCAGTTTTATTACTCATTTGTTTCAGTTTTAATTTCTTGTAATTCATTAGTTTTGTCCATCAACGCTTCAATCTCAGCAATTCTATTAGACATTAGATTAGAATACACAACCTCTAATTTATCTCGTTGAGCGTCAGATGTATATACACCAGTTGTCTTCTCCATATTTTCAAGAATTTCAGATGGTTCAGCATCTTCTAGATAAAGTTTCAAATATCTACCGATTAGTTCTGGAATGTTATTCGTTGTATTTGTCCAAATACCGTTATCTTTTACCATTGGGTTCCCATCTTCATCCTTAACTTCCATCCATTCTGGTAGAATGTTAGGCATCTTTCCGATTACAGGTGTTTTACACTCCATAGCTTCGATTGGGAATGTCCCAAATCCAGACAAGTCATCAACCCATACAGCGAGACACGATTCACCCAACTCTTGTGCGAATTGCTTTCTCGATAACCCTCTCAACTCTTTAAACGTAATCCACTTATACAGTGGGTATTGTAGGTAAAAAGATTTAGTTATCTTAATAACGTCACTTTGATTTCTAGCTACAAGAGTTACAATAGGTTTTTTAGGTTTATCACTATTCTTAAAGTATTCTGGAATACTAACAGGTATAACATGCGTGTTAGCGTCTGGAAAATGACTCTTAACGTGCTCAGAAACCCTTTCACTAGTTGTAATAACGTCATTGAAACCATAATCAGTTGTCCATCGCTTACCAATTGGTAAAACCTCAAACATATATTCTGGACTTTGGGTAAAAACAATTTTCTTACATGGCATCTCCTTTACTTGGTCCATTATACTTGCAAAAATTTCAGGGATAACCATAAAATCACTAGCCTTTACCTGTAACTCTTGTGATTCGATTGATACGTGACTTAGTTTTGAATACTCTTCACCAAGCCATTCTTTGATACCCATACCATCTTCATCACCGTTAAGTCGGTAATCGCTCTTCTCATGTAAGATATGTGCATTGTAACCCAATTCCGTTAACACCTTCACATGTTCATATATGTTGGCAACCCCAGCTGTAGGGTTCCCTTTGGTATCCAATGTGAAAAAGTAAAAATTGGCTTCTTTGTTTTTTAGTTCCTTTAGAACTGTTTCTAGTTTACTAGTGTTTTCCATTTTTTTTATTCGTAAGTTTTTATTATATTATAATATTCCAATGTATTAAATGCCACATTAAAGTCAAGTGACGCGTCTTTTAATACTTTAGTAATACCAAGACCGTTATCACCACCTTCTGGTGCATGTCGCATTAGTGATTCAAACAACATTGAGATTAATTCGTATTTTACAGCATTTACCTCTAGCGTTGACGGTACTGTACTCACAGTTTCTTTAGTTATTGTTTTACCGTCACCATTTGTGGTTTTTTCTAGTAACTTTTCTTCCACAACACCACCTTTTTGTTTGGTAACAAAATCACAGTAAGCTTCAATATCAATATAGTAATCCATACCGCTCATTTAGTTTTTATTTATAATCTCTTGTCTAAGGTCTTCATCAGATATGAACTCTTCTAAGGAATCAATAGTAAAATCAGCTTTAGTCTCTTTGTTGTATGAACATGTAACCTTTGTTGATGTTTTACCCTCTGGTTTTGAGTCAAGTGCTATTGGGTTAGCTGTTATTAGAATATCAGCGTGGTCCCACATCTCCTCATATGTTTTAAAGAATTTAATATTTGGTATTTCAGACTCTAGTTTTGATAGGAAGAATAGTGTCGCTGGAATTGCTCTACCCACAGCTCTAGTCATTATAACAAACTCAACATCCTCTTCTTCATCAATCATATCCATATATAGCATGTTGAGTTTACCAACAATGTTATCATGTAATTGGTCAGGGTGACCGAAGATTTCTAAAGAAGCTTCCTTATAGAAGAGGGTATACATTTCCTCTTTTGATTCGAATTTATAGTGCTTTACCAAATCGAAATCTGTAACATCGTCTTCAGTTACGACATATTCTTCGTCTTCACGAATTTTTGACATAGTATAACTTAAGTGACCTAGGAAATCTCGTAAAACTTCATCGATAGTAATACCTATAACATTCATTTTAATTAGTTTAGGTATTTAATATAGTATTTGTAACTATTAAGTCAAGTTACCACTCAAACTTTTCAGTAAAAAACCTTTTAATTCTACCTATCGTTGTTAATTTTTTAGGTAATACTCGTTTAATATCAGTAATGACATTTTTATTTTTAGTTAGTGGTTGTTTTGTTTGTGTTACTTTTTTAGTTTTACCCGATTCAATTTCTTTTGATAGCGCCATAACATCCTGAGTGGGGTAATTTTTTAGTATTTTACTTATTAGTGGATTCCTAACGACATCACCATTTTTAAACCCAAAAAAACCTATTTCTGGTATATTCTTATGTCTAAGAACCAAATCAAATAAACCACTAAACCTAACGTCTTTATATCTATCTGATTGGTCTAAGTCACCAGATATAACTAATTTACTATTTGCACCAATTCTAGTTAGTATTGATTTACATTGGTCTGGTGATAGGTTTTGAGCCTCCTCAATTATGATTATTGAGTTGTCTATACTTTTACCCCTGATGAAACCTAGTGGTTGTATTATTAACGTGTCAAGTTCCTCTAACCGCATTCGGTTATACTTACCTATAATCTTATCAAATATATCTAAGCTTGAGGCGATATGTGGTTCCATTTTTTCCCTCTCAGTACCTGGCATAAAACCAAGCTTTTCATCAGCTTCAACAGCTGGTTTAGCGATTATGATTTTACCGTAACTGTTTGAAACGTTCTGAAGTAGTTCAATGGCTCTAGCAATTGCTATAAAACTCTTACCAGTACCAGCTGGTCCGTAAGCCACCGTAATTTCATGGTTTGTTATTATTCGAGCATATTCTTTTTGTGCTTCGTTCTTGCACTTTAATCTGTACCGATTTGATAATACTTTATTAACCATCGGCTCGAAATCCACATCACCAATTCTATTGTTGGGGGACTTACTACCTTTTTTTACCATATATTGTAAACATTTATAAGTAAATACGCTCTTAGATACTTAAGTTTAAATAAAATCAACGTAATTTACAGAATCTGGTGCACCTTCTTTTCGTTCAACAGTATCGTATTTCGCGTCCAGTTCTGTTTGCCTGAATTGTTCAATCACACTTTCACCCCATGTGATAGTTTTTGCCTTAAACTTAATTACGTAACTACCGTCAAACTCAATTATCTTATCGTATGAGTCAATGCTAAACTCAAAGCATCGACTATCCGCAATACCAGTGTCTTTATATGTTGTAAACGATACCGAATCTATATCTATTATTGTTGACGTTCTGGGATTTTCTATAGTTTTTTTAATATCCATTATAAACATTTTGTTTATTCTATCATATTCATCTGGATATTTATTTACGTAAAATTCCAATAGTTTTGTATCACCATCTATATCCCTTATATTAAGTTTTTTAAGATATCGCTCAAGTCTGAATTTTGGAGCTATACTTCTATTTATCTTAATTTTACTCTCCTTTTTAATGTGTGAGGTGTATTCATTTAGTGTAACACTACCTATAGGGTTTGATTCTATTACACCCAAAGATTCTTTTGTATTATCAACATCACTTAGTATGTTACCGTCTAACATATTAGTGTAACCCATTGTTTCGGCTGATGTATTATCTATAACTAATTCTAACTCGTATGAATCATTATCATCGATACGTATCTTTTTAAGTTTTTGCTTATAGACCTTATCTTTAGCTTCGTATTTGGCGTTACCGTCCTTATCTTTTTTTACTGTAAAGTCTTTACCTTGTAGATAGTCCAGTATTTTATACATTCGCCATCTTAGATTTTTAACCTCTTGGGTTACCCGACCTTGCATAAGGTCAAGGATGAACTGGTTCTGATTGATTTGTTGTTCTTGGTTAGCGTCATCAGACAATGAACCGCCAGACTGTTTAAGGGTGTTCCTTTCAACGTTTGACAGCGCAATCATTATCGCTAGTATCTGACTATATAACCAATTCACGCATTAAGTATACTACCGTCTTGGTCAATAATAAAGTGTCTAACTGATTGTTTTTTAACAAATGACGTTGCCTCACCAAGAGTGTCAAAAGTCTTTATTAGTGTGAAAGGGACATATGGTTCCATGTGACCATACGAAACGGAATCGA
>Ga0098052_1002101_pt1 | contig 12138 bp, 10 predicted proteins | sample 15_taG_FD_81591 | JGI IMG/M metagenome (GOLD analysis project Ga0098052, IMG submission 81591) | Marine viral communities from the Subarctic Pacific Ocean - 15_ETSP_OMZ_AT15312 metaG | ecosystem: Environmental > Aquatic > Marine > Oceanic | place: Pacific Ocean | collected 2015-01-18 | reverse complement strand
TGCAACATTTTGATTGAAAAACCTACCGGCTTCAGTTTCGAATTTTGCAGAATCTGCAAAAGCCGCTACATCGTAGCCTTCAACATCACCAGCTAACTCTTGTGAGTAAGTAGCAATATTCTGCTTGTATAGGTTTTGCCCATGTCTCTGTGGAGCACCAACCGTGTATAACTCGAATCGTTGGTCATCACTTACGGCATAAGAACCACCGAAGTAGTAAGCCCAAGCGTCTGTCCAAGTTCCATCAATGAAACCATCACCAGTCTTACGAACTAATGTTCCACTAAGTGCTAGTTTATCATTGATTAAACCCGAGTTATAATTCAAAGTAGATTTAAGAAAACCACCTTCACCTACTTCTTGTTTGAACTTACCACCCTTCTCATGTTGAGCGGGATCGGTAATGATGTTCATAGTTCCACCGATTGAAGGCGTTGCTAGATTTACAGCTGATAGACCTCGTTGCATCTGAATGGAAGCAGTGGCATCACCCACTCCATCCCAATTAGACCAATAGACCCATCCGTTCTCCATATCATTCTGGGGAACACCGTTTATCATTACTGCAACATTTCTTTGGTTGAAACCTCTTACGTTAATACGAGCATCTCCAGCGCCACCACCCTGTTGTGTTGCATAAACACTTGGTGTAGTGTTTAAAGCCATTGGAATGTCTTGAGATCCAAGACGAACTTCCATATCGACCTTAGTTACTGTTGTGTACGCAACAGGCGTTGTTGCATCTGCCCGGGAAGCTAATACTTCCAAAGCTGACATTGTAACGACATCTACTCCTAATACGAAGTCGATAGATACATTGTCTTCACCCACCACAGCTGCTTGAGTCGATGGTGAATATCCAATAACGGAAGCTGTAAGGTCGTAGTTACCCGGGTCTAGATCAATATGATATGAACCCATATCATCTGTTGATGTACCCAACTCAGTACCTACGACAACTATATTAGCTCCTGCTAATGGTTTGCCTCCTTCAGCAGTAACAGTACCCACAACAGCTTGTCCTAACAAGACTATTGGAGCAAAAAACATTACTAATGATGAGACCAGATTACGTTTATTCATTAACGTTCTCCTCGTTTGTTTTAGTTAAGACACATTTTTCTACAGGTGTGCCAGCTGCCTGTCCGCAAGGGTATATGAATTTAATTTGTATACTCCTGGTCATCATTGTCGCCAGTGTACGGAATGATTTCACAAACATCGTTATTACAAAATTTATCCACATCCGCCGCTTCTCCTTTGACGGCTCCAAAGGATAGTTTATTCAATTTGGATAACATTTTGGTATATGTCTTTTCATCGATTGCCTCGTAGGGCATTTGTTTGTAGGCACCATATTCATGTCTTGGTAGCAAACTGATACCTTTGAGTCGATATTGAAAATAATTTAACACATGTGGTAATTCATTCGCTTCCGTTTCGGGATTGAAAGTAGCAGTGCAGCTGACCTGATTGTCTGCCCAATGTCTTTGTAAGAATGATGCTAAACTGAATTGCTCCCATATGGACAGGTCTCCTACAGTCCTGATTCCCTCACCGACATCTACTGGAACTTCCACCACTACCGTTGAATCTTCTGAACCAAAGGCTGGTTCTACATGATAATTAGCTTTTCGTAACGGTCCTAATAACTCACTGTGTTTAGATATTCTCATTCTACGAACATAAAATCTTGATTCTGGATAGTGCATCCCAGGAGTGGCCCCCACCAAGAGAGACACTGTACCACTAGGTTTCACAGATGTGGTCTTGATTGATCTCGGTACAGCTAACCAATCACTGTAATCTTTATCCCAAGTCTGAATGGTGTTGTATCCCGTGTCTAACCAGATTCGTAATTCATCCAAACCACGTTTAGTTATGAACTGAGCTACTCCACTCACTGAACAACCTATTCTGCGGTTCCTTAGCATGACTCTATTGGTCTCGGGCCAATGGGTCTTACCAAGAGTGACCGTCTTAGCGTACAGATAGGCATACTTGAGCGTTCTCTGATAGTCATCTAACGAGTCGTGGTTGAAAGGAAATGTCTCTACTAGACAGCATAACTCATATGACTCCAATGATTGTTCCAGACAGGGATTACCACCTGCAACTCTGTGGTCTTTATCATCTCCACCATTTTGCATACGAGAGAATTTTCTCATATTTTCCAACCAAGCCAATCCTGGCTCCCCATTATCTGCTATGCGCTCACATACATCCGTGTAATCCATACCAAGTTCAGCAAAGATGCTATTATTACTAGTCCATCCATACTGTTCCCGATGTGGGTTCGCTTTATAATTTTTTAAATTTAGATATTCTTCATCATGTGGATCACCAAATACGATTTCAGCAGTTCTCCTCACATTACCGGCTACTACGCATTTACCGATGAGATTCATTATGTCCACGATTGTGGTTACTGTGATTGGAGCTCCTACGTTCTGTTTTAATATATTTCTGATCTCTTCATGAACTTCTTTTAGTGGTTCATGACCACTCGCAACTCCACCAAATCCATGGATTGGTTCACCGGCTCCCCTAATTAAATGATAATCGAATTCTACTGGAGCTGTTCCGTGGAAATAGCTCTCTAATAATAACTCAACTGATTCAACCCAGCCTTCACGAGTATCTGGTATTTCAAATATTTCTTCATTTCTGTTTTTATTGACTCCCTTGATGATAATTGCTCCGGCACCTTTAGTATCAAATCCAACTCCAACACCCAACATACTTGCGTCCATTAAGAACGTGAATGGTTTGGACATATCATCCTTGATTGTCTTTGTTGATACAAAAGCACAATTGTTTAGGGCGGCATACAAACCTTTTTCTTCAGTGATGGGAGTTCCCATAGCCCAAAGACCTCGACCGGGTGGCAGAAACTTCATATAAAAAATTCTATCGTACATCTCTTGTGCGGATCGTTGAGCTTGCCATGGATTCCAACCCAATTGGTGTGAATCAATCCAATTCTTTTGCATAGAGTAAGTTCCCTCTACGACGCGTCTGACTGTTTCCCACCAACGTTCATTCTTTCCATCCGCTTTGAGACGAGAATAAGTCCTCATATAAACCAATTCACCCAATCCGTTAAACCCGAATGGTGGTTTTTTCCTCATGTAGGTCTTGACGAAGTTATCCGTGAGTTTAAATTTTTGTTTTTCCATTTAGGATCCTTATGATTAGTCGCTCATTAACTCTTCGTATTTGTTGGCCAAGATCTGTTTTGAGAGATTGTCCCGATTGTCTATTTTCCGCTGCTGTTCCTTGCCACCGACCGAATCACTGTAATAAATATCAACGTGTCCGTTATTAGTATTGACTTTTGCTGGATAAGTTAGTCCATCTGGTCCGAAGCGATTTTTAATGATATGGAATCTTCCAGTATTACCAATTTTATCTTCTACCTTCCTGGAGAGAGACATAACGAAATCTGCTGTCATGATCTTAATATAACTCTCAGAGACCTTCTGGGCCTCTATGATGTCTTCATCAAGAGCACTTCTGTTTGCCTGACTGGCTGTCCAGATCGGTACTTGAAGTTCTCCAGCTAATCCCCGGAGATCTTCATAGATATTTCCTAAAGCGTGTCTCATCTCTTTTGCTGCGGATGCATCTCTCATCACATCCGCGTAATCTACAATTACGAGATCAATTTCTCCTTCTAAGGTTCTAGTTCTTTGAAGGTGAGATGATAAAGAGTGCACGCTTGCTGTTTTGGTTGGATAATACTTTATAATAAGATTGCCTGGAAGGTCGGTAAGTTTTTCCTCTACATCTCCTTTATGATACTTGAGATTCTGATTTGCTATTCCGGTAAAAATACTATCGTATCTGAGACCCACATACGCCTCATTCAGTTCTAAAGAGTAATGAACAACCGTCTTACCTCTCTTAACAGATTCGGCTCCAATCGCTGCAAGTATCCAACTCTTTCCGACTCCTGCTGGTGCTACGACCACGCCAAGCTCGCCTCCTCCTAGTCCACCCTGCATGAGTTCATTAATGACTTCCCATGGAGTTTCAATTGTGGTTCGAGCCATTTCCTCATAGCGAGCTTCTATCATGGTGAGATACTTATGTCCAATATCACGCTCCATTCCAGCCTTCATGGCTTCATCTATGAGCTGTTTAATTACCTCAAAGTCTCCATTCTGTTCCAGCACAGAAACTGATTCCATAATTGCTGTTTTGAGTGCTTGATTCCTAAAGAAGTCTACCGTTTTATCCTGAACAAATTCCAGGTCATCAGATTCAAAACTTCGAAATACTTCCTTGAGAGTCTCAACTACAGAAGTCTTCAGTATTTCATTTTCAATTTCACTCACTGTTACTTTGAAAGCATCCATGGTGATGGATTTATTGTATTTGATGAAGTAGTCTTTACAGTGCTTGATTATCCACTTAGCGGAATCCCCATCATAATACTGCTCATCTAGTATGTCTACCACTTGCTCAAGAAACTTGGGTTTAGTCATAAGAGCTACAATGCTCTTAATCTGGAACGAGTGTCCAAACTGAGACAGATTACTAATCCCCATAAATGCCTCCAAATCTATCCAACCGGACAAATTCAATCAACCAAGAGTCCATATCAGGAATTTGTCCCCACAGCTTATCTTGCATAAACATTGTAGAAAATTTATATTTAACCAATCTAGGTATCTCCCTTTTGAGTGCTTGTTGAGTATATCGTTTATTGTGATTACTAATATCCACCTTATCTAATTGCATGAGTAGATAATTTCTCTTCAATGTAAGTTCATTGTTCTTGATATTTTCTATCAATTTATAGTTAAGGTCTGTGTCACGTGAGAAATTTATCAAATCTTTCACATTAAAACAACTATTTTCTGTTATTGGTTTAATATATTTTTTTATCGTCTTGAGTCCTGCACCTTGAATACCTGGAATGTTATCCGACTTATCTCCAGATAAGACTCTATATGTGAGAAAGTTCTCGGACTGGATCCCAAATTCAAGAAAAATCTTTTCAGTTGTATATTCTATCTTTTTGGTTGGACTCCACACAGTGACTCTATCGCTGATGAGTTGATAGAAGTCCTGATCTGTGCTCATGATGATAATCCTGCTATCCACTAATAACTGTTGGGAAATATATGCAATGATGTCATCCGCTTCGGTGTAATCAATACTAACAATTGAGACTGGAAGTTCTTCGAGATACCTGATCAGTCGCCCAAGTTGCAATTTCATCGATTGATCTTCATCTTGAGGAGCCGTTCCCCAATCAACATTACGGTTGAACCCCCGTTTTACTTTTCGATTGCCCTTATACTCCGGATAGAGTTTACGACGTCTTTTAGCGCCATTCATCCCATCAAACACTATGATGCATCTGGTTGGTTTTATCCTGTTCAGCGTAAATCTAAGTGATTTCAGAAAACCAATTATACCTCCGATGTGAACACCATCGTCATTCAGAGATGGATTGGCGCTAAAAGCTCGTATGAACGTATTTAAGCCATCAATGATGAGAACTCGACTGTTAATGTCAAATGAGCTCTCATCATTTTTAGCATGCTGTTCTTCTATCTGAGAAAGTATAGATAAATATCGCTTATCAATTTTCTCAGATGTCATCTATTACGTCGCTTGTTTCTTTGACATCATCAATGCCAAGAGTTTGTGATTGATACTTCAGAACACTTTTGCTGCATATTAACTCGTATATGTATTTCCTGAGTTCATCATCGTTATCGAGTTTTTCATTCCATTCTTTAGATTGGAATTTAATCTCTTTACCGTTGTGATCCACAAGTGTATACCATGCACCAGCCTGTTTGAGCAACTTATGTTCTTTCAATACAGATAACCATCCTCCAAAATCATCAATACCCCTATCGAAGTACAACTGAAATTCAGCTGTCCGTAGTGGGGGTCCCAATCGATTTTTTATGATCTGAGCTTTGATCTTCATCCCTATAGTATGGTTCTTTGTATCTTTTATCTGGCCACCATTCTTTAGTCGGATTCTAGTAGAAGCGTGAAACGGAAGAGCTTTACCACCACTGGTCGTCCAAGGATCTCCAAACATGACGCCCAACTTCTGCCTGAGTTGATTTGTGAAAATCAACGCTACCTGCTGTCGAGCAACCATCTGAGTGATCTTCCGCATAGCTTTTGAGATGATAATGGCTTTAGATGTTGCCCATCCATCTTTCTCAAAATCTGCTTCCATCTCTACCTTCGTAGACGCTGCTGCCAGACTATCTACCATGATGGTAACCATTCGATCCTGATCAGATTCTCTGATCTTTGTTATTATGTTCTCGATAGCCTCAAAGATCTCTTCAACGGTTTCGAGTTGGACATATAACATCTTAGACGCGTCTATGCCGATCGCTTCCAAGAACTCTGTAGAGACTGCTGATTCAGTATCGATGTATACGGCTATACCACCTTGCTTCTGAGTATTTGCCAGGATGTGGGCACCTATAAGGGATTTCCCGCTTCCTTCTAACCCATTCAACTCTGTGATTTTCCCCACAGCGATTCCACCATAAGCCTTATTAGAGATCGCTAGATCAAGCATAGATGAACCCGTAGAGATCCATCCAGTGACATCAGTTGGAGATGAACCTTCGTCTAAAAAGAACGCAACTTGTTGGTGCTTGAACTGCTTATTGAGCTCACCTGCAATGACGCTTGCAAGCTCATCTTTTGTAGTCATGTTACTTAGGACGCAAAGAGTTCATCAAATGCATCATCAACAGATGCAACTGTCTTTGAAGAAGCTGGTGCTGCTGTCGGTGCAGCCACGGCCTGTGCATCGTCTTCCGTCGATGACGGAGTCAGATAATTAGACAGAACCTCTTTCAGTTCATCATAAGATGGTTCCGTATAGAGATCGGTGATCTCTGTCTGACTGTTTAGAAGATTTTCCATCATGTCTGCATCTTCTACCATACCGGTCTGATTAGGCTTGACTCTGATTGTAGTCTTCCCGTACTGATTACCAGCTTCTGCTGGAGTCTGACGTTCTACTACAATGTCTCGACCCGCCATGGAATCTGAGATATCACCATAATCAGGGTCTGCAATGAAACTGAGAAGTTCCTGATAGACGGTCTTGCCAAAGCCCCAAAATTTCACACCTTCCTGTTCTTTACCACGAACCAATACTGGAGCGAAAGTTCTCATCTTGGGCTCTAAGCGTTTACCTTGGATCCATTCATCCTTTTCACCGGTTGATTTTAACTTGCCGGCAAACTCGTTGATTGGATCTGGTCGTCCAAATGATACTGGTGATAGATGGGTTTTGTTGTCACCCATACTGTAATGGAAATACAGCTCAATGAACGGGTTGTCCTTGTTGAACTTATACGGTACGATCCGAATTTGTGTCTTTCCTGCTGGGGGTTTCCAAAATGAGTCTGCTGTTGATTGAGTCCTTTGGAGGGAATTTAACCTATCTTTGATTTGTTGAATATCCATGATATTCTCCTTATTGTTTAGTGTTTATTGTTTAGTGTTTATTATTTATCGTTTAATCGATAACCATTGTATATATATATGAACCAAAATTCCAAAACATTTATTTTATATTTACCATTTATGGATTGGACATTTGGCTGACTTATAATGAACCTTCACGTTCATGAAACATCCGCATTCAGGACATCTTCCATCCACCTTCCCGGTATCCGGGTTAGTCTCATCATACATCAGCAGTGGGCAATCTAAGCAGGTGTCCCAACGCTTCTGTGCTTCTTCCTTGGTCGTCAATACTCGTTTCCCTCTGAGGAACAGCTTGAGTGATCTCCAATGTTCAACTGCTATGTTTCGTGCCATATCGAGATTGCTGGGCAGCTCAGTGGGTCGTTCACCAGAGAGCATTTCCTCTACTCGATCTACATTGTGCAATTCTTTTTCAGTGGGATTTCTATCGACCGTTGGCTTTGGTTTAGCCACTATTGGACACCTAAGTGCCTCATCAGACGACTCAGTTTAGCATCAATGGACCCTACTCTCTGGTCCAATGATAGGCCCGATCGAGCTGAAATCCTCTGTAGAACGGTATCAACCGGTACGATGTTTTCGAGATGAGAATTCTCTTCTGTCCAGGTCGTATATTTGATTTTCCATTCGTTGATCTGTTCTGGAGTGAAATTTGCATTTGGTGGAGTTGGAGCTTGAGATCTAGGTCTTGGACTTGCAAGCATTTCCTGTGCGGTCTTGAGATTCTCAATGTGAGAATTCTCTTCTGACCATACTGTGTATTCCTGTTTGAATTTATCTTCCTCCTCAGGAGGGACATCCAACAGTGGTATCCTTGGCATTGGTGTGACTGGTTGCTGTAGTGGTGGTATCTTCTCTCCAGCTGCCCATCTGATCAGAGTTTCTTTGTCCCGGGACCCACACACATTGTTACCAGTGCTGGGGTCGATGAAAAATGGAGTTCCGCAACTGAATGGAAACTTCTCCTTCAGTTCATCTCTGACCTGTCTGTTCTCTGGTTCTTCTAGATCGAGTTTCAGAATGTTGTAACCGTCTTTGTTCATCTGATCGACGATCGGTTCAACCTTCTTGCAGTATGCACATCCTACAGTGTAGAAGTAATACAGTTCTGATGTATTGGTGGTTGACTTCATAATAACCTCTTTGTTGTTTAAATTTCTATAATCTTAAATATTCTGGTCGTAATTTTGTTCAGTCCCTGTGAGTTGGTAACCAGGATGGTATTCTGGAAGTTCTCCCATGGGATGATATACTTGGTATCCAGGACCCCATTGTTGAGATTCTTAATCGTCTCATTCAGAGCGTTGATCGTGTACAGGGTGTTCGTATGCTTCTTCCGATGCAGAGATATCGTATTCGGGACTTTATTGTAATCGAGATCTTCATGGAGTTCTACGTTGTACGTACAGATGAATTCATTTGGTGTGTCTTCATTTTGGAGCACGTATATCTTCCGGAATGCAATATCGTAGCTGGAAGTGATGAGTGCTGTGATGGCATCCAACTCAGACTTCGTGGTGAATGTACAGAGGAGTTGTGTTTTCAAAATTTAGATCCTATGAAGGCTCTCAAACAATCTATTGTATTGGGACTTCCAGGGTTTGGTAGACTCGCCCATATCATTTGCCGCATAAGGACTTTCACCCATCACTCTTTGATAAAAATCTTCTTCATACGTAGCAGCGAAATTCGCAAGTTCCATATGACCAGCATTTGATTCTAACTCACCTCTCTCGAGAGCTCCTGCTACAACCCAGTATGCTAGTTTTTCTTCTGGCTCATCTGGTTCCTGCAATTGTTCTACTCTATCAACCATGTCTTTATAATCTCCTTCATCGGATAGTGTGTCCATGGCTATCGTGTAAGCATCCATTCTCGATGCATCATCCGGGATTGATGCAATCGTGTCATCTATACCGGTCTCAATCATATCAGCTGATTCTTTGTTTGGATATGATGTATCCCAATCATCATCGTCTTCATCTCCGCCTTGTTTCCAAGTATCTTGTGCATACATATCAGAATCAACATCTTGTTTTGTAGCTTTTTCCGGTTCATCCGTTCCCATAAACTTTCTCGTATAGTCTTTCCCGAATTCAGAGTCATCGTCGTCGGGCTCATCTGTGCCCATAAATTTTCTCGTATAGTCTTTCCCGAATTCTGAATCAGGGTCTTCGGGCTCTCCTATCACATCCAGGACGGGTTTTAAAACTTGTGCGCCATCTGAGTGGATGTCTGCATAGTCCTGGATCTCCTGTTTCACTTCAGGAGATAGGTCTCTCGCCATGGCTTCCCAGTCTTCATCGTCTGCCATCCCTCGGTTTGCCTGATCCATCTTCCCGTACAGATCATTTAATTCAATTTTCTTCCCTCCATTGGACAACCCATCAGATAGGTCACCTATGGCTATCTTGGCATCAACGATATCACCTTCATCGTACTTATCCGTGACGGCTGTGCCCATCCCACGAGATTTATGCCCGGGCATCTTTGGTTTTTCTTTTGGTTTATCCTTCGCGAACACATCACCGGGTTTGACCTTCTTCTTCTCCAGAGGTGCATGTGACCCCTTCTTGATAGCTGCTTTCATGGCCTCTTTGGATCCAAATCGGACGATCCTGTCGGTCTCGGTGGACCTGGCTTTGAAGTCTTCCTCATTGAGGATCTCATATATGAGTCTCTCGTAATGCATGCTATATTCCTCCTAGGGACTCAAACAGTCTGTTGTACTGTTCTTTGAATGGTTGTTTGGATTCGCCAAAATAATCGTCTTCTTCATCTGGGTCTAAATCCTGTGCAAAGTCAGGTAACTCGGGTTCTTCATCTGGGTCTAAATCCTGTGCAAAGTCAGGTAACTCGGGTTCTTCACCCGGGTCTAAATCCTGTGCAGAATCAGGTAACTCGGGTTCTTCATCTGGATCTAAATCCTGTGCAAAATCAGGTAACTCGGGTTCTGTGTCAAGATCTTTCTCAGCAGCAGCTTGATATTCAGGATCAAAAAGTTTATCAACCATTCCAGCAGTTTTTGGATCCTTAGCCATTTTTGCTAAGTCTGGATACTGTTTAAATATCGCCTGTTTCATTTGTTTCGGATCACTTAGATCTGCATCAGCTGCAGCTGGTTTTGCTTCTGGTTCATCCTGTGCAGCTGGTTTTGCTTCTGGTTCATCATCAAAAGGATTCGCTGCTATCTTGGTCTGTTTGGGTTCTGGCTTCTCATCAGACTCGCCACCTCTTTCTTTATCTACTATATCCCTAGCGTCTTTGTAAGCTGGATGTTTGTCGCCCTGTTTGAGAACTCCTCCAACAGTCAGCTCGGGATTATCTTTCCACCAGCCAGTCTGTTGCATTACTGGATCTGACATATCAATGTGTCCGCCCTCTTCTCCTTCAGGATCTTGTTCAGTCAGTCCCTTCAACAGTTCATATAGTTTTCTTTCGTAGTGATTCAGTGGCATCGCGATTCTCCGTTACAGATATAAATATGCTTTTAAAGTCTTTTTCATTATGGTTTAGCAATCGCTGGATCTAGATTATCTAGTGCTATATTAGCCGTCACTAATAACCCCTCATCTACAAACCTATCGATAGTCTCTCCCGGGCTTCCGGTAACAAAATTACCAAATGCTGGGTTCCTTTCTAAAAATTCTTCACCCTTAACGCTTCTCTTGATTGTTTCTTTTGTATTGATAAATATTAATTTATCTAAACCATGTTCAGCTGCATAGTTAGTCATTAAATTCTTTGTAAATGCATTTCTGACTTTTGCTGGATCGTCTAACATATCCAATGTAAAATATTTCTCTGCATTGCCATGTGGATGAGCAATCTCTTCAAACTCTAAAATTGAATTTAATAATTCTTCTCTATCGATATTTGGATCACTAGCAAGTTCAACCACAACAGTTTTTATAAATTTACTATCGATGCCAGCTGTGGATGCCAGTTGTCCCAATGCCGTCTTATTAAATTGTCGAGGAAACACACGCTCGCGTTTTCCAACTCTGGCTCCGGACCCCTTCACTTCAAGATACTTTCCATTCCAGTTAAGATCTCCGGCTCCAGCATCGGCCATCTGAACGTCATCCAACATCATAGACAGAAATGTTTCTCCCTTACCTACACCTCTACCGCTTTCACTACCAAACATTGAGAGTAACTCTTTCAAAGATTCATATGACATATTAGATTTACCAAACACGTTGATTAAATTACCTTGGCTGCCTATTGCCTCATATGAAGGCTTATCATAAGCATCATAATTTTGTAAATCATCATTTCCGGATAAAATATTAAATATCTCTTGTGGTGCATTACGTTTACCAAATGTATTTCCTGTGATGTTAGCATTATCGGACATATTGGAGTCCCATGTCTTTTCGATGGATCTATTACGTATCGTTCGGGCTAGTTGCTTTACCAGGTCAGCATCCTGTTTAATTGAATCGGGTATACTGTTGATCCAATCATCTATTTGTTGTTGTTCTTGCTGCTCAGCATCACTACGCTCGTCTTCATAATCATCGCTTTTATCTACTTTTTTAGCTTTCTTCTGCTTCGGAGCAGACGTCTTGCTATCGGCTGAGTCGAGATTTGGATCAGCATCGACTGCAGCGTCTCTGGCGTCAGAGGTTTTATAACTGC
>Ga0098052_1002099_pt1 | contig 12140 bp, 10 predicted proteins | sample 15_taG_FD_81591 | JGI IMG/M metagenome (GOLD analysis project Ga0098052, IMG submission 81591) | Marine viral communities from the Subarctic Pacific Ocean - 15_ETSP_OMZ_AT15312 metaG | ecosystem: Environmental > Aquatic > Marine > Oceanic | place: Pacific Ocean | collected 2015-01-18 | reverse complement strand
GCCCTTGAGGAGCTAGTGGAGGAGATGGAGTGGCTCAACGAGCACCCTGAAGCAGAAACTACCCTGCTGGTGTTTCCGACACTTTTTAAAAGCTTCGACCACTACTTGGATTATGTAGAGCTTGCCGAGCAACTGCTAGTTGAGTTGGGCTACGAAGGTATTTACCAGCTAGCGACGTTTCACCCTGACTACTGTTTTGCCGATGCAGAGCCAGACGACGCAGCGAATTACTCAAACCGCTCGCCCTATGCCATGGTGCATTTGCTGCGCGAAGCCAGCGTTGAGAGAGCCATCGCCTTTTACGGCGACACGGCCGCTATCCCTGAACGAAATATCGCTTACTTAACAGCGTTAGGCAGCAAAACCGCTGAGGCGCAGCTGCAGCGATGCTACAACCTGCCTTAATTTGCATAGGGTGCCTAAATTAATTTTTATGTTTGCAGACCATTTTTAATGCAGCGTTGGAAGACCAGCAGACTAGCAACCTGCTGGCAGTAAGAAGAAAACCCTCTTAATAGCCTTATAACGACTTATGCATAACGTAAGTATCCACATAACCAAGCGATGAGTGGCAATAAGCGTTGGGCACCGTGCCAACAATGCTAAACCCCAGACGTTGCCATAAGGCCACGGCGACTTGGTTGCTGGCCACTACGGCGTTGAACTGCATGGCTATAAAACCATGTTGGCGCGCAGCTTGCTGTGAGTGTTCGCACATGGCTCGCGCAACCCCTTTACCTCGCGCGTGCGGCGTTACCATATAGCCGCAGTTACACACGTGGCTACCAGGGCCAGCGGCATTCGCTTTTAAGTAGTAACTACCTAGCAACTGCCCCTGTTCGTCTTTCACTGCAATACTGAGCAGTGGTGTTTTGCACCACAGTGAAAAAGCGTCGTCATAAGTGATGTTAGGATCTATCGCGTAGGTTTCTTCGGCAGCTACAATGGCCTGGAACGTAGGCCAAAATAGGGCGAACTCATCCGCAGTCATTGGTGAAAATTGAAGGGTTTGCATGGGGCTTTTCTCGTTCATTAAGGCATAAGCTACGTTAGCATATTCTGATACGGCTCAGCGCAGTTGCATCGTTCCCCACCGAGTGGGCCATAAATTACAACGAGAGGGCTTGGCAATGACCATAGAGAGCGCACTGACCTACTTTTTAGCTATCTTTGTGTTTGCCGTGACGCCTGGCCCAGGAATTTTTGCGTTACTAGCTAAGGGGGTGTCGGCGGGTACGCGTCCGTGTATCCCGCTGGCGCTGGGTATGACGGTGAGCGATGTGATCTATTTATTGCTGGCGTTCTATGGCCTAGCAGCGCTGGCCGAAAACTGGGGAGAAGCTTTTACTCTGCTTCGCTATGCGGGGGCCGCATACCTGTTTTACCTGGGCTGGAAGATGTGGACCGCGGACGTGACGCCTCACGCACTAGACACTATTCCGCTTAGTAGCGGCGCTTGGCGGCGGGATATCTTTAAGAGCTTTCTACAAGGCTTTCTGGTTTCGGCCTCTAATCCGAAGGTCATTCTGTTCTATATTGCGTTTTTACCCACCTTTATCGATCTCACCGTGCTAAATCGGAGCGATATGTTTCTGGTGGTGGGCTTAACGCTGGTTGGGTTGATGATGGGCTTAATGCTGGTAGCATCGTTTGCTTCCTCTGCGCGGCGCTTTTTTCAATCGGCGCGCGCTCAGAAAGGCACCAACCGTACCGCAGGCTCGCTGATGGTAGCGGCAGGTGCTTTTCTCGTTGCGAAAGGGTGAGTAGAGCGGCTTAACGTGCGGCTTGGGCAACAATCTCATAGCTACGCAGCCGATCAGCGTGGCTATAAAAGTCGCTATTAATCATAAGTTCGTTAGCGCCGGTACGTGCTTGAAACTCTTCTAATTGCGCTTTTACTGTTTCCGGGCCGCCAATAATAGCCGCCCCCAAAAACTGCTCTACTTGAGCGCGCTCCATGGGGGACCAGTCTAACGTGTCGACGGGGGGCAGTGACTGGGTCGGTTTACCACGAATCAAGTTTAAGAATTTTTGCTGAGCAGTGGTGGCCAAGTAGTGCGCCATCTCGTCACTTTCCGCCGCCATGACAGGCAGGCCCACCATCGCATAAGGTGCCTCTAAATGCTTAGATGGCCGGAAATTATCCCGGTATAGGCGCAATGCTTCAAAGAGATAGCCCGGCGCAAACTGCGCAGCAAAGGCGAAGGGTAGGCCGAGCTTTGCCGCGAGCTGTGCGCTGTAACCGCTGGAGCCCAGTAGCCAGATGGGGACATGGGTGCCTTGGCCTGGAACGGCTTTAACGGTTTGGCGAGGGTCCGCATCGTCTAAATAACGGCGCAGCTCTTCAAGTAGCTCTGGAAAATCATCAACTCCTGCATGGGCGTGGCGGCGCATAGCCCGCATGGTGGCACCATCTGAGCCAGGTGCGCGGCCCAGGCCAAGGTCAATTCGCCCTGGGTAGAGGGTTTCCAGCGTGCCAAACTGCTCGGCAATCACTAACGGTGGGTGGTTAGGCAGCATAATACCCCCGCTACCCACGCGAATGGTAGATGTTTTCCCCGCCACATGGCCAATCAGTACGGCGGTGGCCGCACTGGCAATCCCTGCAATGTTGTGGTGTTCGGCTAACCAGTAGCGCTGGTAGCCCAAAGACTCTGTGTGTTGGGCTAAAGAGACGCTATCACGAAACGTTTCAGCAGCGCTGCCGCCTTGGCGGATGGGCGCTAGGTCAAGAACAGAGAGTACGGTTGAGGCAAGTTGGCTCATAAGTCACCTAATAAACATGCATGGTCGGCGGGCCAAGTTGTTAGCACGCTTCATAATGCTATGTGTATGCGGGCAGCAACGAGCAAAAACAAGGTGTCAAGCGAGCAGAGTTACTCTCGGGGCGGTGTGGGTCGCACTAGGATTTCATTAACGTCAACATGGGGTGGTTGCGACAGAGCATAGATCACCGCATTGGCGATATCGCGGTCTGCTAGCGCGTACTTGGGTGGTTCATCAAAGAAGGGAGTATCGACCATGCCAGGCTCAATCAGCGTCACCCGCATGCCGGTGCCGCGTAACTCCTCGCGCAGATTATAACCAATACCCGTTACTGCCCACTTAGTGGCGCTATACATGGAGCCTGGGATGGTGGTGCGGCCTGCGGCGGAGCCGGTTAAAAGAATATGACCCTGGCGGCGTTTTAGCTCTGGCAAGCAGGCTTGCAGCGTAAGGCCAACGCCGTAGATATTGGTGAGAATCATCTCCCGCCAAGCAACATGATCGGCGCTGCTAAACCCACCCGGTGAGCCACCGCGACCTGCATTGGCGAATACTGCATCAATGTGGCCGAAGGTTTCAATCGCCTGTTCCACCATAGCTTGCTGCTGGCTTAAGTCGGTGACATCAACTTCGCAGGTGAGTACGTTCTCTGGACCAAGCTCTTGAGCAAGCGATGTCAGCTTATCGGCTGAACGAGCGGCAAGTACCAACTGGTAGCCTTCACGAGCCGCTGCACGAGCGGTGGCCGCACCAATGCCGCTGGAAGCGCCGGTAATTAACAGTACGCGGTCATGCATCGCTTACTCTCCTTGCTCATTAAACTGGGTGAGCTTTCAGCATGGCTAAAACCTAATCAGGTTGCAAATCGGGCTCAGCGCTGCTGTTTTTACTCTTTACGTTGCAGCATGGCAGAGAGGTCAAGAATCGACTGTGCCATATCCGCCATGCTTTTGCTTTGGTCCATTGAGGTTTTTCGCAGAAAGCGGTAGGCCTCCTCTTCACTCATGGACTGGTGCGCCATGATTAATCCTTTTGCCCGCTCGATTAGCTTGCGTTCACGGAGAGCCTTGCGGGTATTCTCCAGCTCGTCGCTTAGCCCCTGTAAGCGGCTGGATTGAGCATGAGTGAGCTCCAGTAGTGAGCGGCTAAGCGGAGAGTTGAGGGCGTTGGCGGTTAGGTCGCCAAGCGGCTGAGTAGAGTGAAGGGCTAGTAACTGTTCACAGGGCGCAGGCAGCGGTCTGTCAGGCTTCGCCTTCGTTTGTTCTAGCTCTGCTTGGGCCTGGACAATTTTATGATGGCAAAGGGCCGTTAATTGGGTATTCAGGGTGTCTTCAACCGTTTTAATCGTATCAATACGTAGGGTGGTGAGCTCGTACCAGGTTTCACCTAACGTATTGCCTGATGCCGTTTGGTGGTGAGAGCGCTGGCAAGCAATATCTCGCAACTGACAAATGCCCGCCAGTGTTCTAGGAGAGAGGGATTGTTGCCAAATCCCCAGAGCCTCTGGGGTGGCAAATTCTACAAAGGTGTCAAAGCAGCGCTGTTGGGCGTCAACCAACTGGTTCAGCAGCGTACGGTGGGCATTGTCGAAATGACCGAGAGTAAAACCAAAGGCGCCGCAGGCGCGCTCTTGCCCCGCCAGCTCTTTACCCTGCATAAGATGAAAAATAGCGACCAGGGCACGGGTAATGTCTGGGTCGACCGCTGTGTCGGCCGCTTCAAAAACAATCGCTAAGAGATTGCTAATGAGATGGTTAAACGCTTGAGTTGCTGCATCTGGCGATATGTTGAAGGTCTCAATTGCATGCCGTAATACATCTAGTTCATCCAGTGACAGCCAGACGGCAGCAATGCGGCGTAATAAGCGCGCTGTCGCCTGTGGCCGTGATTCCTGGCTAAGCGCTTCGAGACGCTGACGCATCGAGGCTTCCGCCGCTTGACTATGCTGCAGGTAAGTGGCTCGTCGAGTTTTAAAACGCTTGCCTTTTGAGGCTAAGTAAATCGTCGAGGCTCCTCGCTCGCGTTGAAGCACATGAATAAACTGGCTGACATCGCTGACAATATCTGCTGTGGTTGCTAGGTGGTTAAGGTTATCAATGTCGCAGCGCAGGGCGGTTAAGAGTAGCTGTTGGGCAGAAGACATGTTGATTTCCTTATTACTCGCCGCCTAAAGGTAAAAAGCCCCCACAGCGATGCGTATGCAGGGGCGGTGTTAATTAATATTAACGCAATGACAGTGCGCCTGCTCCTGTGTCTTTGCCTACCGCATCACGATAGGCGCTGGCTTCTTCTGCTTCGGTGGCATCACTAAAGCGAACGACCAGTACGCAGGAGGCAAGTACCAATACGGTTAAGCCGAGGTAAAAGAGGCCTTGCTGGTAGCTGAGGCTTTCGCTACGGAATAGAAACGCTGCCGATACAGCGCCCACGTTACCGCCTGCACCGACAATACCGGCCACTGCGCCCAAGGCTTTTTTATTGATAAAGGGCACCACACCAAAGGTGGCGCCTTCCGCCATCTGCACGAACAGGCTAAATACCAGCATGATGCCAATCGCCAAGCTGAGTACATGCATTTGCGAGAAGGTGACGAGAGCGATGCCTTCGCATAGTAGTGCGATAAAGAGCCAGCGGACGCGTCCTTTTAGCCCACCCTGTTTAGCGAATAGGTCGGAAAAAACGCCGCCAAGGGTACGAGCAAAAATGTTCATTAAGCCGAACAGGCCTGCGATTAAGCCGGCGGTTGCCAGGGTAAGATCGAATTTATCGAAGAAGTAGATTGCCGCGATATTGTTGATGGTCAGCTCGACCCCAAAACAGAGTCCGTACACCACAAACAGCGCCCAAACGCGGATATCCTTTGCCGCCGCTAAAAAGCTCTGGGCTGCGCCATGCTCTCCGGTGGCTGGCGGTAGTTCACCGCGGGCGCGCAGCTCGCTGAAGTTGCCGTCTGGAGCATCTTGAGTGAACAGCCAGTAAGCGATACCGGTAAAAAATAGCACTACGCCAGGCACGACCATGGCCAGACGCCAGCCGAGCGCCTCATTAACGCCTAGCATCAGCATGCCCGCAAAAATCAACGGCATAACAATTTGTGTGGTGCCGCCGCCTAGGTTGCCCCAACCTGCGCTCGTGGCATTAGCTGTGCCAACCACATTGGGCGCAAACATCATGGTGGTGTGGTACTGGGTAATCACAAACGAAGCGCCGATAGCGCCAATCGCTAGGCGGGCCAGCAAAAACGTTTCAAAACTGTTAGCCAGACCAATGCCCATAACCGGAATGGACCCGAGCATCAGTAGGCCTGTGTAGGTTTTACGTGGCCCAATACGATCACACAGCACGCCAATCAACAGGCGCACCACCACGGTGATCGCCACCGAGGCAATAATGGTATTGCCGATTTGGGTTTGGGTGAGTGATAGATCCTCGCGAACCACCGCCATTAGCGGCGCAATGCCGAACCAGCCGAAAAAGCAGATATGAAATGCGAACCAGGAGAGGTGAAACGCGCGCATTTGCGGTGTTGAGAAGTTCAACAGTCGAATGCGGTTGGCTTTATTGCGAATGTCCATGGATGGCCTCACAGAGCATAGAACGAGTTTGCCGAGACACAACGCATCAGGCGTTGCGTGGTTACGAGAACATGCCTTCGCCATTGAAGGTCAGGTTCGACGCACTCGTACCCTTGCGGGCCTGGTCCACGCCTACTACTACTGCATAGCAATAAGCAAATACTCCGCCATCTGTCTTTTTAAATATTTAAATCAGTTGCTTACTGTTTTTTCAAAGCAGTGCTAAGGGAAATAAAATCACTAGATTAATCAAGTGAGCGCACTCCTCATGAGCAGAGTGCGCCAAGTTGGGGCAGTGCTGGATGGCTGAAGGGAGTTATTCGTGCAGATATACTGCATCAATATCCAGGGTTGAGCGTTGGCCGATGGCATCAAAGTTAGCCGTGATCCAGTTGTCGGCGGCTTCTCTCCCTTGGTCAAACAGGTGGCATAAAAATGGCCATTCAGAGTTGAGTTTGCTTGAAACCGATAAGCTATCGAGTGCCTGATCGCCACTAATGCGGTGAAAAAGCGACTGCTGGTAGCAGTTTTCAATACCCTGCTCTTCAAGGGTGCGTTTCAACAGCGCGATCATGCGCACTTCTTTAATCAGCGCGGCATTAAAGGTGATTTCGTTAAGGCGGTTCATAATGGCCGAAGCGGAGGTGGGTAGTTCATCACGGCGAATCGGGTTGATCTGTACCAACAGAATATCCCTTGCGCTGCACTCTTCCATTAAGGGGAAGAGGGCTGGGTTGCCCATGTAGCCGCCGTCCCAATATGCTTCGCCGTCGATTTCCACAGCCTGGAACATAAAGGGCAGACAAGCCGATGCCATGACCGCATCGACGCTCATCTCTTCTCGACGAAACACACGCTGTTTGCCGGTGCGCACGTTAGTAGCTGCCACAAAGAGCTTTAGCTGGTCGCACTGGCGTACCCGCTCAAAGTCGATGTGGGCCGCCACAATATCGCGCAATGGATTCAAATTGAGCGGGTTGAGTTGGTAGGGCGACACCAGGCGAGTCATCAAGTCCATGGCGATATAGCCGGGGGAGTGCTCCAAACTCCAATTGCCGGTTAGTACATCCATCGGCGAGCGGCGGATAGGACTTGCCATGCCCGCGCGGCTTACCGCCTTCCAAAAATCCCTGAGAGATTGCCGGGCGGCCTGTTTACCACCACGGGTAAGGGCATCTGCCATGACTACGCCATTCATAGCGCCTGCGCTGGTGCCACTAATGCCCTCAATCTCAATACGGTCATCTTCCAGAAGTCGATCAATAACTCCCCAGGTATAAGCACCATGGGCTCCACCGCCTTGTAGCGCGAGATCTAGCTTCTTTGCAGCTGCCATCGTCATCCTTACCGTCTGCGTTATGAGTTCCATGCTCAGCATGGCATAAATAACGCATTACGGGAGGAGTGTTATATGGGGAGCAATTTAAGGCGCATCAGCAAGCGGTGAAGGATGACTTGCTGACATCGGTATCTCATAAACAGCCTGCTCCATAAGCTGATCAAGTTGCTTAGCAAGTGCTACGCTTGCTTCCTCCATTAGTGCTAGGGAGGCCAGTTGACCCGTATGATCCCCTTGTCTTGCATAGCGCAAAGCGTCCAAGCCGCTTTCATGGAAGCGGCGGTGAGGAGCCGCCAGCGAGCGATACGCCTCGGTATGTTTATAGCGCCGCCCCTCGCCCGTAAAGTACCAGCGGCCTAGCGTACAGTGCTGATGATCCACCATGTGGTCCTCGAAATAGGCGGAAAGTAGCTGGTGGTAGATCCGACTTTTCCAAACGGCGTGCTCTAGCTTGGCAGCGTGCAAACAGGCCGTCGTGGTGCTGTGGTGAATCACTTTATACATATGACGTGCTTGATCCATGAGTTGCTCTATCACCTGCTCTGCCGCTTGGGCTGCATTGGCCAGCGCCGTAGATGTTTCCCGCTGATGGGCCTGCACGCGAGCATCTTCTTTTAGCAATATGGCAACCTGCTCAATCCAGTGATCCAATTGGTGGCCTAGATGCTGCGTATGGTCGGCAAGGTGCTGGATATCGCTGACGATAGCAGGTAAGCCAGAGGGCTCCTGGTGTATATGAGCCTCCTCTAGCGCCGTGGTCATGGCAAGTGCACGGGTATGCCCGGCGTTACGGGATAGTTCTACACCGATTTTGCGTAGCTCGTGCAGCGCCTGTTCGCTAGCGAGCGGGGCTGCATAGTGAACATCTGCCTGTTGGAAGCGTTGACACTGGTGTTTGATCGTTTGAGCCGTTTGTTCAGCATGATGAAGCCGCGCAAATAAGTCTGACAAAGTGGCCCGTTCACTCGCTAACTGCTCGGCATGGTGTTCGGCCCCCGTGCTTAATGAAGTCAGCATATCTGCTCCTTTGGACTGGAGCATGCTGATCGATTCAATCGGTGTCATCAGGCTAATAGCACGGCAACCATGAACGCTTTTTTCAGTCGCAAGCTGAGTACGCAGCTCGGTAACTTCATGCTCTAAACGGCGGATCGTTTGAAAGGGGTGCATAAAGGCAAACATGACCAATACCTGCAGTAGCGGAGCGTTGTGTGATCTTTTATCACAGAGTATTGCAGAGGGTTTCCATGTCTGCCTGGAAAGAGTATCGATTCACGATCAAAATCAACCTCTTGCATATAAAAAGAGGGAGTATTTTCATGCTTCACGACTGCTTTTCTTAATTGTTACCTACCCTTTAGCGGCGAGCTAACGACAGTGCGGTAGGGCAGTTAATCACCTGAGAAGTAGCTAACCACTCCTCATCAGGGTAGTAAGCAAAGACATACTGGTTCTCTTTCAAACTATCAATCAGCGGATATGTGATGTCTTCACGCACGGCGGGGCAGCCGTGGCTACGGCCAAGGCGGCCGGTTTGCGCAATAAAGTCATCGCTAACATAGTCGGCGCCGTGAATAACAATTGCTCGCTCAAAAGCTAGATCGTTCACTTCTGGCTCCAGGCCGTCCAGGCGCAGCGAATAGCCATTACGGCCGTAGTAGCTATTCATAGTGCGGAACAGGCCAATGCTGGACTGATGGCTGTCAGGTGTATTCGAGAAAGCACTAGCCACCGCATCGCCAGAGCCCTGGCCATGTGACACCAGCTCTTCAAACAACAGGGTATGCTGGTGAAGGTCAAATACCCACATGCGTGGCTCTGAAGAGGGGAGCGAGTAATCAATTACGGCTAGGCGCTCTGCTGATGGGTCTGCACAGCTTAGTGCCTGGGCAGCAAGGCGCAGTGCCTCGGGCGTGGCCCCTGGTGCTAACTGGAGTAACTGGTGGTGAAGAGGAGAAACACCCGCGGGCGGTGCTGTTGCCACCTGGGAGAAAAAACTCGCCGCTTGAAGCGGGTAAGAAAGTAACACGATAGGTAAAGAAAACAGTACAGTGGTTATGCGTGAGCGAAAAAACATGGGTGCAATCCTGACTAAAGTGGCGAAAAAAGGGTACACACGTAGAGTCATAACGAGTAAACGTAAACGGCTATGATAAAAAACGCGTATCGGTACGGGAACAGCTGATATGACGTTAAGCAAAAAGAGTGAAGCCACACCACAATGCTGCATAGTAACGCAAGGAGGGGCGATGAACGACAATCAGCCACTAAGACGATGGGCGATAGGGGCCGCGCTCTGTCTGACGCTAACCTACCCACTGATGGCCACCGCAAGCGAACCCGCTAGCGAAGCGTTACAGCAAGCCCTGACACAACGCATTCAGCAAAGCGGAGAAACGCTGCCGGTAGAGTCGTTTTACCAACTGAGGGATGGGCAGCCTGCTTGGCAGGCTATCAACCGTGTTGAAGCGCTGGTCAGCGCATTGAATAGCCTCGTGGATGACGGTTTAACGCCGAGTGATTATCAAGCCGCTTCGCTGTTGGATGATTTTCAGCTTAGCCAGCAGCTAGACGCCCAAGCGAAAGCAAGCTTCGATGTGCGCGCTACTCGTTCGCTGCTGTTAGCACTGGATCATTTATCGCTAGGTAAAGTGAACCCTAAAGACGTCGAGCCCAACTGGGACTTACCACGCCCTGAGCGGAGTTATGCACTTCCTCGGGTAGTGCAGGCGGTTGAAGAGGGTGATGTGCATCAGGCGCTGGCTTTCGCTCGCCCCGCATCTCCTGAGTATGCTCAGCTGCGCGAAGCGTTGACGCATTACCGCCGTTTGGCAGAGCAGGGCAGCGTGCCTTACTTGCCGGGGCGTGAGGAGTCGCTGCGTCCCGGCGATATTGATGACGACGTTCAAACGCTACGCCAGCGCCTGACGCTATGGGGCGAGCCCCACCTGCTGGCAGCAGATAGTAGCGCTTACCCCATGGTCGACGTGCAGGCGTCAGGAGCTGACCCTCGCAGCTTCGACCGAGAGTTAGCGCAAGCGGTCATGCGTTTTCAGCGACGCCACCAGTTGCAAGAAGATGGCGTAGTGGGAGAGCGCACACGACTGGCACTGAACATGCCCGTCTCCGCACGAGTGAACCAATTGCGCATCAACCTGGAGCGCGCCCGCTGGATTCGCCCTTCGCTGGAGCGGGCGCCCAACGTATGGGTCGATATTGCAGGCTATCGCTTGCATTATACGCGCCCCAATGGCCAGCATTGGGATACCCGAGTGGTGGTGGGCTCGCCCAGCCGTGAAACGCCGATTATTCACTCCTCCATCAGCCATTTAACGGTTAATCCGAGCTGGACGATTCCGCCTACGATTATGCGTGAAGATGTGCTACCACGGATCCGCCAGGACGAGCAGTATCTGGTGCGGCAGAACATTCAGGTAGTGAGCCTATCTGGAGAAACGCTGGATGCGAGCACGATCGATTGGCAGCGTCCTGGAGGCGTGATGCTTCGCCAAGTGGCAGGGAGCAGCAATCCTCTGGGACGTGTCGTGGTGCGTTTTCCCAATAACGACATGATTTACTTGCACGATACCCCGGCAAGAGGGCTCTTTCAGCGTGAGCACAGGGCGCTGAGCTCTGGCTGTGTGCGGGTTGAGGGGGTAACGGAATTTGCCCAGCTCCTACTGCATGACAGCGGCAGCCGTTATCAACTCAATACGCTGATCGCGAATGGCCGCAGCGATCAAAACGTGAACTTGCCTGACCGTATTCCGGTAGCGCTGCACTATCTGACTGCTTGGCCCAACGGGCAAGGCGATGTAGTGTTTAGAGAGGATATCTATCACCGCGATGCGGCGCTGCTCGCAGCGCTCAAAGCAGTGTAAGTCGCTCGTCATTCATCACTACTGTTCATCACTACGGGTAGTATCAAAAAAGCCGCCCCACGTCGTGTGGAGCGGCTTTTTCGTATCGCCGTGGAGAGTACTTATTGGAGGCTTTCGTCGCTGTCGTTATCGCGCTCGTAGTTAGCCACGCTAATGGTGCCGGTTTCGCCACTCTCCAGCGCGGCCAACATCGGCTCGGCTTGGCGTTGGAACGCGATCAGCGTGTCGCCGCTTAGGCTAGTGTTCTCGGGCAGTTCGACCGTCATCGCGTTCACCGGCGTGTTATTGACGATGACTTCATAATGCAGGTGGGGGCCTGTGCTGCGGCCGGTATTACCGGACAGCGCAATACGATCGCCCATCGTGACGCGCTCGCCCTGGCTGACCAATGGTTGCGACAAATGCAAATAGCGGGTGCGGTAGCCGTTGTCATGGCGCACAACGATGTAACGACCGGCAGCGTGGTGGTTGCCGACACGCTCGACACGGCCATTGGCTGGCGCGGTGATAGGGGTACCAATGGGCATCGCAAAGTCGGTGCCGTTGTGCGGGCTCACTCGACCGGTGACCGGGTGTAGG
>Ga0098052_1002091_pt1 | contig 12155 bp, 4 predicted proteins | sample 15_taG_FD_81591 | JGI IMG/M metagenome (GOLD analysis project Ga0098052, IMG submission 81591) | Marine viral communities from the Subarctic Pacific Ocean - 15_ETSP_OMZ_AT15312 metaG | ecosystem: Environmental > Aquatic > Marine > Oceanic | place: Pacific Ocean | collected 2015-01-18 | reverse complement strand
CATTTGGTCAGGTAGTCAACATGAATGAACTGATTGACCAAGCAGTATAAAAAGAAAGGAAAACAAAATGAAGATACAAGAATTCTATAACCACTTAACCTCTGACCCATACGGTAGGTATGCATGTTGTGCATTCCGCAGTATTGACGGGGTTATATTCGTGAAGCAAGAGGCAGGGACATATGTCGGGAAGGTTGACGACCCCGACAACTTCCCCATCCTTGTTCAAAAACTGGAGTCGGATACCGCGTATTCTGCCCTTGAACCTTACTGGGTAATGGGAGCAGTTATTGAGGACGATGTGCTTCTCACACATTCGGACTTCACTAACCACTACACAAGTAGGAACAGATACTGGAACAACAACTACCGGCAAAGCTGGATAAGGGACATGTCGAAAGACAAGGTGTATATCGAGGTCAAGAATGGGCACCCGCCCATCCTGAAACCCCATACACGAAAGCTCAGAAACCGATATGGTATGATCAGGGATATCCTTCTGGCTGGTTTGCAACCCGATTCAGATCCCAACTGGACACAGGAAGAACTTGATCTTCTCATGGATGTTCGGGAATGGTGGGATTGGGCTTGGGGTTATGCAGTCACAGATGTTGCCAAGCGTGTGTCGGAATGTAACAGCAAGATTGCATCCAGCCTTACGGCAGTATCGTTCGACAACCTGACCAACCTTGATAGTAAGCTGAAAGCCATTCGTGAGAAGGTATCGGCTTCTGACTTTGAGGCCGCTAAGAAGTTGTTCACTCCTCTGGAGGAACAGGTCGATAAGTTATCCACCCTGATATGTGACGCTAGAAACAAGCTGAATTCGGCGGGGAACGGGTTAAGCTATGCCCACCTACCTGACCAGAAGTACCGTCTGACTGTGGAAGACGACAAGAAGGAGAGATATCTCTTCAATGACGAATGGTACACAGCCGCCACAATCCGAACGAAGGGGGATGAGAGTCTCCTTGAAGCGTTTGATTCCCTGTCGGATCTGTTCAACAAGATTGGCTTGCCGATCTCTGCCCCCTACGGGGTGACGGTGTGCCCCGAGAATATTGGGAAGCTCGCGGTCTTGAATCTGACGGTCAGGGAAGTCATACTAACCTCGCCTCACGACGAGGCAGAGGCTAAAGACAACAAAGAACCCGTAACCCTGTTAGGATAACATGAAAACAACTGCCGAAATTCAAATAGGAGACTCCGTAGTTGAGATCAAGAGTCGCCGTGAAGACAACGCCTCTGGGTGGTCAATCATTACGTTTACCCCAACAGGTAGCTTCCGGTTTGTGCGACCGCACATCCCTAGAGTCCTGAACAGGTATGTAGATTCTATCATAGCATCAATAGATAAACGGTTTCTGGATGACGAATCAGTAGTCCAGAAAACAAAAGATGCTGTGCTATCCATCATCGACATTAAGTGATGAGACACTACGTACAGATAGTAGAACCGCTGGGGCTACCCCTGCTTTTCGACGGCATGTTTGTCGAAAGCGAACTCATTGAATGCCGTGCCCACCCCCTAGTTGGGGGTGTGGTGCGGGATCAAATCGAGTTGGGAGATGGGGAACCCCTGATGTTGGCAATGGTAGGTCTGCTTCAATCGGTCCACGATGCGAGCAGCCAGATGGATCAAGGAACCGACCCCGACCCAAATGACCGTTGCCGACAAAACTGAGGCGTTGCGTAAAGTCCTGATACGATACAGCCGTAAGGATTGGGACTGGATATGTGACTACGGCACCCGCACCAAATGGTGCAAGCTGGGGCTATTAGTTGCTAAACGCGAACTAAGGATGTCATGGAAGGAAGCTGGGGCCTGCTTCGACTTATCGTCGGGGCAGGCTTCCAGTGCCGCGCGGAGATTTGAAATTAAAGTTTTCGATGAGCCGGGGCTTTTCGACCTCTTTAATTTTCTCGCCTTTCAAGCACAAGAGTATCTGGACCGTACTTGTTTATCTCGTCCTGACCAATCCGAAGTCGCTGGAGACCCACCTTCCCATCGGGGGTAAGAGCAAGCACTCCTTCAACAAACGGCTTGGTGAACATAGGGCGGTCCATCTCCCCCCTGACAATGTTACCTTGCCGTCGTGGTCCCATGCCTAAAGCTGGGATAGACATGACGCGTTTGATCTTCTGGGGGGAGAGGCCCAAATTGTTTGCGGCATATACCGCCCTGTAGATTTCTTCGTCAATCCGTTTTCTGGTCTTGATCCATCCACGAACGGACCTGCGAATCTCACCTTCAGTAAGGCTTCCTGTGGACTTAAGCACATTAAGCTCTGCTGTTGCGCGGTTTCTTTCATCGCGCTTCTTTTCCAAGAACCGCTGAAGACTTTTTTCAGGGTCAACCTTGTAGGGTTTGGCTGGCAAGATTTCATTAAGCAAGGATCTGCCAAAACTTTTTCTTGGGTCAGCAGCTTCATCACCAGTTAAACCTTTAATTGAATTGTACAGGTTCATTGGTGTTCGTGGGGCATAGGCTTCTTCTACAATATACCCAAACGATTTGGCGTAACCAAGAAGACCATCTGCTTCTTCAAAAATTGGTGCCCCTGTATCGGATCGTTTATTTCTTCTAGTGTCTAGAACAGCCGAGGCGAGAATTTGCTCGTCTAAATAGGTTTCTGACAGACTACCTACGGCAGCTTTAACGCCTTGGAAGGGTTCACCCCTGCTTAAATGCTCCAAGAAACGAAGGGCTGGATCAACTTCAACGGCAAAGGGATTAAGGAAGGTAAAGTCAAATGACGTTATATGCCCTTCTCCCTTACCAAGCATTTTGTCCCAGTTCACATAAAAGAACGTGCTGTAACGTTTATAGTCAGGAGCGGCGGCGCGAAGAAACTCATCCTCGTCCTCGTCAATCCCCCAGATCGCCCTTGTAGCAGTAGCCGCAGCCATACTAAACCCGAAAAGAACGGAGTTTATACCCAACATGCGGCGTATGCCCCTCATCCTGATGACCGAATTGCCACTCCGCATTTCTTGTGATGCTAATTTGTAGGTATTAGCTGTAACACGGAGAACCTCTGTCTTGAATCGCAGGAAAGGCGTCAGGAAAGCGCCCCAAGTTTTCCCCAGTCTTTCTACCAAGTAGACTGTATCGGCATAAGATTGGGCAGTTTGGCGTACTTTTTTAGCAGCCATCGCTTTAATCTCATTTTCTGTAAGGTTGCTGTAGTCATCAAGGGGGTCACGGTCTGGTGATACACCATTTTCTTGGTCACTTTTCTGCGCCGCGCGGATGTTATCTTTCTCAAGTTCGAAATATCCAATCTTGTAGAAGGCATCAACACCTTGTGACAAAGCCTCTAACCTTTTTAGAACTGCTTTATCTACCGCCTTACCAGCTTTCCTAGCCATCTTGCGGAGGGCACTAATCTCTTCCTCTGCTTTTTTAAGTGCCCCTCTTGAAGTAAATAAATCCCTGATCTGGGACGCGTAAAGATCACCCCCAATGATATTGTAAGACCTTAACTCTGCGTAGTATTCATCAAAAGCATTGGGGTCTATAGCCCCTTTCAAGATATGCTTAGACTTAGACATTATTTTCATAATGCTGGCAGGGCCGAATCCTTGGGCAGGAGCAAAGAAGGCTATGTTGCCTAGAATGTTTCTTAAAAAGAAACCCACAGACCCCATAGTCTTTGCAGACAATGACACACCAGTAGCAAATCTTACCATGCCGACGCCCATCGAGATGGCGGCATTAGTCGAAGAAGTTTGTTCCTTAATAACTTCAGGAGAAAACATCTTCCTCATCCCATCCACCATCTCTGGTGGGGCATAGTAATTAAACGTGATGTCGTAAGCAGACTCTAGCTCTGACGTAGGTTCCGGCACCGCATCTTGAACATAGATTGTCCCCTTACGTACATTCTTCCAACCGCTGTACTCAGTATCTCCTGCTGCAATACGTTCTGTTACCTGTTCATGGGTTAACATGAAATCATTTTCAGGGTCGGACCCAAGTTGTATGAGGTTGTTATAGAAATTCTGTCTCGCAATCATGCGGGTCACGACCCCCATTGTGCGGAAGATATTCTGGATGCCTTCTTCAGGACCGTACACGCCAAGCAGATCAGCAATAACAGGAGGGACATTCTTACGAGTAATTAGATTGTCCACCAAGGAACGGGATACACCCTGTGGGGCATTAGCGTAATCACCTTTTGATCGGGCATGGAGGGTATGTAGGTATAACTGCATAGCCCCCTCAACCGGATCGCCCTTACGCGTCCTCTCAGCAGAAAGTTCTCGCGCCGCCTCTAACTTCCCATCCTCATAAGGCATTATTTTACCCTCTCTACGGCGGTACTGCGCTCTTATGGAGCGTGTTTTAGCACTCAACCATTTGTCCTCAAAATATTGGCGAGCTTTAATAAATACCTCGCTTGATTTATCCCCCAGAATCTTGTCTACATAACCCTCTTCATTGAAAGTTTTGTAGTCGCGGGTAAGGTAAATCCCAATCTGGCTATCCACTTTAGCCCGCAGTTTATCCTTGAGGCCATACGTCTGCTCCATCACAACACTCAGGGCATCGACAAAAGTCCTGATGTCCATAACAGCATCTTTTAGTTCAGGCGAAATACGGTGGAGGGTATCTCTAGCTGTGCTTATCTTCTTCTCTATCTCTGCTGCTAAACGGGCCTCTTCTATCTTGATAGGGTTTAACACCATTTCTTCATATTTTCTGCTCCTAGTTGCACGGGCTTTCTTCGCATCTTCTGGAGTCTTAAAGGCCGTCATCCTCCAGCCCATGTATTCAGAACGTCTTTCAGCCCTGAAATCACTATCTACATAGGCATCTGAGGAGCTTCCAGTGGCATCTGAAATCAATTCATCGGAGACTCCAGAAAACTTCTTCATGATTTTTTCAACCTTAGCAAGCTTTGAGCCGCCAACTTTTTCAACAGCAGCCATGAATGCCGCCTCCATTTTCTTAAGCTCATGGACTCTGGGGTCCGCATCGCCAAACAATACGGCTTTAGCGCCAGTGTACGCTTGGTATTTCCCTTTACTAAACACGGCTACAGGCAACTCCAAGGTATCAAACATTCCTTTGAATTTCTTGAGGACATCCTCGACACTGGTGTTTTCATCTATTTCCTCAAAGGCCCCCTCGAAACGACGAGTCAAAACATTGTACCCCGCATCAGGGTCGCGGGGGTCAAATGGCAGTCTAGCTGCATGTGCCGCCCCTCCATTAGCGAGGAACTTAAGTTCATAAGCCATCCGGTTGATCATCTGGGATAGCTCTGGGTTGTTTCTTCTAAGGTTATACCGTGCATACATCCTGCGGAAGACCCCCGCAAGATAACGAAGCAGGATGCGGATCGTGCTGGGATTGGACTCGTAGAAGGCAACGTCTTCTTCTGTCGTGGTGCCGCGAGTTATGCGCTGCAACTGCATACGCAGCATCTCTCCAACCACTTGTCTCTTGGTCTCAAGATCATTATTAGCGACCCCTTCCTTCAGGGTCCGGTTCAAGGTATCAGTTTTGGCGTTGACGGTGTACTCATCAACTACGGCATCTAGTTCCGCGTCACTCAACGTTTCAATATAAGCGTCCAGTTCCTCAAGGGGGATGGCTTTGAACTCTGCAATGTGGCCTATCTCTTCAGAGATAAGGGCTTCCAGAACTCCTTTGATATTAACATCATCTTCAGCGATACCACTACGTTCAGAAATAGCCTGCACCAGATTCTCCCGCGCTACAAAAATAGCGGGGATTCTTTCCCCGTCTTGCTCCAGCAAAACGGCTACGAAGGCTGAATTAGGTCGGCCCTCAAAGATGTGGGCGGCTTCTGCCGTTGTCTCGACAACCGATACGGCAACCGAAGACGGGATAGTTTTGATAGCTAAGTCAGCTAAGGTGCGGACACGCTGCACCCGTTCGGGAGAAACCGTTATGTCACTATGGATAGCTTCAAACGAGCTATGCAGAATAGACTGTTGTGTTGGGTCAAACCGCTTTGAGGGCGGGATGATATTCCCATCACTATCTTTGACTACAGTTTCTGCTGACTTAATCTGATTAGGTCTGGGTAGAACAAGCTCAGAGGAGAAACCCTTTGTCTTTTGGTCAACTGGAACCCGTATTGAGTCGTAAGGCAGTTTTCCTCCCCGTATCAGCCGGATGATTACGGTGTTATACATCTGGGACTGATCTGCTGCACCACGCCGCGTTAGCATTACTTCTTCAGCATGGGTGCGCCCGCTTTCTTTAGCTCCTTTACGGATGTCTGCGCTACTCAATGTTGTGCCGCCTAATGATTCGTGCAAGAAGCCCATATAGCCTCCTACGCGTGAGGCCGACCGCTCATTAACAAGATCAACAAGTTCATCAATATCCACATGGGGGAATTCTTCACGGACTTCAACTATGATTTCTTGCGAAGAAACGTGTTCTGCCCCTCCTCGTTGTTTATTGAACTCTAAAACTTTCCTAGCAAATTTCTTATACCTTGCAGGAGGGTCTGGGATTCTAACTTTTCTTGCTAACTGGCGCGCGGGGGACTCTTGTGCGCGTTCCCGTTGCTCCTGCTCACGAAGGAGTTGCCCAGATGTCTTAGGAAACTTCTTCTTAGCGGTCTTCTTCTTGGGTAGCTTCTTCTTCGGGGCTGGGAGGGGGCCTATGGTCGGGTAAAGTGACGGTGTGGCACCCATCTTATTAGCTATTTTGGCATCGTCCATGAGGAGTTCGATGCGGTCTATCTCTTCCTCAGTTGGGGCGCGGAAAGTTTCTTCTACTAACGGGGATTCAGATCCGTAGTCGATTTGACCTTTCCATGTGGCGGGATTGGAGGCTCTTAAAATCCCAAGGCCCTTATTTGCAAGAGAGACATCAGGATTTGCTTTGTAAAAATTTCTTTGCGCGGCGTTATAATCCGCTGTGGGCATGTGCTTTCCCTCTTTATTGAGCATATGTCTAAACTCAAATTCTTTTAGATAGGCATCCGGCGTAATGGCCCCCACCATCCACGCTTCTTGGCTCAGAGGAGAGAAACTATTGTAATCCCTCGCGGTAATATTGCGCCCGTGATCTATGTGAATCCTGAGAGCAGCTAAGTGGTCCGCAGTTATATCCCCTGCATCAAACCTGAACACGGCTCTTTCCCAATAGTCGCTAATCAACTCCTGCTCTAAGACACTATCAACATATTTCTGTTCCTGTTTAGTCAGCGCCCTGAAAGGAGCCAAGTAAGATGCTTTTTCTGCGCCAACAGAAGGCATCTCTTCCACAATAAGGGGGTTATTAGAAAAAGCTACGACACTCTCTCTCCTTAGTTCTGCATCCGCAGGGTTATACCCTAAGTCTTCTATTGATTTGGTGTCAATATTATCGCCAAGGCCCGTAATAGACCCCGTAGGTACATCTACATCTCCCGTCCCTTCAGCTACATAGTAGCCGGGGCCATAGAAATTGTTAAAAGCTGGGTCAAGAGGTATTCCATTGACGTAAACCCCTTGGCGGATGCCTATGGTGGCGGTTTTGCCAAATCTCTCTTGCGCCTCTTCTATCTTCTTCTCAATAATTTGACGAGCAGTGTCGAGATCCCCAGTATCAATAGCCCGCATATAATTCTCATCCTCGCGAGTGAGTTCATGCACAGGGATGATTACTGTCGCGTCGGGGTCTGAAGGATTTGAAGTTATTGGGTCGGTTAATCCCTTGTAGTGGGCCTCTAAACGGTTTTTACGCGATTCGATAGCCCCGATTAAAGATACAGGAAGAGTGCCCATAGGATCTAAGGCAAACCCAGTTTCCGATGTTGAGATAAAATTGGTGAGATTCCCGAACGCTTCGCGGAACTTCATGCCAGACTTGGTGCCTCTGCGTATGAGGCGACGGAAGGGGCGGGGGGCCACAGAAGCCAAGAAGTCCAGAATCCTATCCAGTACACGCCTGAAAAGACTTGGCTTGTCTTTCGTGACGGAAAGAGCCTTAAGAGTATTCTGGAAAGAGTTTGATGAGAAGTAAGTCGCAATAAACTCTTCAAGATTCCTAATAGCGTGGTGGAACTCCTCCAAGCTTTCGGGGGCGTCTTCACGGTACGACTGAATCTCTTCAAACAAACTGACCAGTTTTCTCTTAGCCGCCCTCTGCGTGGTACTCAACTCCGATTCAGGCTTGGCCAGAAGACCTACAGTAGTTGCGTGAAGATACTCATGCAAAAGCACCGACTCGACTCCATTGCCATAATAGCCAGAGAGATTAACAGCAACAGTCGGGGAAAGAGGATCGTAGAACCCTGCCCGACCATCTTCTATGTCGTAGATCAAAAACCCAGTATCCCTGATCAGGGATTCATTAGTCAGGAGGAGTTGTGCTACTAGACGATTGTCAGGGTCTGTACTGGTGTCTGCAATTACCTGCAAGGCCCCGATAACAGAAGATGCGTCCCCGCTGACAAGGCCAAGGCGTTCTATGGTTTCCTGATTCTCCTGTCGGTAAAACTCTACTTCCTTGGAGCTAATTATAGAGGGGGCACTGCGCTGACGGCCCTTAGCGAAAGCTTTGATGCTCGCGCCTAACTCTGCCGCCGAATGGCGGATATCGCTCGCAAAGTCTGTGTCAACAGTCCGCATGAACTGGATAAACCAAGGGGGGAGAAGGCCGTTTACGTTTTTTTCAGTAAGGGCTGCGGCTAATCTATCCCGTTGGGCTTGGTCAGTGCTGTGTAGCCCCACACCTATGACTAGCTCGGCTTTCGCTCTATTTGAAACTGCTGAGAGGGCTTGTCCAACTCCTCCTCTCCTGCTCGTTACCCCCTCCATTGACATGATAACGTCTTCCATATTGACTTTAAAAGACTCGTCACCCTCAACCTTCCCAAGGTGCGGTGAAATCATAGCCATATTCTCAGACAATTCTTCTAAGTGGAGGTTTCTGGTAATTTCATCGCTGGTATCCATCATACCAACAACCTCATGTTCAGCAGGCTGGTCAGGCTCTCCTCGTCTAATTTGGACTGCTGGTGCCCCCGCCCGCAATCTGGCCGCTTCTCCCGTAGGAAGGTCAGCCCCAGTTTCCATTTGTTGTCTTTGCCAAGCTTCCTGCTCTCTAAGAAATCGGGCCTCATCTCTAGCTATACCCGCTTCAATGTCTTCAAGAGGCACCTCCTGTTGCGCGTGCGATCTGTTAGTGGCTATAAAGTGTGATAGGCGTTTTTGATTCCGATCACCAGCCCCCCGAATCAAATGGAAAATATGGGGGAACTCTGCATCCGCAGAACTTTTTTCGACTTCTTTGTCCTCACTGGTTTTTTGTGACTTGTCGTTTAGTTCCTTCTCAAAGAAGTGTTTAATGGTAATCCGTTCCCAACCCTCAAAAATTTTAATAGAACGACCCTTCCGAATAGGTGGTTTGGGTTCATTGTCCAAGTAGCCATTCTCAAGAAGGAACACCGCCTTCTTCTGTTCGTCTGTGTCAAAGGGGAGCGGCTTGCCACGCTCAAATCTCTTTTCAATTGGCCTATCGGGTAGGCCCACATATTCAAAAAGGGAGTCAACAGCGTCTTCCTTGATCGTGATGTTGCCTTCTTTATCTCGTTCAAGTACCCCTCTTTCTTGCAGATCCTGTTTAATAGCTGCAATCCTGAAGAACTTATCGAGAGAGGTAATAATTTCCGCTACAGCCGAGACACGGGCAGCGCCGTATTCTGGCTTCGTCCCCGACAAACCGGGACCGGGGCTACTGTCCATTACAGCAGCGAGAACCTTTGCAAAATTCTTACCCAGTTCTCGTTGGGGTGCCTCTAAAGTGCCCGTAGCACTACTCTTTTCCGCAATTTCTGAATAACCAAAGTTAACGAGTCTGTTTAAACTATCCCGCATCTGCTGCAACGTTATCTTGCCGTCTGCATCCCCTTGTTCGGGGTCAAAAAGCACCAAGACTTCCCCCTCTTCTTTGCTCCCCAAAGTAGATTTCAACCTCAGTTTAACATCGGGGGAATTAAGGTTGGCATTGAGTTCTGTCTGTTGGGAAAAGAACTTCGCTAACGCAGGTGGAGTCAGGGTGTCATACACCAAGGAGTATTCCACATCAGGATTAGTGGGATGTGGGGCAACAACATCTATTACTCTGGTGACGGTTTTCTTGGTAAGAACATCTTTTACTTCGATGGTTTTAAACGCCGGATTGACGCCTTCAAACCCTTCAGGGATAGTAACCCAAAGCTGTTCTTTGCGCCGCATCATGCTCGCAACAGAATAAGGGTCATTATTAAACACGCCGCCCCACTCAGGGTGGTAAAAGTAATTAACCCCCCTAGAGGATCTACCAACCTGTATTTGCCCCCTTTTTCTAAACTTGGCGGGGACAATAGATTTTACGTCATATAGGACATTGCGAATAGGGAAGCGTTCCGCAATTTTTCCGTTAATGCGTTTATTCAGGTCGCCCTTATTCGCGAGCTTGCCGCTTGGTAATTCCCCACGGGGGGATACAAAAGTGGACTTCGCAAACAAATCAGGGGAGAACCCATACAGTTGGCCCTTTTTTATATCAACACGGACACCTTTTTCAATGAGGGCTTCAACCTGACCGGAAATCCTCTCAACCAGTCGTTGCTCATACGCGTCTCTCTGCTGCTCAACAATACTCTTTTTTATCCCCCCTAACTCCCGTTTGCCCAGACCCAGCATCTTGCGGGCGAACTCTTCGGACGTTTGAAAAGATTCCTCGTCTGTCAAAAGAGCCGCTTGAGCCACGCCCATTTCTGCTACGTCACTCTCAGTCTGGGTTGCACTGGTAAAGGCAACCTCTTCGCCCCCTTCTCCTACCATGAAACTAGCAGCGGCTCGTTCAGGGTCGTAACCTCTAACTACACTTAGCAGGCGGTCTGCCGCCCTCGTCGGATCTTCCAGTGTTGGGGCTAATCCAGCACCAAGACTCAAAAGGGACTGCCTGTTGTTCAAAAGAACCAAGTAATTATTCAAGGCCCCCATCATCTCTGCTGTATTCAGACCTTGCCTATTAACGGCGTCTTGGAAAATCAGCAGGTCATCTTTTGTCACCGTTTGAATGGAGAGGGCGAGTGCAAGATGCTGGGCCAGCACGGGATCGGTTTCAGCTACAGTATTAACTAGCTGTGTAGCCACCACTCCTTTCACCGCACCTTGCAAAGGTTGAGGGTGACGAGGATACCTCCCCGCTTCGGCTTCCCCCGCAGTCACAACACCTTCTTCAAGCAGGCGGGCGGATTCTTCTGTAGCTGCCAAATAAGCATCTGCATGATCTTCTGGTGAGGCTTCTTCGACATTACGGATTATCGCTTCTGCGAGAGCGTCCAGTTCCGCAGCCCTTTCCGCATCAGCTTTTGCGCGTTCTTCGGCATTTTCAAAGAGGGGTAGGGGTGACTCTTCAGGGTCATAAATAACTTTTCCCCCTTCCAAACGACTTACCGGACCAGACACCCCGATTGCAGGAGTTTCGCCAGCAGATGGTACAAGCGGATCGAAAGTCTCGCTTCTTCCCCCCAGACCAACCCCAGCACCCAGAAGATCCATCTGGTCGGGGGATTCTTCAAGCCTCTTCCTTGCTTCGGCTATCGCGGTTTGCAGTTCTACGTTGTCAGGATCTGTTTTAAGGCGTGCTTCAAGAGACTCGATCTCTGCAAGCGTTTCTCCTCTGGTCGGACCCGTTGCAAACAAGTCCATTTGGTCAGCCACACCTGCTTCAAGCCGCTGTTGTGCTTCTCTCAAAGCAGCTTGCAGCTCTACGTTATCAGGATCTGTTTCAAGGCTCTCTTTAAGAGACCTGATATCTTCAAGCGTTTCTCCTCTAGTTACTGTGGGTGAGGCAACGTTGGCAACGCCGCCAAGAGCAAGTTCTTCTGCCATTGGACCCTGAAGCGGGGGTCTAGCTTCTGTCTCAGGTGCAGGTGCAGCTTCTGTCTCAGGTGCAGGTGCAGCCCCCTTAGCTTCTTTCGTAACTTTATCGGCAGCTTTTTTGGCTTCGTCTCGCGCGAGTTCCCGACGTTCCAAAGCGTCCAACCGTGCTTCAACTGCATCGGCAGACATGTCATTTCCAGTTCGCCTAAGCTCATCGGAGATTTGTCTGGATACCTCACGTTTAGCGAGCCTCCCCCCTTCAGCAAGCGGCGTTCTCGTTTCATCAAAGGCGGCGGCACCTCGTG
>Ga0098052_1002084_pt1 | contig 12191 bp, 12 predicted proteins | sample 15_taG_FD_81591 | JGI IMG/M metagenome (GOLD analysis project Ga0098052, IMG submission 81591) | Marine viral communities from the Subarctic Pacific Ocean - 15_ETSP_OMZ_AT15312 metaG | ecosystem: Environmental > Aquatic > Marine > Oceanic | place: Pacific Ocean | collected 2015-01-18 | reverse complement strand
CTACTATTTGAAAATTGGCGAAAGTATGTGAAAGAAGATGTTGTTGATATAGCATCTCGTAGATTGCCACAAAGCAACGAAAAAACTTTTACCCTTGATGCAGACCAATTGAAAGCTCTTAATGATGCAATTGCTGAAGTTGTACGTACAGCAAAGGATGAGCTTGATGCTGAAGGTGAAATCCCATATTTTGATCCAAACTTTTTGGAAAAGATCGAGTTAGCAGAACCACTTACACATAAAATGGTTGCAGAACAAACAGATGAGGAAACAGATGAGGAACTCGGTCTTACTCCTTATCAAATATCACAAACGGGGCCAGAACGAATGGCTTTAAGAAGACAATATCACGGGCCAGAAGGTGAGCTAAAAAAATATGGCCCAAGGGCTGTTAGGGGCCTGGAAAAAGGTCTTGGTCAAATGTCCGCTGAAGAATTTGAGGAAACTGGGTATGTTATTAAAATTTCTAAAAGTGTCATAGATGATTTTAAACAACTAGTTGAAAGTATAAAAGAAACCGAGGGTCTTTACGAAGAAGCTAGAGATTGGTATCACAATATTCGTGGATTGCTTGACAAGGAGACCGAAAGTGACCGCGACAGCGCATTATTGGGACTTTTGATTGCTACTTATTCACCGCGTGCCAAGTTCGCTCTAAATCTCGCTGAAGCTCTTTATATGTACAAAGCTGTGCGACAGGATGCACAAGAAAATCCAGAAGATCTCAAGCAATATCTTGAAACATTTCCAGGTGCTGAAAAGAAAAAACCGGGTGAACTTAGAGGATTTACTAAAGCACACAAAGTACCTAACTTCGCTCTTAATGTCCTAGCCCCTAGTTTAGCTGGTGAGAGAGATGAGTTTGGAGACGTAATATACAATGATTTTTATAAATGGAACTCCACAATTGATACTTGGATGATTGATGCTTTTTATCCTTCGTTAAGAAAAGCCTCCACAGCAAAAGAATGGAGTTCGATTAAAACCAAACTAATGTCTAACGTAGTTTCTTATCGATACATGGCTCGTGTAGTTGAAGAAGTAGCTGCGACATTAGAGCCAAAAATATTACCACAAGAACTTCAAGCTCTAATTTGGGTTGCATCCCAAATTAAGCAAACTGGTGAAACAGGCTTGGGTGTGACAACGCAATTTGCATTTAATCAAATTCGCGAAGCAATTACAAACATTGCGGAGATTAATCAAGATCTAGAAACTTTTAAACTTTTAGAGGAAAAAGATTGGCTTGGGACTATTATTAGCACAATTAATAAAAGCGGCTTTGAAAGCGCGGCACCATTTGTTTTAGGGATAAAAGACGAAAAAGGAGAAATAACCACACAAGGTGTTAGAAGCCTCACATCTAGTGGAAAGAAAGGTGACACTTATGATTATTTTGCACCCAAGACGAAGCCAAAGCCGAAGAAAAAGAAGCCGAAGAAAAAGATACAAGAGGGACAATCATCACAAGTGGCGATCAAAACCATGCGGAAGCGGTGTAAGAAGAAAAGAAAAACCTCCCAACACGACAATTGTTGTCCTGGTCAAGACCCAGCCCGCCAGGTCTCCATTTTTAAAAAAGGCAGTCGAGGTCTTCGAGTACACCATGCTGGATGTGTATGGCTTTGCAGAAACGATGATCATTGTTTAGAAAGTGAAATTTGTGACGATGGTGAATGCAAAAAACCGTTTCAGGATCCAAAGTTTAATCACCTTAAAACATTTTACGTTATGAACAATGTTGTTCAAATGCCAACTGGAAAATTTAACAACTTGTATGACTCAGTTATGCTATATCTTGATCTAGAGTTTTCAACTGATAAGGCAATTAAGTATATTTTAGGGCGATTTGACCCAGAAGCAAAAGCTAGTAAAGATTATTTCCGCAAAACTCTCAAAGAAAACAAATCAAAACTAAAAATAAAAATTATTTTAAGCAAGACAACTTAATACATAACCTTTTGCTATTAATGCCCACCCATTAGTCATGACAACATAATAAATTTTATAAGTACATAGCATATATTTTCCTCCAGGCTTTTACATATATTAACACTGTTCGCAAAAGAAGTCTAGCAAAAAGAGTGGAAGCTACTCTTCATTATCTTGTTTTTTATAAATATAAATTGGATGTTTGTCTTCTTGCAAAGCTTCTTCATCTATAATTACTTCAATAACATTTGTATATGTAGGAATGTCGTACATAGCCTCTAGTAAAACGCTTTCCATAATAGCCCTTAATCCACGAGCGCCGCTTTTTAGCTTAATTGCCTTTTTAGCTATTTCCCGCAAAGCCTTTCTTGTGATTGATAAAGTAACATTGTCAATCTTAAATATTTTTTTATATTGATCAACAAGACAGTCTCTTGGTTCTGTTAAAATTCTTATAAGCATGTCTTCATTTAAGCTTTGTAGTGTAGAAATAACAGGAACGCGACCAATTAATTCTGGAATTAATCCAAATTCCATTAAATCTGTGGAATTCGCCTTTGAAATGATCAATTCAGGGTCAAGTTTGTCTTTTTTGCTACTTTTTTTTGAATTAAACCCAATTGATTGTTTTTTAGAAAGTCTTTTTTCTATAATTTTTTCCAACCCAACAAATGCACCCCCGCAAATAAATAAAATATTTTTAGTATCTATTGGCACAGTTTCTCTATTATGGCCTTTATTTCTATTTTTTGGCACATTTACAATACTTCCTTCAACGATCTTTAATAGTGCTTGCTGTACTCCTTCTCCCGAGACATCTCTTGTTGCTCCCATTCTGCCGAACTTAGTTGCAATTTTGTCTATTTCGTCAATATAAACAATTCCCCTCTCAGCTTCCCAAATCGACCCATCGGCATTATTTAACAATTTGGAAAGAATTAATTCTACATCTTCTCCGACATAACCAGCTTCAGTTAGGCTTGTAGAATCTGCCACCACAAATGGTACATCTAATATCTCTGCTAATGTACTAGCTAGTAAGGTTTTTCCAGAACCGGTTGGACCTATAAGTAAAACATTACTTTTTTTGATTTTTGTAGGATTCCCTTTGATATAAATATTAGAAATCCGTTTATAATGGTTATAAACGGATACAGATAGTACTTTTTTTGCTTTTTCTTGGCCAATGATAATTTCATCTAATAAATGCTTTATATCGTGAGGGGTTGGAAGATTAAGAAAGTCTTCTTCGATCGTTTTTTGAGCTATTTTTTTTTCTTTACTTCTATCTTCCTTTAATACCTTATAACAAAGGTCTACACATTCAGAGCAAATATTACTTGACATGCCGACACCAGCAATTATTTTGTTTACCTCTTTACGACCTTTACCGCAAAATGAACAATATAAATTTGAATCATTGGTGACACCACTGGTCATTATAACACCTCATGTCCTAAAAATAAATAGTGGCGAAAAATTATATAATATTCAATAAAAAAGGTACAAAGCTATTTATTTAGAGCTTATTTTATTAGCTTAACTTAAAAAGAAAAGAGTTTTAAATGGAAAATATAATTTTTTTAGAAGAAATACAGCTAAAAGAGGCTATAAAAAAGGCCACAGATACTCTAATTCTTGCAAGAACCATGGTTATAGAAGGAAAAGACATTCCCGAAGAACTTATTCCTCGTTTGGAGCAAGTAATTGAAGAATTAGAACAAAGATTATTTGATTTTATTGAAAATGACGAATAAAACGGAATTAAGTCACCAAAAGGTTAAAAAAAGTATTTATTGGGAGTTATATACTATTTATTGTAGCAAACTTGAATCAGGGGTGTGTATATGAGAATTTCTAAGTCAAAACTAAAAGAGATCATCTTAGAAGAGTATCAAAAGCTCAAAGAAGAAGAAGAAGAACTTACAGAAGAAGAAGAGCTTGAAGAGGACACAAAATCACGTCTAGAAGAGCAATGACCCGATAATCTTTAAGCGTGGTCACGTTATAATGTTTGGGAGACAACAAAAATGCTAATTAAAGAATCTAAATTAAGAAAAATTGTCAAAGAAGAGCTAAGAAAAATCTTAGAGCAAACAGAAGAACCTGGAATGGTGATTTTTCCGGATAGCCGTCAAGAAGTTGTACAAATCATGAGAAGATATCTCGCAAAGAAAGGACTTGGAAATCGCGCCACAATATCGAACATTAGACGCTTACCCTCAAACGATCCATATAGGAAAGCCTATAGAGAATGGTACAGAGATACAAGAGGAGGGAAGCAACAACGCCAAAAAGGCTCAGGAGAAGAGGCTTTGGCGAAAATAACCGGTGGGGCATCTAAAGGTTTAGAAAAAAAACTTGCTAGAGCTAGAGCGATGAACGACCCCAAATATGTAGCAGGGCGAACGGCTCTGGATGCTCTCGATCCACTGCTCAACAAACCACTGTTTGGAAAAAGAAAAATAGCTAATGTACCACCTGCTAAAATAAAATAAGGAAACCAGCAAAAATGCTAGTTAAAGAATCTAAATTAAGAAAAATTGTCAAAGAAGAGCTAAAAAAAATCCTTAGTGAGAAATATAGAACACCACCTCCTTCAAAGATACGAGGAATGGGAAACATAGGTACAGGTATTCCTACTACTGGAAGGTTTGGGAAAAAGCCGAAGTCGAAGTGGACTCCGGGAAAGCCAGCAGGTTCGGGTCTTAAAAAAGGTCGCGGTGTTAGTAGGGGAAGATTTATGGCACTTGTGAACAAAATACTGAAACAAGGCGGGCTCCCCACAGGAATGAAAGGCCTAAGACAGCTCCCCGCGAGTGACTCAATCCGAAAGGAATTTCGCAAATATTACAAAGCCAAAAAAACAGGCGATGCTCAAAGGCAAATAAAAGCTTATAACCAACTACGGCGGGAGCTGGGGTCTTGGGCAACAGAGAAAGTGGCGTGGGGTGACGATGACCCCTCGACAAGAAGTGGTGGGGGAATGACTGCCGCGACTGGACCTGTTAGTATTGAACGCGAATAAATTATAAAAGTTAAAGTTTGAAACAAATGAATTATGAAAATTACCATCTCCCAATTAGAAGACTTAATTTATAAAGAAACCAAATATATATTGAAGGAACAGCTGCCTGGGGGGTGGATGACCGACAAAAAAGAAATCCAAAAGTTTGTTAATTGGCTATTTGACAAGTTCGGAGAAAAAGGTGCGCGAGAAGTAGCTTTAAAAATCAAAAACCCCTATGATTTGTTTCAAATATTACCATTAGACCAACAAAGTAAAATTGCTCTACGATTTTGGTACCGCAGCGGACTCTCCAGGGGGGCTCGTGATGCCGGTGTACGACTCGGACCTCCGCTCTTCCCTACCCCAGTGGTTACATACTTACCGTCTAAAGAAGAAGAAGAAGAAGAAGAGCCCGAAGAAGCAAAACCTAAAGCAAAACCTAAAGCAAAACCTAAAGCATCTACTAAAGTAAAACGACCTTTTCGCTTGAAACGACGTAAACCTTGGCCTGGTGTTGGACCTTGGCCTGGTGTTGGCCCTCTGCGAGAAATAAAAGTCGATAAAGAGGTAAAAAATTATATAAACCAGCACTTCCCCGGTCTTCAGGGAAGAATTTCCAAAGGAGGAGTAAACGCCGAGCCGTTTGTGTTATTCTTAAGAGGTCACGATAATCTTACTGGGGGTGGTGGATCGTCTGTAGATTGGCCTCATGAAAATCGCGAAAAAGGAAAAACAATACAACGCAAAGCAATAAGAATGTTTAAAGGATATTTAAAAGAAAATCCACCCCCTGGATATTCTGAATTGGAGGGGATAGCGGGATCTGGTGCTTTTGGCGTTCATCGTCAAGGGAGTCTTATGGACCTCGGTGCCCACGGACAGAGGAAGGGAGGAATAGAAGCTGTATGGGGAAAATTTAATCAAATGGAAGAGGACTTCATGACCATCTCTTCTGAGCTTAAACAGTTCGAAAGAGCGGTGAAGGCCTCCTGGCTGGTGTCCTCCCTCTTAGGAGAACACTTCGCGGTGGGGGGTCTGCTTGATATAATTGAAAAAACAAAAAAAGAAGTCTGCATAATAGAGAAACACCTTGATATATTCACCGGAACAGACGGTATATTCCAAGAGCTTCTTTCCGCGATACGCAGACGCAGGGTCGGGACCACAACAGCGTGGCGAATTAAAATGGATGCCAATACAAAAAAAATAAATAAATTAATAAAGCTATTATCAGCTCATTACTTACAAATATTACGTGTACTAAACTGCTTCAGCAAGAATAGTGAAAGACTTAAAAAAGCCGCTAAATCTTACTCTATGAAGCTTAAGTCTAGTCTTAAAAATTTTGAAAATCTCTCAATAGACAAGAAAACTGTAGGAAAAATGGCGAAAATAACAATAAAGGATTTTCTTCCTGTAATGAGTAATGCTCAGTATCTACCCTCACCGACCCTGGCGGCGATCAAGAAAGCTGGGGCATTCGGAACCACAGTAACAAGCGCTTTTACAGTACTTGATGTTCTTAATTTATTTAGAGTGTTAGCTGGAAGTATTAGCCCGTGGGCTTATGCAATAAGTGAAACTGCTATAAATCTTGTTACTATTGCAGTAGAAAAACAGGAAGCAGTTATTAAATTCTTTTCACCAAAAACATATAGACAAGTGCAAAAACTTAGGTGGAAAGAAAAAAATCACGCTGACTGCCGGGACATCCACCAGCGGCCTAACAAGTGCGAAAAAGCCTCCTCGACAGTGATATCACCTGGGGCGACAATCTATACAAAAATCAAAAGGAACGAAAAAGAATGAAAATTGATAAACTTTTACTAGAAAAACTTATATTTGAAGAAATTGATATTTATTTAAATGAGGGGCCGCCGCAGTGGACAAGGCGGGTGAAGGCGTGGTGGAGCGATGAATCTAAGACCTGGGCAAAAGTCGGAGTGAGTATTAACCGGCTTAGCAGAGCTGTTAGAAGAGCGAACTACAAGGGACCGGTGGATGCGGGGAAATTCCAGCGCTTCGACAATTTGATTACAGATACTGAGGCTAGCTTAAAGAGTTATCACAAAAGAGCAAAAAAGCTTCTAAATAGCATAAAAAAGGGAATAGACCCGACTTTTGGCAACCTAAAGTCATGGCCGTTCAAGCGCAAACTTGTGGTAAAGCCTGGGAACAAAGTGGAGATAGCTGGTAAGAGGTGGCGAGAGGAATTTGATAATATATTTGAAGATCTTGAGAACATGCTTGTACTCCGGGAGGAGATGTTCAAAAGAATTGTAAAAATAGTTAACAAGAACATCCAGCGGCTCGCGAACTTCCCACCTCCGGCGGGCCGTGATTGGGCGGGGCGTCGCGTCCAGGTCGCTCATATTGAGCTGATAGATACCGAGCTGGCATTAAACCACTTCAAAAAATTAAGAGAAGCAAACGAAATACAATTAAAAGAGATACAGAGACTCAAAAAAACCATGAAGGATGGTCTTGAACCGAAGCCTGGTCAACACCCAATGACAACCAACGACAGAATGATTGCCACTCTGGAGGGATTCACCACCGGAAAAGTGCGCAAGCTGCCCATGGTTGGACCAGCCCAGAAAATCAAGAAACCCAAAAAAGGTGGAGAAGGAGGCAAAAAAAAAAGTAAGGGAGATGATGAAGTAGAAGATGGAGGAGGAGGCAAAAAAGGTGGAAAAGGAGACGATCCTCAAGCAGGCTTCTTCAAGAAGGCGGCGAAGAGGCTCCTGGGGACTGTAGCCATCGTGGGGGGTATCGAAGCAACCGCTGCCGCCGCGCTTTGGTGGGTAAAACAGTCCGACTGGTCCGCAGAATCGAAAGATAGAGTCAAGCGCGTCCTGGAGCGGGTTGCGCGCTGGGGGCCATGGTCCTTACTCATGAACGTCTTCGGCCTCCTCGACGCACAAGAGGTGCTCAGAAAGTTACAGACTAAAACAACAGTTAAAGCGGCCCAGAAGCGGCTTCAAGAAAAAGGATATTTTGAAGATCTAAAAAAACCCATCACCGAATGGAATGGGTTTGAGGCCAATCTGGCTGTAAGATATTGGAATATACTAAATTCCAAAAATTCAGATGAATGGAATAATCGACAAAAGGAGGTCAAGGATCTTATACAGGGCACTATTAAATATGCTGAAGAGGAGGGGCTGAAGCGCAGTATGATTGAAAGCAATATACGTCACACAATAGAAAGAGTACACGAAATCTTTAATGGATTTTTTGAACCGCAAACCAAACAACAAACAAAAACCAGCATGCTAAACTTTATCCAAGCTCAGAAAAAAGGAGCAAAAATACAAGAGCTTAGAAAAGCGATGTTATATGCATACCTCGTAGAAAAACACAAGAAGAAATTAGGGGAACTATTGGGGCAACTCAACCCCTCTAATATGTGCACGCGGAAAGATGAAATAGCCTCAGAAGTCGCACAAGAAAACAAAACGTTGGCTTTTTTGATTAGAGATTTATGTGGTGGAAGCACGGTAGATGGCTTAGACCCCGGCCAAGCTGGTGTCAGGGCATTGGGAGGTCTTGAACCCAATCTCAGCATAGACCCGTCTGGGTATCGTAAAGATACTTTCGCTGACGAAGAAAAAAGTAAATTATTAGGAGAATTTATCGAAAGTTGGATGAACCGCATTTACCATCCCGAAAACGCGGTAATTATGTCAAAGGGTATGAAAAGTAATAATACGCTCTTGAAAAAGGAATTGATGGTTTTTGTTAAAATACCAGAGCCCACAACAAGAGCTGGGAAAGCAAAGGAATGGGTAGATAAGAAAACTGGGGAAGCTGGGAGAGCTATAGAAAAACTCGTCGACACTAAGTAATTTCTTTATTTTTTTAAAATTATTTCTTTTTTATGATATTATTAATTTAAATATTACCTATTGGAGGTTCATATGGCGACTAACAAAGAACTAGAAGTACAAATTACTCAATTACAATCAAGACTCAATCAAGTCTCTTCTTCAAATAGTCAGTTACGAGATGAAGTTGTACAATTACGCTCTAATTATGCAAAATTAATTGAAGGTCTCAATCAAAGGTTTGAAATCGTTGAAAATAAGTTTCGCAGCAAGTAAATCATCAAAATTAAGTAATTTTATTTCTATAATAAAAAAATTTCTATTTCTAAGCTAACTAATTAATATATAATGGACTTAAAAGCTTGGAAAAGTTATTTAGAAGAATTAGCTCATCCTGAGTTTGTTGACACATCTTCTTTAAAACAAAAAAAAGAATTAGACCCTCAATTATGGGAAAGAGATAAACTTAATCCCGATATCACAAATAGACTTTATGCAATAGCAAAAGAATTTTTCCAATCTCTCAAATTAGACCCTAATATAAGAATGAAAGATGTAATATTAACTGGTTCATTAGCCAGTTATAATTGGTCTGATTTGTCAGACATTGATGTTCATATTATTTTAAATTTTGAAGAATTATCCAACAATTTACCTCTTATGAAAGATTATTTCAAACAAAAAACAGCAAATTGGAATAGACTTCATAGAATTTATATTAAAGGTTATGAAGTAGAGTTATATATTCAAGACTCAAATGAACCACACCAGGCATTGGGTATTTATTCTATTATGAAAGATAGATTCACTAAAAGACCCTCTATGTATTCTGGAGAAATTGATCATGACAGGATTAAACAAAAAGCCTCTGATTTAATGGACCAAATTGATGATGTTTATGATCTTTATGCGGAAAAACAATATCGACAAGCTGATAAACTTGCCAATTATTTAATGGATAAATTAAAAAAATATAGAAAAGCTGGTTTAGACACAAAAGGAGTTTATTCTGTTGAAAATTTAGTTTTTAAAGTTTTAAGAAGGAATGATTACCTAAAGAAGTTATCCAGTTTAAAAACTAAATCATATGACAACGCTATGTCAATAAATGGAGCATATCAAACATGACTTTAAGAATAAAGTTTCTAAAAGAATCAAAAACAATGTTAAACGAAACTAAAATAATAGAAAAAAATGCTGGTCTTATAAAAAGAAAACGACAAAGACCGCCAAAATTTATGGTTATTCATCACACAGGAACTAATTCTCCATCAAAGACTTTAAGAATTTGGGTTCCTCGCGGTTCAAGAAGGGCTTCAACTCATTTTGAAATTGATAAAGATGGCACAATATATCAATACCTCGATCCAGCAAAATGGATAGCTGCTCACACCCCAGGTGCAAATGATCTTTCAATTGGAATTGACCTAACGGGTAATTTTTCAACACACCACAAAGGACCGGAGGCGGCATTAACAGCAGAAGAAGCAGGAAATTCCCCACAATGGCAGTCTTTAAAAGTTTTAGTCAATAAATTAAGTCAACAATTCAATATACCATTAACAGTAGCTCCTAGTAAATTACGAAGAACGCAACCTGAAACAATTATTTCTAATAATATTGGTATTACTAGACATAAAAACTTTCGTGCAACAGCATGCCCTGGCACATTACCTCTAGACTTGCTCGGCACCCCATTTGAAGGAGAAATGGAATTCACCATTGAAAAGGAAGAAGATGTTCCCTCTCGTGAAACAAAACAAACACAAGGTAAAAAATTAACTAAAAAATTAACTAAAAAATTAACTAAAAAAATAAAATTAAAAAAAAGAAAAAGATTTTTTTCAAATTATAGAATAATAGAAAAACAAGGGTTAACTTTTGAACAATTTTATAGAGATTTAGAAGAAACATTCGGTAGTGGCTGGATAAGAGAGATGTTGCCCAAATATCGTGATGATAAATTATTTGGCCCCGAGCATTATGCAGCCCTTAAAAAATTAGCGAAAAACATATCAGACCCTAAGAAAAAAGAGTTTTACAAGTCTTTAATTAAAACAAAAGAGAAAGCCAGACAAAATCCTAAAATGAAAAAAGCTGAAAAGAAAGCTGAAAAGAAAATGTCTACAGGTGATAAGGAGACCGATCGCCTAATGGGAGATGCCCCAGGGGTCACAGCCAAGAGAGGAACCAAAAAAGCTGGTGAAAAGTGCAAATATGGGGATGAATGTGAATCTGGTAGATGCAAGGGCGTCCTCTTTGCTCCAAGTCAATGGAAGGACTACACTTGCCGGGGTGGCCTTGAAGAACAAACAGAGCCATTCCAAAAGAAAGTTAAAAAAAGGCATCATAAGATGAAAATAAGACTTATTGGAAAAGGCAATAATACTTATAATATTGGCGGAAAAATGAAAAAACCTTCTTACAAGCGTTCAAAAAGCGCTCCTTCTGGTTTTGGTGGGACATAAAATGAAAAAATTAATGGAAAATTTTAAAAATTTCCTCACAGAGCAAAAAAGTGTTTATATAATGGAATTGCTTATTAAAGCAGAACCAACCACACGCCTCTATGGTAGAATTTTTGAAGCTATTCGTGGAATCGAAGGGGTTACTGTTATTCGCTCTACCGAGGCTATGAGACAAGATACAAGTGGTAATAAAATAATGAATTTATCAATTCGCTTTTATGTTAGCTCTGCAAATACAATTTTTTATATGGAGCAGTTGCAAAACACTATACGTAACCTAAAGGATGCCGAAGGTGATCGAATCATATCTGTGCAGGTAAATAAGCCACCGCAGAACGTAGATCAATTTTATACTTAATAAATATTTACCAAATTAGGGAATTTTAATATGGTATCCTATAGTTATTATAGGGTAATAAAGTGTTCCATATTAAAACATATACATTATTATTAGTACTGCTATTTGCTAGCTGCTCTACTAATGATGATGAAACTGGCGCTCATACTCCAACTCAACCAACATATAATATACATAATCCAGAAGTCATAAATAATTTAATAAACACAATTGATGCATATAAAGACTATAAGTACACAAAAGACTGTATTAGGGAGGTATATTATTATTGCCCTCCGCTAACTGAAATCCATCGCGCAAAAGCCTTTATAGACATATGTAAGAATAATGAGGTAATATCCATTAGTGATTGTGAAGAAGTTTTAGAATGTATTCCGACAAACGGTGTTATAGATGTCGTGGAGTGCGTGGACGAAAATGGAGTAAATGGATATCAAAACGTTTACTGTTATAAGGGTTTTTATGAATACGGTGAATGTGATCCTTGTCAAGAGGAAGTTTGTGATGAAATAGACAATGATTGCGATGGCGAAATAGATGAAGGGGTTAAAAACGATTGCGGGACGTGTGGCGAAATTGAAGAAACTTGTGATTAT
>Ga0098052_1002083_pt1 | contig 12198 bp, 34 predicted proteins | sample 15_taG_FD_81591 | JGI IMG/M metagenome (GOLD analysis project Ga0098052, IMG submission 81591) | Marine viral communities from the Subarctic Pacific Ocean - 15_ETSP_OMZ_AT15312 metaG | ecosystem: Environmental > Aquatic > Marine > Oceanic | place: Pacific Ocean | collected 2015-01-18 | reverse complement strand
TCCTTTACGCAAATCCATGGTTTACTACCTCAAAGAGATTAGGGGTCACAGAGCCCAACGTGGGCTACTCTGCAGCTACGGCTTGAACTCTTTGTTCCTTCCTTGGAACATGATGATTCTACCATGGGCTGACAGCGTTTGCACGCCTAGCTGGGCTCTTGGTCACTAAAGTCGAAGCCCGTGCTGCCAGAAGTCGGCGGCTTGGGTGGCGCACGCATTACCGTCGGATCCGTGTAACCCTCAGGCAGACTCCTTGAGACGTAGCCGCCCAGCAGTGTTGCTGCCAGGCAACTGTCTAGATAACCGAGGTATATCTGAAGCTGAACACTGTCTGCGATGCAATTGAGAAGCGTGATTGACTGTGCTTCGGTGAGTTCGAGCTTGAAAGTTTTCGGCTTGGACATGGGTTCTCCTTCCTGGTTGTTAATTCATTCTATCACGTTTTTCTTAGCCAAGCACGACCACAACAAATGGAATGACTGATGAAATGGTCAAAATGACCATGCCTGCTGTGATGATGCGATCCATATTCTCTCTCCTGACCCGCGTGTGCGAGCCTCCTTGGTTGGTGAGGCCATCCTATCACGCTAGACCTTGAAAAACACGTCCCATCCTGTGGTGCGGCTACTGGAAATGTGGCTTAAGATCGTGTCACACTCCAGAAGTGCCTCTTTGACATCAGCATTCATGCCGGGGTCGATTGCACGAACCACCCAAGTCTGGCCTGCGATGTGCTCGACGACGATGTTCGGGTCAAGCCAGCTCTTGAGGTCTTCTTTCACTTTTTCGATGGTGGGATTTGCCATGATGTCCTCCTTGTTGACATGCTGATTGTATCACAGCTGTCAGCTACTTGCACCAGCCCGGGTAGAAGTGGTCAAGTACAGTGCGGATGTGGAAGTCGAAGCACGTGATGACCGGTGATTGACCGACCAAGCCGCGGAACCGACCGGGAGTCGACTCATGTGGCTCTTGCACGTCTGTGACTGTCAGCCCGCTGCCATGCAGGTAGATTGGGTCGTGGCGGTAGCTGATGCACACATTCTTGCCGCTTGACGACAGGTACAGCTGCCACTCCTTGTGGTGGTCGGAGTGCTGCGGCAGAACCGTGTCCAGCTGCTCCTTGGTGATGATGGGTGGTAACGTTAGCGTTTTCATTGTTCCTTCCTCCGATGCCTCCATCCTACCACGAATCACGCACATCTGCACTCGCCGTCTGACTCGAAGTCATTCTCTTTGCGGGTGTTTCCCCACGGGTCATCGTAGCCGGCGAGGTACACGATGGCGCAGCCGCCGTCCAGCCAAATCTTCCACACGCCTTGCACCTGTGGGTCACGCTTGACCTTCGGGTTCTCTGGAATGACGAAGCACGAATCAGCCTTCAGCATCTCAATGACGCCAGCTTTGGTGTCTGGGTATACTTTGTAGGGTTGCCAGGTCATGATGTCCTCCTCTGTCTCCTGTCGGTACGATCAGGAGCGTCCTTGTTGACATGCTGATTGTACCATGAAATGCGAGACAATACACCGCCCCGCGCGTACGCGTGACGAAACGCAGTGTTAAACAAAAACACCCGCCGTGCTCCACTTTGCGTCAACAAGGAGGGGGAGCACGGGCAGGTATTCTCGGAGCGCTGAAGTCAACCCAGTGTCAGCGCGCTCTATCAGGGCAACCAACCCCCGATGTTCTGTCAGATGATGTCTTGCTCAGTCGCCATGAGCATGTGGTACTCATCCGACGTCAGCCGGCCGTACGTGTGCACGACTGGTTGTAGCTGCAGTTGATACGCTGCGTCCCAGCGCTGCTGGTGCTCACGTGCGATCTGCTCTCGCTCTCGCTTGATTCGGTCATTGCGCGCCTGATCGCCTTCTGCTTCGCGGTCGTACATGGTGTGTCCTCTCCTGTCCAACGTTGTGTTAGCAAGCGTTGGCGTCCGTTCCTTACTTACTAAGTATACCCTGTTTCAGCCTCACTTACACTGAAGGCGAGCAATTATTCCGCGTGGATGGCAGCCCTGACGATGTCGCCGAGATGAGGGTTGGCCGTGCTCAGCTTTGCATTGTGCATGATTGAACTCAGCGAGAATGGGTTGTTGAGAGCAGACACCACGAGCTGTGTGAGATCGTTGACATCTTCAGCGTCGAAGCCGTTCTTCAGCGCTGCACATTCCAGCTGGACGTGCTTGTGGACATCGCTGAACTGGTAGGTGACCTTAAGTGGTTGAAACTTATTCATCGTATTCCTCCTCCGTGAAGTCATTGTATCACGTGGGCCAGCTCTTAGCACAGAACTTCGAAAAACTCGTAGAGCTCATGCGGTAGCATGTACAGGTCGGCTGTTGAGCCGTCGGGCTTGAGCACTGAAAAGCTTAGGGCATGCTCACGAATGTGAGTTCTTGGCTTTGACACGACTGTCCACACATCATCTTCGATCCAGCCGTAAAAGCTTTCATCGTTCCACTGGTACCCGGGTAGCCGTCGTCGGCAGCGGAGGACAGCGCCTTTATGTACCATGCTCTTTGCTTCTGTCAAAGTCATGACGTTGGCCTCTGTGCGATTGGAATGCCTTCCATGGGTTATTGTTCATTGAGCCGAATTGCCAAGCTCAGAGAACAAACTGTTATTCACTACGGATAAGGATGTAATCCTGGCACATATCGACAAGCACCCAGAGGAACAAGCTTTGGTACATGGGCTCACCTTGCAAGCCTTCGATGTACTTGTCGTACGTGTTTATCACTTCGTATTTCGGCAGGTGCGCTGTGCTGCGCTTCAGCGCAGAGAGAATCGTGTACGTGCCGTACTCGCCGACAAGCACGTCGCCGGGCATCAGGTCTTCGAATTTCTTCTTTGCCACGCCAGCCTCCTTGGTTGGTGAAGCCATCGTATCACACACTGGTCTGCTTTGCACAACAGTCAAGCCCGGCCCCTTTTGAGGGCCGGGCCGTCGTGTTAGCTGTTAGGCTTAGCTCTCGGGTGCATCCTCGGTCACGTCAGCCTTGGCAGCCTCTTTTTCGGCTTTGATGGCTACCCGGGCCAGCTTCTTGGCCGCGGCAACAGCCTCCTTTTCGGCCTTCTTGGCTGCACGGGCAGCCGCCTTTTCCTCCTTGACACGAGCAGCCTCAGCCTCCTTCACAGCCCGTGCTTCGGCTCGCGCCGTTGCCGCGGCGGCCTTGGCTTCGGCAGCTTCCTGCAGCTTCTGTGCTTTGGCTTGCGCCTTGGCAATTGCTGCCTCCGCCTTGGCCTGAGCCGCTGCGACCAGTGCTTGCGCCTTGGACTCCGGAGTGGGAAGCTCGATACCGAAATCCTCCGCAACCTCAACCAGCAGGCTGGCCAAGGAGTCATTCGTGCGGATGTGGTTCTTGGGGTTCTTGGTGTTGAACTGCACCCACCGGTTGTAGATGGTGCCAGTTCGAGACTTGCCAGCAGCCGAGGGCTGGCACTCGATGGTGACACCGCGCTCCTTGTTGTTGTAGCGGCGGTTGGGCTTGCCCGTGTCACTGTTCACCTTGCTGGTGCGCACGAAACCCAAAGCAACCAATTTGTCCGAAACGGTACGACGTCCCATAATACACTCCTGTTGTGGCCTTTGGCCACCAATTGGGGATGATTCCCCTTCCTTATGTAAGCATCCTATCAAGTTCTGGCCTAGTTTGCACCAGTTACTGTATTTAGTTTGCCTTTCTCTGTGAGGGGTGGAACCTTCCCATCCCTCCTTGGTGAATCCATCTTATCCTGCCTTGCCCTGGTTTGCACCGGTTGCAGAACTTATTTTCCTCACCTTGCCGATTTGGTTCCTTTCCTCCTCGGCCTCCTTAGTATACCTTGATTCAGCATCCTTTGCACCAGCGCTGAAACTTATTTGCCGAAGAGGTATAGCACCAATTCGTTCTCAGGATACTGGCAAAGAGCACCGTCCGGGTCGATCAGCGTCATAAACACTTGATTCCAACCCTCAGGCTCGTAGCGGTGTGAAGACACAACTGTGAGCACTGCACCGCGCGGCATGATTTTTGCTTCACCCATGGCATTTACATCGTACGGGCCGAGCTCGACAATGCGAGATGCACCCTTCTTGATTGTCACCAAGTCACCGCGATCGAATGCGAACATTGTAGCCTCCTTAGCTGGTGAAGTCATTCTATCACGTCGCCAGGCTCGTTGCACTCGTGAGGAATGAACCACTCAGATGGCGCATGACACAGCCCGCCAGTCGGCATTAGCATCGTGGCCCAAGTGCACCCCTTGCGTTTGGGAACATGTTCGTGTTCTTCGAGTACAGTGTACACGCCGGGCACTGCTGGGATGTCCCGAGTGTCTTCAGGGTTATAGACGCCCGGGTACACGTACTCCACACTCGGGTTCACGGTTACGAGCATACCCTTGGTTACGTGGTGCCACATCAGTAGTACACTCGGTCGTAGCGTCCCATGCTGTCAGTGCGGAAACCGCCGAGGTGATCATACGAAACACCCGCGACGGCCATGCAGTAGCCTAGAGCAACCGGATCGCTGCACACAATGGCAACACATGTGCTTCCGTACATGCCGCGGCCGGAATATTCCTCACGGATTTCGATTACACCGTCGTTCATGTCGTAGAACTCGTCGTACCACGCGTTACGGATTGCTTCTGCTTGTTCGATTGTGAGATTCGCCATGTGGCCTCCTTGGTTGGTGAAGTCATTCTATCATGCGTCCAGCGGATAAACACTAAACCAATCGTGGCAGCCATGACACAACGTCCCGTCGGGAGCCAGCACAGTATACCAATCTACGAGCAGCTTATGAGTGTCTACGTACGTATAAACACCAGGAATGATCTGTGCTCTCTCTTTTCTATCATCAGCAAACGGGCCCGCGTACAACCAGTCAACCATATGGTTGACTGTCAGCAGTGTTCCCGATTCTATCTCAATGACATGCATTACAGCGCCTCTTCAAGGACATCAGCGAGGATGAGCTCTTTCAGCTTCTCCAGCAATTCAGCGTCCTGTTGTGCTTGGTAGGCGAGGTAATCTTCGTAGCTGGCGAATTCCATTGCGTCCTCCGTTGGCATGCTGATTCTATCTCAGATGGGACGACTTTGCACTGCCTATGCGATTTGTTTCATTTTCTGCAGCCACTCAGGGGACCACTGCCACCCGATCTGTGCGTCGCCTGTCATGCACGTGAATGCCATGAGGCCGGAGCTACTAAGACCATATTCCGGTTTCATGTACGTCTTCTGCGACATTTCGTGCGCTGTGTTGATCTCCAGAAGCGTGACGATCTCTCCTGAATCGAGCACGATCGGATCTAGGCAAATGGTGCTGCCGAGGCGAGCCAGATAGATACGACAGTATGGCTTAACGATGTAGATACTCATAGCAGTACTAAATAGACGATGCTGAAGGTGAACGTTGCCCAGAAGGCGTGCTTTAGCGTTCTTCCCTTGAAGAAAGGTTCTGCGCTTAGAAAGCGCGGCGGTTTGCTGTGTCGCATGAGGTTCCTCCTGTTGACGTCCTCATTATACCTATCCGGGCCGCAATTTACACGATGATTTCGAGCTCGTTGTTCATGAACAAGCCGCGCATGTCTTCCTTGTGCCACGCGAACGTGGAGCCATCAGCCTCCAGAAGCACGAACTGCACGCGGTCGTTGGTATACTTCCATCCGTTGTTGTCGGGCACACCTGCGCCGAGGGTGTTAGCACCGACGACCGTCCAGATAGCATCACCAAAGTGCCGGTGGAGTACAGTTCCTACACCGACTGTTTCGAATTCCAGCCTGCGCTGCTCGCGCATATGCTGTTTAATCCGCTCGCGCTTTTGTGCACGCTTCTTCTTCTGGCGGCTCTTCCCCATCACCCCACCTCGACACCATTGGCGGTGTCGACCAGCTGTCGGCTGTGGTGGAGAGCAATCTTGCGTGCTTTGGCGAGGTGACGACCAGAGAGGCGTCGGCCGCGGTTGACCCACTTGGCGTAGTAGGAACCGCTCTTGCCAGCCCAGCCGCAGAATCCGCGGTTGTTGTGGTGCTTCGTCTGCTCTTCGCGCTGCTCATCAGCCGTCTGGAGCTTGAACAAGCACGTCATTGCCTTCTCGACAGCGCGCGGGTTGGTGCGGAGCATGTGGTCGATCTCGTCTCGCGTCCAGGTTTTGGTAGCCATGATGTCCTCCTTGTTGACATGCTGATTGTATCACGACTGGGCTGCCTTTGCACTCTTATTTGATTTCTTTCCACACAGTGACGCCGTCGTCGCCAATCACAGGAAACTGGTCGCGCAGCGGATCGCTGCTGTATCGTGCAAAGCGCTCATGAGCGATGACAGCATCGTCAATCATGGGGTTGTCTTCAGTTGCATGCCGATTTGCTTGCACTGACATGACGTTGATTTGAGTATCACGCTTGATGAGCGCATCGATGCGCTGGGGCTCGTGCTCAACCCAGTTGTGCAGCGTCGGATACTGGCCAGGTGCCATGATGTCCGGATCTGAAAGTTGCACATCAAACCCAAGCGACCGAAGGTGCTCAGTGACAATCCACGAGACTGTGCTTTTGCCTTCTGCAACCCGGCCTAGAATGATAATCTTCATTGTTCCCTCCTTGTTGACATGCTGATTGTATCACGACTGAGCTGCCTTTGCACTATTCTTCTTCGTCGTCATCCACCCACGCTGTGGCGACCAGAACAGCGAAGAGCAGAAGGGCTACACCGCAGAACATCTACTCGTCCTCAGTGCTGGGCACTTCTTTCATCTCGCCGTCAATGAAATCCCATGCCTTTGTTGGGTGCTCCCGCAGCTCCTTCATAGCATCGTCGAGCTCCAGCCATGCTTCGGCGCTGATGCCTGTGTCAAGATACACCGAGAAGTTGCGGCGAGGGAATTCTCGGCTGGGCTCTCTGTCCTTGCTGAACATGGGAACATCAATGCATTGCATGCCATGCTTCTCGGCCACACGGTGGACAATATCAGATTTGCCACGACGGAGAACATGCTCGAGCTCGTGCTCAATGATGCCGTCGACGGTTCTGTTGTACAGCTCTTGCGAGATGTTGAGCTCATCAGAGAACCGCACCCGGGTCTTGCCTTGCATTGCGTCGCGGTACCACTTTGGGTATACGTGCGGGTCGGGCATTCCTTTGATGTCGTCCTTGCTCATGTGGCCTCCTTGGTTAGCATGCTGATTCTATCACGAATCGTCGCTCTTTGCACCTAAGTCAATCCTTATCATCACGTTTGCAGCTTTATGATAAATACGGCCGTCCGGGCCGAGAAGACACGCCCACCACCCGCCGGCCCAGAACTTAACAGCTGTTACAGTAAAGACATCGTCACAGTCGAAAGTGTGTGCGCTGTATGTAAGATTCGCGTCTTCAATGTCGTCCCCGGTATACAACAAGGATCCTGCATAAGGGCCTCTGATATGCACTAAATCACCAGTCGACAGCGGACAGTTCGCATCGGGCGGGGATGGCAGTTGTGCGATTGTATTCGTCGGTGAGGAGTGCATAATTGTCAAATACCTCTACGTACCCGCGTACGATTGTTTGTCCTTCAGGCACCATGACCTGGCGTGTTTCATCAGCGTATGGCTTACACGCGAGAATGTAAGTTGTGTTGTCTGTCACGCACCCGCTGAGTGTGCATGCAACTAGTACTAATGAAACAAGTAGCCTCTTCATGATGTAACCTCCGGCCAGGGAGGAGCCAAAGTGCCCCTCCCCAACAAGATAATTATATCACGAGTGGGTGACGGTTACACATGGGGTACCAGATGCTGAATGACCCACACTTTGTCATGGCTGTGTCGGATGTAGCCAATTGCTCCGTTGGGCAAAAGCACCTGACAAAGAGCAAGCTTATCACAGGCCTGGCCAGAATCCCACAGTTCTGCGGGTGTGTCGAACACTGAAGATGTGTCTGTTTGATTGTTGGCTTTAAAGCCTAGGTTGAGTGCACACCAGCCGAGAACTGTGTAAACTTCTTCAGTGTAAACGTAGCCGCTGGACGCGACTCGCCATCTTCCGCGTGTTATTGCGGTGACGACTTCTCCGCGTGTGAATTTCTTGTTGACACGCTTGAAGAACTGTGTTTTCTTGTAAGCCATCAGGGACGCATCAGGATTGCCTGCTGCCAGCTCTGTAAACTCATTGGGAAAACACTTGTAGCCGCGGCCGATTTTCTGCCTGTCCCAGAGCTTGAGTGCAGGTGACTTCGAGCCTGGACAGACAATCCAGCCGGCTGTGCTGCTATTCAGGCCAGAGAATCTGCATGCCCACTCTTGAATGTCGCCTTGCTTTTCGCCCGGGCTGTCAAGAATGGCTTTGCACGCATACTCGATTGCTGCACGGCCTTTTGATCCAAGCCGCGGCATTTTGTAGCCGTTGATGATGAGGGGTTGTTTTGCCATGATGTCCTCCTTGTTGACAGAAGCATCATACCATGAATTCATACCAAAGACACAAAACTGCAGTGGGCGTCGTGACAAATTTCGCCATTCCTGTCCAGCACGTTGACCCATGCCCTAATCGACGAGCGATACGCGCCTGGTGGGCGATGCACCACATTAATGACAGTAAACACCTCGTCTGGGTCGACGGGCCGCAAGTGGTTACGGGCCTGAATCTCATGATAAGCGCCGCGCGGAACGCTGTAGATGTTGCGTCGTGTACTGTGGCACACGTCGCCTTTGGCAATCTTAACCATCGTGCTTCACCTTGCCGCGGCAGGCCTTCTTGCTCTTGGCTTTGCGCTTGTCGCCATGGTGACCTGCTCCGGACATGTTCCAGGCTTGCACAGCCACGTGGCTGCGTGCCGGTCCGAGCTTGGTCTTCGATTTGTACTTCTTTGTGCGACTCATGATGCCCTCCGTGGTGACGTCTTAAGTATATCACCACGGAGAGCGTTTTACACGAGATGCCTTAGCTCTTTGCCGCGACGACGTCGAGCACCAGGTTCTTGATCTTCGTTTGGCCGTTGCGCTTGCCGCGGGGGAGGTTTGCGATAACACCCTCCTTCCAAGTCTTCATGCCCTTGAGAACTCCCGATGCTTCGAGTGCTTCCTGAGCGGCTTCCTTTTTGTCCTTCAGCTCCCAGGCTTCTGCCAGAACCTCAGACAGAATGTCCGTGGTGCATCCGCGAACTGCACCCAGCCGCTGGACGAGAAGCCCGATGACCAGGTTGGTTGGGATGCTTGCTGTTGCATCGACATCGTAGTCGTCGTGTCGAGTGTAATCAGCACGAACACGAATTGTGAAGTCGACCTTGCCGTTGGTGCCCTCAGGAATGAGTGCACGCCCTTTGTCGCCGCCGGCTTTGACTGCCTTGAGTGCAACGACGAATTCTGCGGGGGTGAGAGATTTCTTAGCCATGATTGTCTCCTTTGGTTGTTGACAGAAGCATCATACCATGCTAGGCGCTGTAAAGCACAAATTCTTGGTGATGCCCATTGTATATAATGCCGTCTGGCCCGAGAACGTCAAGAAACGCTTTTCCCACACTTATGCTGACGACTGTGTATACACCGGTGCCCAATTGTGGGTTGCGATGCGTGTCAGCAGGCTTAGGTGAACGTTCTCCATCGCTGTATGAGCCCTCATAAATGAAAGGTGTCTCACCGATTGTTGTTGCCAACATCCCTTTTTGCCACATGGTGCAACTCTTCGGCAGCTGCCAGCTCACCGCTTGTCGCCAGGCCAGGTGCCTGTCTTCATGTACACAGCCTCATGCTTGGTGCCCTTCTCATCGAACTCATCAGCCAGCTTTCGAAGGCCGGCTGCGACAGAGTACAGCACTTCTGGGTCGTTAGGGCTAGCATCACCTGCATCATGATGCGCTTTGAGCACACGCGTAAGATACCCGTGAACCTTGTTAGCAACGCAGTTACTCGTGATTACCTTGGTCATATGCCACCTCCTTCTTACAGTATATCACCGCCGAGGAACAATGACACGACAGCGTAGAAAACTGTCACCATTAACAGCGTCTGCTGAGCACCAACGATAGAGACAATGTCACGACGACTTGGCCTTGAGACCAGACGAGGCTTGAACTTGGTCCGCGCGCGTATACGCGGGACGAAACGTGATACTCTCAACGGCGGTACTCCACAGCATCTTCAGTCTGCCAAGAGTCGTATGCGTTTGACTCTGGCCTCAGTGTCTTTTCTTTCTTCAATTTCTCTAACAGCTCTTTAGTCAGCACAGCCTTGGCCGACACGGCCCTGACGGGATGATTGATGAAGCCGCGCGATGCACGCAGGATACTTAGCGCCTTGGTGACCTTATTCATGGTACCTCCGAGACGCTAAGTATACCCAGCGTGGCCTAATTGTACACCGTCCTAGTACTCAATCAGCGTCAAGCCCGAGAGGTAGCACGTCCAATTCGTGCCTGGGGAGCCAGACCGGTAGCCGTAGCTCTTGGCTGGGCTGGTCTGCGTGATACAGCACGTCTTCACCTTGAAGCGCGTGATTTTGCCCTGGTGCGGACCCGGGTCCTTGGAATTGCCCTTCCACTGGACGATGCTGCCAACACGGAGGGTGGCACGGATGCTGCTAGCCTTGGCCGCTCTCTTGCCCTTGATCATCGCGCAGAGGGTCGAGTTGAGCTCTCGCATCTCCTCGAGGGAAAGGTTGCGGGTCTGCTGTGCGAGTTCGCGTACAGTAAGCTGAGTCATGGTGCCTCCTAGGCGGTAAGTGGGGTTGTTCCCCTTTGGTGAGATGACTATACCATGACGCGCCGTGCGCTGCACCAAAAGTTGCCTAAAGTTTGACGAAGTTGATAGCGTTCACTCTGACTACCTGAGCAGCTGCTGTTAGCACGTATATAGCTTTAACATTTGCGGCAAGCGGGTTGATTACTGTGACTGTTTCAGTGTCATATATGCTAACCCACTCATCATCGTGGGTGTACCTGCCCATTTTGAGCATGGCAGAGCACCGACCTCGGGTTCGAAGCTTGAGGATGTCGCCTTTCTCAAACATGCTTACACCTTCTCAAATTCTTCTGCCACGACTTCAGCAATGATGCCAGTTCGCGTTAGAACGTTGATGAATGTCCGGTTGTCACGGAAGTCGACAATTGTGAGTGTTTCATCCGGACAAACTACGTAAAAGCTACTCGAATTAATGATGCCCTTGGCTCGCTGGGAAATGTTGAGGCCTGTGTGAGTATCAAAGCTGTTGATGAGCTTCACGACATCGCCTTTCTCAAATACCGAGCTCATGTTTGACTTGCTCCACTGCCCGAGGTGTTGGCCGGACGCCAATCTCGTTCAAGTACGAGGTGATGTGCCGCGTGGTGATGTTTTCAGCACCTTCGTGCTCCTGCACAAGGTCATGACACGCTTCAGCGACATCGTCATCATCCATTTCGCCCGCCCACGTGCTGAGCTGCGTGCCTGAGTTCTTGGCGATGAGAGCGTTGCGAGCCTGTGTCTCTTTGTACGTTGGAACACGTGCCGCATGGCCGCTCTTCTTGTAATCTTTGTCTCGCAGCGACCGCAGGTATTCACCCGCCGTCGCGAATTTGTCACTTGCTACTTTCATTATGCCCTCTCCTCCTGGTTGATGCGCCCATTCTATCACGAATAACAGGTTAATACACCGCGTACGCGCGTGCGTGACGAAACGTTAGAGGTGCGTTGCGAAGTCCGCGTCGTGAATCGACATGTGAAAGATGTTGGGTGATTCTGTGCTGAACATGACGTACCGGTCAGCCCGCACTTCCATCACAGTTGCCACTACGTCTACCCATTCTGATTCGTCTTTGCTCAAGCCAAGCGCAGTGGGTTCAGCGAGCACTGGGTCTAGGTGATCCTGAAAGTACCAGCCTTCTCCGTCAACTGTTTCTAGATGTACCCTGTCGCCGATTTTCAACATGCCTCACCTCCTGTGCCCTGATTGTACCATGCCCTGAAGGATTATGCACTCAGCAGCTCCCAGCAGCGCTCATAGACGTCATCAAAGCAAATTGACTTGTGTACATTTCCAGCTGGGCACAAGTAAATCATGAAGTACTTGCGATGTATGTCGTATTCGTTTGTGTATCTGTCTTTTTCTTCTATCACTTCAAGAACTGTGACAGAGTCGTTATGACTCACAACGCGCCACCCATTGTAGTCTGCCCAGCCGTTCGGGCTGGTGCAGCGTAGGATGTCACCTCGTCGTACGTCTTTGATGCTAAACATTGACCAACTCCCATCCATCTTCCC
>Ga0098052_1002082_pt1 | contig 12207 bp, 1 predicted proteins | sample 15_taG_FD_81591 | JGI IMG/M metagenome (GOLD analysis project Ga0098052, IMG submission 81591) | Marine viral communities from the Subarctic Pacific Ocean - 15_ETSP_OMZ_AT15312 metaG | ecosystem: Environmental > Aquatic > Marine > Oceanic | place: Pacific Ocean | collected 2015-01-18 | reverse complement strand
GATCCGGACGCGATGGTTTTCCATTCGCCCCGATAGATCGTGTTTGTTCCCGGAACTGTTGCTGCAGCGATTCTCCCTGCACTGGCTGAATCGGATGTGGCTGAACTACCACTGCTGAATGAAGCTGATACGTTGTATGCGTTGTAGATGGAAGCACTCGCGTAGAAGGCTGAGCTGCCTGAGAATCCATGGAGGGATCCTATCGATCCAGTTGCATTGTATCCAAGTGCCAGCTGTGTAAATGCTGGAGACGAACCGGACAGATTGGCAACCTGGTCGGGTACGAGTCCTGCCCAGACCTCAAAGACTCCGGTTCTCCCGGTAGCCCCTTCGGGGAAGTTCTGTACAAAACTGTTAGATCCGGATTGTGGTCCATCTGCTGAACTGGCTGATGGTGTAATGATCGGTGTGCTGAACAGACCACCTGATGCGATATAATGTTGTAGAGATCCGGATGCGAAGGACACTTCAGTCTTCGACTGAATGACCGTCATTGGATCTGTTGAGAATCTCATCTGTGGGTACGCAGCATGTGGGTAGAATGACTGACCGTTATCCATACCAGCACCATATCCTTCAGCACCTCCATTGGAGTCTGTGAGATCTCCAAAGTCGATTGAATTTCCAGGAGAGTTAATAGTGATGAATTCCATTGTTGCAACATCTATACAGGTTGAAGCTCCCATGACTGCACGGTTGCCTCGACCATTTGATACACCATCTCGTCGAAAATCTGTTAATGTGTCTCCAAAGTCACATGCGTCACCAAAACTGGTCAATGTGATGTACATGATGGTATTTTCTCTTGGTGATCCATCTCCACCTGCAACCTGTATACCTCGCTCACCAGTGTCGTTAGATAAACCTCCTGGAAACGTTGTATTTAATCCATTACCAAAAAAGACTCCATCGGATGGTGTAGAAACTGTGACCACACTCATGTGTGATCCATAACTATCTCCACCAAAAAATATAGCTCGATCGCCCACACCATTTGAGAGACCAGTGCCTCTTCTTGTAGCGTTTGAAGAATCACCAAAGTGCAAACTATCAGCTAAAGTTGAAATTGTTATATATTCGAGGTGACCTCTTCCCAATTCGACTGGTCTAATATAACCCATACCCACCATTCCTCGATTGAGTGGTCCATTACTGGTACCGCCTTGACCCATGAAAGCTTCTATTCTACCAGGACCAATATTACCAAAGAAGAACGCCGCTCCTGGTGTGGTTAATGTGATGTATCTCAGAGTCCTTTTTCCGTCGGCCGTTATGCCTCTACCCAGGATACCATTACTCATACCGGTTTCTTTATTCTGGGATGTTGATCCAAAATCTACAGCATTGCCTGGAGAATTGATTTGAAAGAAATCCATCCCTGTAGCTCCGTAGGCAAACACGCCAATATTTCCAGGTGGTCGATTTGATGATAGTGTGAGTGAACCAGATGCTATCTCTTCAACAAAAGTTTGTGAAGATCCAGAGTGCTGATCTAATGGATGAGATGCTGATCCACTGAACCTGGATAAATATGATCCAGTTAAATTTGTTTGTTCGGTTCTATCCGCTAATGCGGTAGCTGCTGATGCAGACGTGTACAACTTAATTTGATCAAACGCGTTCTCATATGGCCAATCTGAAGTTGCTGCATTAGATGCCGCGGCAGGTGATTCATGCATTACTGCTGAATCTCCAAAATCCAATGCATTCCCGAGCACGGATATCGTGATATAATCAATGATGTTGGTTTCTGGTGTTGTGCCTCCTGCAGAGATTCCTCTCTCATCAGTGCCATTTGAAGTCATACCGAGATTTCCTCTCGAGACGGTCATATCACCAAAATCTTGTGCATCTCCAGTAGAATCAATCGTAATAAACTCTATGATGTTCGTATTGGGATTATCTCCTGCAATGACGGCTCTATTATTCAGATCATTTGATGTTCCGCGGTTGGTACTTCTTACTTGTGTGAGATTACCAAAAAAGTGTGCGTTTCCGGTTGTGCTGATAGTAACAAAATCTATAGTATCGGTAGCTGGAGTGGCTCCAAAGAAGATTGCTCGATCATTGATTCCACTATCAGTGCCTCCGGCGTAATATCTTTCTTCAGTCAGATCACCAAAATCATTAGAATTACCGGTTGTGCTGATTGTGATATACTCAATAGCATTTTGGTTATCTCCAACTCCGGAGTCACCGCCCGCCGCGAGTCCTCGTTCATTTGGTCCATTTGATGCACCTGCTGGTGCAAATAGGCCGGCCAAACAATATAAATCACCAAAATCGATAGCATTACCGGCTGTACTGATCGTTATATAATCAATTATATTATAAACGGGTGTGGCGCGCCCACCTGCAAATGCTGCTCGGTCATTGATTCCATTGGACATTCCGGCTATACCTCTTCTGGCAGCTGTAAGATCACCAAAATCGCTAGCATCTGATGGTGTCGAAATGGTCACAAATTCTATCACATCAATGTTGGCTGGGGAGTCATATCCTCCTGCCATGATACCCCTCTGTCCGGGTGGTTGTGTAGAACGGGATCCACTTGGCAGCTGGAGTGCTGTCACTGAGCCCTTCCAGGTGTTCAGAGGAATGTGATCCGTCTGTGGGACCTGTACGTTCTGGATGCCTGATCCGGAACCCGCGAACTGTCCAATCGACATGCTGGATTCGTTGGATCCACTGAAACCGTAATGGAGGAATTCTAGGCCTCCTGAGATCTCCAGTGATCCGGTCAGACTGTGTTGATCATCCGGAGTGTCTCCGAAGATTGAACGACCTGATCCGAAACTAGCTGTGTAACTGGTCTGACTGGATGTCACCACGAAGGCTCCCGCCCTGAGTGATCCCGTCACGGTCATGTTCTGGAAGGTTGGACTGCTGGTTGTGAGAACCTCTTGTCCTCCGACCTTCGACTGAATGTATTTGAGCTGTGATTGAGCAGATTGTGAATAAAAAGAACCGTGCTCTGGTGGTGCATCAATGGTTCGAGCGGATTGAATGAAGGAAGCTGAATAAGAATAAGAGTTACTGCCCGTGAGGGGATTCTTTGATCCAGTACCGAAGGATTGATCTGCAAATATCCAAGCCATTATTTATGTATCCTCGTTGTATGAGCCACTCGTGACAGTCCAGTAACTGACCAGACTGGATGTGGCGGTATAATTAGTTGTCGTCTTGGAAGCTACATCGAATGGACCTTCCGCTAGATCTGAAATTGCTGATGCTGATAGACTGGATGACCAGATTGCCACTTCGGCAATGCTTCCGAGCCATCCGGATCCGATTTCATCCGTGAGACGACCAAATCTGAGTGTTCCCTGTCCGGCGGTATCCACGAATGATCCAGTCTGGAAATCCAGGCTGGCAGTCTCGTAGAGTTTCCCGTACGAGGATCCAGATCCCTGGACGTATCCGATGATCTGTCCACTTCCACCCTCATAGGTGAGTGCGTAGTGAGCGAATCCACTGGATGTCCCTTCAGAGTTATTGTCCGGGATGGCATGATCGGTTACAAAGGAGGCTGTCGCGCCTGCTGAGGACCCCGTCAGTACGGCAAATTGAAAATTATTTGTTCCACCCTTTCGGATTTCCCACCCTTGACGGGCAGCATCACCGATCAGGTACTCTTCTTTCAGACCAGTTGTTCCGACTTTAGCCCAGAAGGCAATCGTAGCAGCTTTGGATCCCGATAATGCTACCGGATATGGTGCTTCTAAAGTGTTCGCCATGGTGGGTGGTGCATCGATGACTCTATCATCGATGGTCATGTTGACGGAGGATCCTGAATTGGTATGACCTGATTGATCATAAATATCCCAATTAGAACCATCAAATGAAGCACTATTTCCATTCAACCATAATTTAAGGCTACCTGATTGGTCATATGATCCTTTATTGGATGAAAGATCAGTGGGTATACCGCCATTGTATAAGGCAGCTACAGCTGATGAGGATAAAGCAGCATTCCAAGCTGCTACTTCAGCTATTTTTCCACTTGCATGTCGGGGAGTCCCAAGATCTTGGCCTCCTATATGAAAATTAGGAACCCATTCATCCATATCATTTCCTGCGGTTACACTTCCTAAAAGCACTCCATCTTTATATAATCTGAATGTGCCTCCAGATTCATGCACCATTACTGCATGATGCCATTGACCATCATTTAGTACAGCTGTACTATCAGTAACAGCTGCTTCTGCCCCATCTGTCCATGTAAAAGCATTTAATTGATTACCGGATAGTCGAAATGCCCATCCCTCATTTGTACCATCATTGTTTACAGAAACAAAAATTCTATTTCCGGCGGCTGAATCTGTTGTACTTATCCAACAGCTAATAGAAAAACTACCATTAAATTGTATTGAAGCATCATTTCCACAATCTACATAATCATTCGATCCATCAAAATCAAAAGAATATTTGTTCGCTATGGCTGACGATCCCGTAAAGGGAAGGTATCCGGATGACGATTGAGCTGAATTCCAAAACTGCATACTGTGTGGTGCATATGTGGAGACAAATGTCCCAATGGATCCCGAAATGTCTTCCTTCAACTGTACTGATGATGTAATGAGTCCAGATGGATTAATGTTTGTGATTCCGGTGCCGACTCCGGAGAATCTATCTGCGGTGATCCTGCTGAATGAGCTGTCTACGACCTCTGTTGGCATGCCATTATCTGCAGAACCGTGCTGCTGCCGATCGGCCGTCAATAATCCCCCAAAATCTTGGGTGTTACCCGTCGTACTGATTGTGATATAATCTATTATCTTCCGCCAACCACTATGTACATTTCCAGTAAAAAGTCCTCGCTCCCCTGTAGCGTTATTGAGCCCGCCGTGTCTCGATCGGTTTCCGGTAATGTACTCTCCAAAGAGTTCGGCATTCCCGGCTGAATTTATTGTCATGAATTCTATATACGAGGCTTGTAGGGGCTGAGATGGAGAGTAGCCGCTACCACCTATTATGCCTCTCTCGTTATTTGCGTTTGATACTGTAGCACCACCAGGAACCAAAAATCTATCACCAAAACCTGCTGAATTGCCGGTGGTTGATATTGTTACGAATTCAATACCATAATTCCCTGGGCCTCCAAAACCTATTGCTCTATCGTGGACGCCATTAGAGAGTCCTCCTTCATCATTTAATCCAATCCCATCACCAAAATCAGTTGAGTCACCGGTCGTAGAGATCGTGACATATTCGATGATATTGACGCTCCTGCCGCCCATGATAATTCCTCTGTCATTCGGACCATTCGACGTTGCGCCGGCGGGTCTGCCCGCAACTAACATATCTCCAAAATCTGTTGCGTCTCCGGGCGTGGAGATCGTAACATATTGGAGCACATTGACGGAGCTGGCTCCGTCGCTATTACAGAAAATTGCTCTCTGTTTGATTCCATTAGAGAATCCCCTGCTGTTAGCACCATGAGTGTGAGTACCGGTCAGGGTTCCAAAAACTATAGCACTTCCACGTGTAGAAATTGTTACATAATCAATGTCCCGGGACCAGTCTCGTCCTGCTGAAAGCCCTCTCTGTCCGGGTGCGGATGACGACATGGCATTCCCGTAAGAGAATCCGGTCTTCAGACCACCTGAGACGAACAGCTGATTAGAAAGAACAGACGCGGACATTTCATTGCGTCCGGACTGATATCCGATCGTGCTCGGAAGGCTTCCCGTTCCGGAGTTGTACAGGGCGGTCACTTCAGGAGCCGTGATCGCTCTGTTCCAGATTGCTATTTCATCGATATGACCTTTCCAAAAGCGCATCAAACCGTAGTAATAAGCACCTATAGTCGTTAATGCGCCATAGGTCATACTCCCAAGACCTGATGCGTTGTATCCTTCTACACCATCCATGTAGATTATAAGTGTTTTGGTTGCACCAACGAAGGAGAATGCTACATGATGCCAAAGTCCGGGTGTCAATGTTCCACCGATTCGCCAGGCAGCACCATCATAAACTTTCCAATCTACTCCGTTTACATTAACATAACCGAGTATTCCGCTACCGCCAACAATATTTGTAACTCCGACAGATGCATCTATCTTTACCCAAGCTGCAAAACTTACATTGGGTGAATTAGGAGTGGAAGCTAGAAAGTAATCCTTAGCTCCATCAAAGGTCATAGCATGTTCGTTCACGTAACTGACTGATCCGGATCCATTGAAGTGTGATCCCGTCAACGCGAGAGAACTGGTCAATGATCCAGTGCCATACGATATTGCATGGTTTCCATGTCCGGACATGTCCGGAACCGACCAAACGCCTTCACCGGATCCACTGGCTTGTCTCCCGGCCGTGGAATCATTTGAGAAAGCCAACTCCGTGTTAATCGATCCAGACAAACCAAGCTGGGCTCCATCGCCCATTCGATACCATCCGACCAGATCCGAAGATCCCAATGCGGACTTCAGAGATCCCGTCACGGATGCTCCGTCAACCTGAGCGGATGAACTAAAAAGTCCACTCGGTAACGTGTATGTGATCCCTGTGCCGTCTCCGACAAATCGGCTTGCGCTGATGTGTGCGAAACTGCTTGAGACTCCAGCGGATGATGATATTCCACCTCCAAGTCCCATCAGTGATCCAGAATGGAATTCATTCAGGAAGGATCCCGAAATTCCATCACTCAACTGTACTGAACTGGAGATCAGACCTGTCGGAACGGTGATCCCTGTGAGGAATCGTCCGTCACCCTGAAAGGATCCCGTCATTGCGTAGAAGGAACTCGTGTGGTACATAGAGATTGAACTGTTGCTGGTTGCACCTGTGGCTTGCTTATTGACGGTTGCATCACCAAACGTCAATGCATCACCGAGATTATCAATATCGATATACTCGATATCTGTGCTTTGCGGATATGAACCAATAATGAGTCCTCGTCCACCTATGTCGTTACTGACGCCTCCAGATTCTCTGTGGAGTCGCTGAGTATTTCCAAAGTCTGCTGCGGTAGCGAGGTTGCTGATCGACATATACTTAATCATAAGTCCGTATTTATCAGTATGATATCCGGCAGCCCAGACTGCTCTGTCATTCTGACCATTAGAAATGCCGGTACCCATCCTTTCGGAAACAACCGTGATTAAATCAGAGTATAAAACTGAGTCTCCAAGTGATGATATCGTGAAAGCTTCCACATCATTAGACCTTCCGTACCCGGGACCTATCAGACCTCTTTCATTCACACCATTTGAGGTCGCTGCTTGGAAGCGTGCAGTGGTCTGAATGTCACCAAAATCTGTTGCGTTACCGGTAGAACTGATCGTTACATAGTCCATAACATTAACGTTGCTGTTGGCAGCATTCTGTCCAGAAGAATAAACAGCTCGATCGTTAGGACCATTCGATGTTGCGGCACCTCCACCTCTAGCAACCGTCAGATCACCGAAATCGGTAGCATTCCCGGGCGTGGAGATTGTGATGTAATCCATAGTATTACTGGCATGGGATCCCATAAAGATTCCTCGTTCGCGAATTCCATTTGATGTTGCATTGTTAAGCACTTGAGTATTACTAAATGTACTATCACCGAAATCAGTTGCGTTCCCGGGTGTGGTCATCGTGACGTAATCGAGTGTCACACTGAACCGGGTATTCATGACAGCTCTCTGACCCGGAATTGTTTGAGCAGCTGAAGATGAAATGCCACCACCGACGAAGACTTCTCCGATATGACTGGTGGAGCCACTGAGTCGATTCAGAAGACTTCCCGACACATCATCAGAGATCTGTCTCGATGATGATATTATTCCCCCATAGGGAATGTTTGAAATTTCAGATCCATCGCCGGACCAGTATGTCGCTGCAGTGAATCTACCAAATGAACCCGTTGAGATGGAAGATCCTGAGATCCCTCCATCCACGAACACAAGATCTGAACTGGAAAGTTCTCCCTGCCAGGATCCTGATATCGCATCAGACAACTGAAGTGAACTACTCACTGAGTCTGCGGGCATCACGCCCGTAATGTCTCGACCGGAACCACTGAACACAGTGGCTTCGAGTCTCCCGAAGGATGCACTCGGTAGGCTTCCGGAGAAATCCCCGGACATCGTGACCGGTCCACCCAGAACGACCCGTGATCCAGATGAATCTACTCTGAGGAGTGAAACATCCGATTCATTCGTGACATCCAGGAGTGTATCAGCCGTGCCTTTGATCCGCGCGGTATCCGTACCCTGCTGGGCTTCCAGTTTGGAATCGGTTTCATTCAGTACTATGAGGTCTTTTACGGCCATTGAGGTTTCCTATAGATAATTATCTGTCTGTTTACTTTTCATGCTATTTTGCTGAGTTGGATGTCCCTTTGGCATCTGCTTTTGCTTCTCTGAGTCTTCCGAAATCTGTTGCGTTTCCGGGTGTGGAGATCGTTATAAACTGGATAGTCTTCTGGGCTGGTGAATCTCCAAATACTATCCCTCTATCGTTGGTTCCACTTGAAAGTCCACCAGGTGCTGCATTGACTTCCGTGAGGTCTCCAAAATCTGCTGCGTTTCCAACTGTTGAGATCGTGACATAATCAATAGCATCTTGCGCACCAGGTGCGGTTCCTCCAGCGAAGATTCCTCTTTCATTCAAATCGTTTGAAAATGATGCTCTCGTACCAGCCGCGACCACCAGATCACCAAAATCTGCTGCGTCGGAGACGTTAAAGATCGTGATAAATTCTATTGTAGCGTTGGCTGCCGGATAAGTCCCTCCAAAGATTCCTCGTTCATTGGTTCCATTACTGGTTCCTTCAGTTCCGACTGTGAGAGCTTGAAGAGTTCCAAAAATTGCTGCATTCCCGGTCGTACTGATCGTGACATAATCCATACGGTCCGTACCACCTCCGAAGACGGCTCGATCATTCGTACCATTCGATATTGCACCCAGAGTTCCTCTTGCTGTAGTGAGATCACCATAATCGGTTGCGTCACTGGGTGTGCTGATAGTCACGTAATCGATCACATTAATGTTTCCCGGAGCTGCTCCTCCACCGAATAATCCTCTTCCGTTGGTTCCATTGGATGTAGCGGAACGTTGGCTCTTCGATGCATTCGTCTGATTACCAAAATTTGCTGCATTACCGGGATTACTGAGTGTTACGTATTCGATGTCATCGACCGTGTCGTTCGTGATGATGACTCCTCTCTGTCCAACCTGAGCCGAACCGGTTGCGAAGACGATCCAGTTCAGACCATCCCAGGCTTCAACGAACTGATGAGTCAGAGATCCATGTTGTGGTGCCGGACCTGCTGAGGATCCGGATGGAATTGCTGATCCGGATGCAGTCTTCATCGTCGTATCTGCGTAGCTGGCTGATATGCTGCCTGACCTCCACTGAGCTGCACTGGCTGAGCTGAATTGAGCCTCGAAGGCTGTGTTCTCGGCCTGAATGTTATGTCGGAGTAGTGTTTCTCCGCCCTGGTAGGAGACTCGACCTTGATTGGTAAATCTGCTTCCGGAAGCACCGACAGCGTTCCCCGTGACCCCGCTGGGGATGATGAGTGAACCCGTGGCTGCTCCGACCCCGGGGTTACCATTGCTTCCGAAGACCGGATCGTCAGATCCGTGTGCTCGGAAAGCTCTCAGTGGATCTGAGAAGCTTGCACTGGTGGGATCGCTTGAGAAGGTCAGTCCGGATCCGTCACCGGTCCACTCGGCGAATGATCCAGTTGAATGTCCAAACGCGTTGGGTGTTGAGTTTGAAAGTGCGCCACCGCGGTGAGCAATTACAGTCATATCACCGAAATCCTGTGAATTGCCCAGGCTGCTGATAGTAAAAAATTCAATTGCATTGACGTTATTGCCTTGATCTCCACCCACGATGGCTCTGTTATCAGTAGCGTTAGATGTGGCAGCAGCTCTACTACCGAGGTTTTGAGTCATATCTCCAAAATCCGTTGCATTGCCGAGTTGAACAAGTGTGACATATTCAATGATGTTTGAATCACTGCCCATAACGACACCCCGACCATATTGAGCGTTTGAAGTCGCTGACGTCTTGGTATTCCCTATGTTGTCTAGATCACCGAAATCAACAGCGTTGCCTGAAGTGCTCACTGTGATGTAGTCGATTGTATTGTTTCCACCTCCAAACGTAACTGCGCGGTTATCAGTTCCATTAGATGCCGCGGAAATTTGTTGGCCAGTAATGGTTCGATCTCCAAAATCCAAAGCATCACCGAACGATGATATTGTGATAAAATCAATAATATTTGACAATCCGGATAGTCTGTACCCACCAGGGAAGACTCCTCGTTCATTTGGTCCATTTTCCGTACCTGCGAGTGAGCCAACTGTAGTGGTCAGATTTCCAAAATCTGATGCATTACCGGTTGTGCTGATCGTGATTGCATCTAAAGAATCTGTATATGTGGAAGTGACACCGAGTGAGACTATTCCTCGATCGTTCTGACCGTTTGTAGCTGCTGCACCATCCCTACTGGCTACTGTGAGGTCTCCGAAATCAGTTGCATTGCCAGCTGAATTGATCGTCACATAATCGATGACGTTCGTAGTCGGACCGGTGTTAAGGCCACCACCCGCGAAGATTCCTCTCTGTCCTGGTGAGGTGTAGTTCTCTCCTCTGACGTGTCCCTGTGGGATCATGAGTGGTTCGGTGTCATTGAGAGACCCAGAATAGAACCCAAGTGAACGTGAAGCTTCGTTCAACTGAATGGATGATCCAGAATTGCCGTTACCAGATGCATCTGGAATCGACCAGTTCGTTCCATCGAAGGTCGCTTTATCACCCATTTGGTACCAAGCTTTCAAGTGACCATCTACAGCACTCGGTACTCCATATGGGAAACCCGAACTGGTTACGTTGAAGAGATCTCCAACCTGATCTGCTGTAAGTGTTGTACCCCAGATTGCCACATCGTGTATCCAACCTTTAAATGTACCATGGTAGCTACTGTCCAAGCTACGTCCAATCCTGGTTGTAGCTGCACTTTGATATCCGGTTGCTACGTAGCTGGCTCCAGTAGTGGTTGTCGAATCGACTGCAACCCCATTGACATAATGGATATGCGTATCAGAATTTGTGTCATACGTGATAGCGACATGAGTCAGATGATTTACGAGATTCGATATGCCTGAATCTGTTTTAGATGATTTTTGATACGGGCCACCTTGCCCCGGATAGTTTCCACTATTATATCTGGAGAGAGCTATTTTAGACTCACTGGTGATGCTGAAAATCCATTCACCATTACCGGCTGTTCCGTTTGCCTTTGAGATTATCGCATTCGTACCCGTAATTGGGACTGTCGGATTTATCCAGGCTGCAAAAGTTACAGATTCATCAACTGATCCATTACCTATCGAGTGTTCTGTCGGTGAACCACAATCGATGGTGGCGTGGGAGCCAGACGCCTTATCGATGAAATACATCGCATATCGGTTCTGATAAGATTGACCCACCTGGAGCGATCCAGTGAATGAGTGGAGATCCCCTGTTGAGTCTCCAAACACGGCTGATCCGGATCCTTTGCTGGAACTGTAATGACTGGTAGAACTCGTCATGACCATCTTGGTGGCTTTGACTGAGCCGGAGACGATCACATCTGAGAAGACTGGTGATCCTGCCGCGGAGACATCCTGATCCAGCTGTCCCACCTTTGTATCAAGTGAACTCGTCAGTGTGTGTCCCCAATGGGTTGATCCCGTAACGTCCTGTGCGATCTGTGTTGAACTGGAAAGTTCCCCCTGTGTGAAGATTCCCTTCAGTTGAGATCCGTCACCGGACAGTGTGTTAGCATCCACCCTGGAGAAACGAGAACCTCCAGTTGGTCGACCTTCAACCCGTGCTGCAGCTCCTAGTGTTAATGAGCTCGTAATTGTTGGTGCCAAACCCAGTGCATCTGGTTGGTACCAGGTTGATCCAGCGAAAGTGGATCCTTCACCCATCTTGTACCAGGCTTTCAGTGCACTCTGACTGATTTCGAGAGGATTTCCTCCCATCCCGTTATTGTACACCTGTGAAACTGCTTCTGCAGTGATTGCTTTATTGTAGACGAGAAAATCAGACATTTTTCCGTCCCAGGTGTTACTAGCCCCTATATCAAATCGGGTCATCAGGACATTCCCTGTTGCATTTCCATTGGCTGTTTCCTTACCATCCATGTAGATGCGACCTTTTGCTCCATTGTATGTGACGAATACGTGATGCCATTTATATCTCGTTATAGCTTCATCAAG
>Ga0098052_1002076_pt1 | contig 12215 bp, 16 predicted proteins | sample 15_taG_FD_81591 | JGI IMG/M metagenome (GOLD analysis project Ga0098052, IMG submission 81591) | Marine viral communities from the Subarctic Pacific Ocean - 15_ETSP_OMZ_AT15312 metaG | ecosystem: Environmental > Aquatic > Marine > Oceanic | place: Pacific Ocean | collected 2015-01-18 | reverse complement strand
TTCAAATCCGCCTCAGCCTCTTTCATAACCCAGACAAGGTATTTTTGATTCCCTGATGGATCTCTCTTAACCCACTCTCCAACAAAGGAGTTCTCGTTTGGATTAAACTTTTTTACCACTTGGTTGATTGCCATAACCAACGGGGCCGCTTTCCTTGCGTCGTCAATACGACCTTCAATGAGAAGTTGTTCCGTTAAAAGACAGTTTTTGTTTATAATTGTAATCTTCATTGTTTGTTCCTCAAATAACCGGGATCTCGGGGTCGCCTTTGATGGTTGAATAGCCAATATCAATGATGGCTGCCTGATCGTCTTTCTCCATAACATTGGGGGCTTTTAAATCCCTAAAGGTGATGCCGCTGTTAAATAAGAAAGTTAGGCCAAGGGCGAGTTCGTGGTAGTGTTCTGCCACTAGGCTTTTAAAAATGTTCTGGGCATACTCGGCAACGTTCTCTGCTGTGTCTAAGCTTTTCCTGTTGCTTACACCGTAATCAATATTCCAGAACTCTGAAAACATAAATGTTTCTTCTGGTGTCCAGTCGAGTTCTTCTGCTATTCTTTCAATCTTTTCAGTGGGTGCGCCCCAAGCAGTGCGAGGTTCCCCCAAGATGGCCGGGTTATCCCCTGCCGCATTTAATAATTCTTTTGTTAGTTTGCGGGCCAAGGCAAGGTTCTCGGACTTCCACTGGTATAGTCTCGGGGCCTTCTCTTTTATCCTCACCTGATCGTGAAGCCATCTTGTGGCGTTCACCATTGCATTTGTTGGATAATCAAGGAAATCATAAATAATCACATAGGCTGCGGCGAGGTCAGAGTTATCTATATCTTCCTGCGAACGCCTACCAACCTTATCAATTTTATAGACATTTGGGTGATCTTGGCCTGCGATGAGGGCAGCACCCTTTGTTTCATTTGGATCATTTGTGATCTTTACAACCTTGTCTCCAAACTTAAAAGCGGAGCCTCGTGAGCCTCTACCGAGAAACTCTGCTTGACCTCTGAGACCAGCCCACTTCTTAATCTTTTCAAGCTGGTCTTCTGGTAATCCTGTCTTGTTGTCTTCTTCTGTGATCTCAACAAGTTCGTCTAGAACAAAACGCCTACCAGAGCCAAGCTCATTAATGCGCTCCATCATCGTTTGATATCTGCGCCAATTTTCAAACAAGAGTTTCATTTGCTTAATCTCCAGCGCCACTTTCCTTTACCGTCCTCTTCGGTAGAAACTTTTTCTTCATTGTGTTTTTCCCACGTATGCTTTAAGTTTGATAGGTTGAAAATCATTTTTTAAAAAAGCGGCAAAAGTTCTATGCCTGCCGCCAAGAATATCGACCACCTTTTCACCTTCCATTTTAATTATTACCGGTTCGTGATCCCCGGTCCCCAAACCCGGAGTTCTGGCTTGGATATTAGTTATTTTTTCTTCATAATCTTTTACTGGGAAATTGGGGTTTTCACCTTTGTGTTTTGTCATCAGAAAATCTCTTTCCTTTGCGTCAAGATCTTCCCATTTTAAATCCAAAATAACAGGTTTAGGTGTCCAGTCTAAGTTATAGCGATCATAAATGTCCTTTGCATATTCATCGGTTGTGAAGAACTTTTTTATTCCGTGTAACTGAATATCTTCCGTTCTATCTGTAAGAAAATCTTTTAAACCTTCACGATCATACAAGTCTTTAAAAACAAATTCAGGCAAATGAGGATATACTTTTTGCTGGACTTCCCTGCGAAAACCCTTGAAGCGATCCTCAGTCAGGTATTTGCGCCAATTTTCAAATAGGAGTTTCATATAAGTCACCTCTTGCTCGGTATTCTGACATTTTGATGATGCCTGAAATTGTTTTCAGTGTATCTTCATCCATGGCAAGCTCTGGGTTCTCGAACAGACCGCCATTTTCAGAATTATATGCATTTAGTTCGTCTGCTAAGCCTTGGGCATTCTTCCTGCCCATTTGATATAGCCGAGAAGGAACGTACGCATCACTGGGTGTGTGTATAATGACATAGTGAATTCTGCCCTTGATCTTTTTATCACGCTTAATTACATGAAAAGGTCCGGACACACCTTCATTAATAAAGTTATTCCAATTTTCAAGTAGTCGTTTCATACTTATAAATAGTTTATCACTGATTAAAAGAGATACTCTTCCCACTCTTCTGGTGTGTCGGGATCATTAGGCCAAACCGGTGTGAAGGGAAGCCTGCCTAGTTCCATCTCGCATTTATCTAGAGTCTTGTGTCCTTTCGCATTATTACAGGGCTTACAGGCAGTTACAAGGTTTCGCCATGTGTTTTTTCCACCTTTGGACTTAGGGATAATATGGTCAATGGAAATTATATTGGGTGTACACTCTACACCACAATACTGACATGCATAATTATCTCTTCTGAAAATCGCTGGATTTGTCAATTTTATCCTCTTTGGTCGAACTGATATCTGTCTCCTCAAGATAATCACTGCCGGCTTGTGAAAGATCCTGCCTTCACCAGCATCTATTGTATCTTCATAATTTTTTTCCAATCTCGCAGACGGGCGATCATCGATTGAAAAATGGCAAAGAATAAACCCCCTCTTCCAGCCGACAACTGAAAGGGGTTCATAACTTGCGTTCAAGATGAGGGTTTTCTTCACCGGTACCCTAGAGGCTAAATTTATAATCTATACCAACGATACTTTTATATTCTGTAACGTCGTCAAAATCTGTTTCTAGTAAATAAAAAGTACTTAATCCCGTCAGCGGTTCAATTCCTACGAAAACACGAGTCCTCTCCGGGGGGCCAGTAAAAGGAAGGAAAACCTCTGCCGCTACAAAGGGTTTTGCCGGCATTCTTTTAAACTTAACTTTCAATTTCTTCCTAACCCTCACTCGTAGCTTTCCACCCCTGATTCTATATTCTAACCTAGGGCGCCACATAATGTCAACATAAAAAAGCTTTCTCGCTGTTAAACTTAGATCTAGATAGGGCCTGTGCTCTACCTTCCACTCATCGTCATCTTCGGCAAAGGCCATCCGGTAAACGGCGCCGGTTGTAAGCCAACCCGTGAGACGGTAATACACCCCCAAGTTTGTAAGGGTCTCATGTAAATCGGCATTTTTTAAATGGAGGCGATGTTCCTGACCTAAGATTGCCACGGCTCCGCCGAAATATCTATACTGAAGTTCCCCGGATGCTCTTAAATCTAAGTTACCTGCTTTGGCGTCCGTGGTGAAGAACAGAATTGCCCAGACGAACAGGACGGACCAAAAAACCCTAACCCCAATACGTATTATTCTCTCCATTGTCATAAACATTCATATTCTCCCCCTTTTATAATGCGAATTTTATTAAGAGAACCAAACCAACACTCACCGCTAATCCAACTAAGATTTTAATAAAATCCTTTGCAATAATAGGCCACACAGCCTTAATCGCTTTTTGCCCTGGGTTAAAAAGCGAATGAACTGCTAATTCACGACCACACAATAAGCCCACAAAGACCCAAGTTGTAGACATGGGAATGTCACTCCACTCTTTAAACACCAATAAAGTAATCGCATAAACAATATCAACAATCGTAGCAGACCTTACAAAACGGGTACCACTCTTGCTTAAAACTACCTCTTGTATCTTGCCGCCACGGGCACGTAGTGTAAAACCTAATCCAATAGTAAATACAGCCAAAACAAACAATAAGTGCCAAAAAGACAGTTGCCTAGGCAAAAACACAGCTATATTAGCCATATCATGTATTAGCCACTGGAGCCACAAAAACCCAGTGGCGGCCCACTGTGCCGCTCTCCACAACTTCTTATGAGCTTTGTTTTTAACCTTCTTTCTTTCATTAAAAAATTTTGATATTATAAACCAAATGGCATAAGCAAACACTGCTGCTACGGCATAGCCAGCAATACTTTTAACAAGCATTTCTTCAAACACAGTCGTACTTGCAAACACACTTAAAACTAAAAACGTTGTTGATACTGGAAGGCCAAAACGAGTGAGCCACAACAAGATCGCTGGTGCACACACGTGGTACCATTGAATTCCACCCTCTGGTAGCGGTATCCTGTCTAACCTTCCACTTGAAATGTCGCCGCCATTAACAACCCAACTATAAGTGAGCGTGGCAACCAAGATACCGCCTATGAATAACCAGATCCACCTCCAATCAACCTTTTTATTTGAACTGAGAAATGTCCCCAGTGTTTGTATTGAATCGTTCCCTACAACTGAATATGCTGCGAAGCAAAATCCCGCAGCTGCTAAAATACTTAACTCCATAATCTACTCCTCTTTGAGTATAATTATCACTCAAAGTGTTGTAAATTTGCAACTTCTTGGTGTCATTTATTACAGAGAAATGAAGCGTCGTCGTCGTCGGGATAGGGAAGGTGAATTAATTTATCATCTTCCTCCATATAATAAACCAGCCAATCTCTAATCGCAAGAAAGATGGCAAGCCAGACCGCAAAAAAGTATAGAAACCCAACTATAATAGCCCCTGTTGACATCATCATCATTTTAAATGCTACACCTACAATAAAGCAGGTCTTTGCAGTACCAAAACTAATGAACGCCAGTTTTGTGCAAATCGGCAGATTCTTCCAGACTTCTAGTAGATTTCCCTGTGTCTCCGGTTCTTTCAGCGTTGTCAACCGAGTAAAAAGTGTTGTCGTCATCTTCCCTTCTCCAATCATTTTCTTCTTCCTGTTTATTCTTCTTGTTTTTCTTCTTCAATTTTTATCACCACCCTATCTTCAACCTGAGTATAGCCGTTTGTATTACATGTCCTGCACCTTTGCAAAAATTTAAATCCCTTTCCCTGACAAAATGGACAAGCTGATTGCTGGACGAAGTGATTATTTAAACGATTAACCTGTACGCCCGAGCCGTGGCAGACTCCGCAGGTACTTTTGTTCTCGCCGCCCTGACCATGACAATCTTCACAAATTTTATTTCTCTTAAATGTAATTTGTTGTTTGGAGCCTCGCTTGACCTGCTCAAGATTAATTCTCAGATTAAATTGCACGTCCGAATCTTCAGTTTCTTTTTTAACCTCTTTACGTGCTGATCTCCTGGGGGTGTGAAAGTTGAACATGTCCCCAAAACCTGAAAATGGGTCAAACCCGCCTCCAAAACTAAATCCGTCAAAGCCAAAGCCCCTTCTCTGCTTGGCGTGATATTCCTGCCTCTTGTTGGCATCCGAAAGGATTGAATAAGCTTCGGCGACCTCCTTAAACTTTTCGGCGTCACCGCCCCGATCTGGGTGGTGCTGCGCAGCGAGGGTCCGATAAGCCTTTTTTATTGTTTTATCGTCGGCCTCTTCAGGGACACCTAAAATTTTATAAGGGTTGTTCACTTATTCACTGCATTTTTTCTCTCTCTTGTGCCACTCCCATTTTTCCTTATCAGAGTGGTACAAGAATATTCCATTATCGTAGAACCATCGGTTAATCCCATCTGCTTTAATATCCGCATATAACTTCTCTACATTGTCTAGTGAATCAATTGATGGTTTTGCTAGGATAGTCCACTCGTCGTTCTGATTCTGGTAAAGCTCATATATTTGGCAAGACTGCTTATCCTGGCTTTCTTCTACTAAAATTAATCCGTATTTCCACTGGAACATCTCACTTCCTCATAAGACTTAACAGTTATTGGATAAACTTCTTTAGCAATTTCAAGGCACGCTTCGGCGACACGTTGAATTTCCCATTGCGCTCCTGCATGGCTTCGCAGGTCAATGAATTTAAGTAAATTATTAAGATTAACCGTTCCATAATATTCGGTATACATGTTCTGGGGCAACACCCCTCTTGCTTGCTCCCGACAAATACCTGACTCCAAAAGAGCATTGTAAAAAGCCAAACAATCGAAGTGATGCTTCTTCACCAGCCTAGATGCAAGCCCGGAGCGGCCCTGGCCCTGTGAATCATACGAGACTAAGGGGTCGGCTCCCTCGCCCTCGTTGGATGCTTGACGGTTACTCTTGTGTTGAGTTCTAAACTCTTGAGGCTCATAGAATTCAAGATTAATATCCGTATATCGCCTGGAGATCTCGTTGTAGCTCCAAGTTCTGTGTCTGTGGTGTTGACTTCTGATAAACAAAGGAACTTTAAACCTAAATGTCAGAACACAATGTTCCAAAGTTGAAGTGTGCCTGTGTTTGATCAGATATTTTATTAATTTTTCATCTTTTTCTTCAAGCGCTTCCTTGTGAACACCAAAAGAAACACGAGCGGAATTGACCACGGAAAGATCGCTGCCAAGACTATCAACCAACTCCACAGCTCCAATCCCATCTCCATACAACTCAATCCTTTTATTTTGCATTATTTGCCTTTCAAATTGTTTTTAGTCCAACAAGCTCTTCCATCTCTTCACCTCATAGCTCTTCTTCATCCTATCCCACCGATTGCTCGAATGGCTGGATCTTATCTCCTTGATTCTCTTATTAATAAATTCTTGAACAAAAGAACCTTTTGTCCCTGCTATCTTTGTATAGTAGACATCATCATCTGCTGCCCTATCGATAGAACTCCAAGGGCCAGCCCATGCATCTTTAATTCTGTGTGTTTCACCAGGGGCCTGCGCTGATGAATCATAGGCGGCAATAAACATATCAGTTGTTGTATCACCAGTCACACTGTCTTTAACTTCCCTGGGATATCCAAAAATAAAAGCAAATTGCTCGTACTTAGAGGCAAGAGACTGAATTCCTTTGAATAACTTCATCGTCTCCTCTGCTGTTCTCTCAAGGCCGCCCTGACCTCTCTTCTCTGGTGTGACTAGGAGTGTCATCTCCCTCACATTGGTGACTTTCGGCTTGCCTTCTTCGTCCTCAATTGGTTGGCCTTCTTCATCTTTTAGTTCTTCTTGGCCTCCGCCGGCCACCTCAGTGAAGGAATACCCCATGGAAACTAAATCAGATTTTATATTCTTGTGGGCAACCTGATTGTTTCCGTCTTCTCGGTAGGCAGATACTAATGCGAAAGGAATTTTACCTTCATCAACCTTTGTCTTAAAACGGTTAAAGGAACTCTCGCCCAGATACCCTCGCCACTCACAGAATAGTTTCTTCATTTTTAATAACTCCCATCACATGATTTTCCAATACTAAATAGAATGTATTATCACCTAATGTTAGTTCTTCTATCATCGCCTCACGTAAAACTAGGTCATCACCCACTGAGGCGGGGATTGTGCAAGTTTCCGGTATTTTTAATACCTTCACTCTTGTAAAATTATCCGACCTGGGCTTATGGTCCTCGGGCACCAGAACCATGAAATCTTTTTTCTCTTCTTGGGGATCAGTGCCTGCAACTAAGATATATCTATGTACCGGGGTAAAATTCATCTCTTCTCCTATAAGCTAACGACTTCGCACGCTCCGCCAGAGCAAGCTAGTGACTCTTTGGTATTTGTATTATCAACTTCCTCTTTGATGCAAGTTAAATCAATATCAGTAAGTTTTTTATACATCTCTTCATATTCCTGTCTGGTGCAATCCTCAAAAGGAGCTTGGACATATGTCCCACCATGATACGGTAAAACGCTCAAACCGTTAAAGGACTTTCTATTTTTCCACATCCAATTGCCAACACTCTCCCACTCATCTGGCTTAATATTAACAGTGGCAGAAACATTGTGAGCGTTTTGTCCAGATACATGACCAGCTAGAACCCATTGTTCGTTGAACCTTTTTACCCTAGCAAGAAAGTCCATTGCCGACTCAGCCCTCAGCACCGCATTTTCTGGGGCTTTAATTGGCAAAGAGACGACAGCTTGCACATGTGGCTTAAAATAATCATCCTCAACAAGATCAGGATGGTTCTCGACTAGGTACTGATATATCGGTTCATTCTTGCCGACTCGCACACGCCGGACGTAGTGATCATTGTGCCAAGCGTGGATTCCTGATGATGTCCCCAAAATACAGCTAGTAGTGCCGGCTGGTTTAACGCACGTAGTTCGTGCAGCTGCGTTGATACCGATGAGCTTTGCCACTCTGCCATTTTCCTCTACCACAACCTTGGCCGCCTCCTCCAAATTCAAGGAATCCAGGCAACCACTGGCGATGCCTGTGATACTAACACCGATTAGGGCATCTTTTTCTGTGGTCTCTTGCCAAATCTCCCTTAGATAGTGAAATTCCGTATAGCTGGCTTGTAGCGTCCCGATCATAGCAGCTGCTCGGCATCTATTATTTAACTCTTCCTGAGAATTGATGTTAGATCCGTTAATCTCTGTTAAATTGCAGAATTGAAAGGGTCTCAGACCGATCTCAACACAAGGGTTGGCTCCCCAGTCTTGATTGTTGCTAAAATAGATTCCGGGTTCGCCAGATTCTGCGCTCTTCACTTTCTCCCAAAGTTCAAAAAAATCTTTCTTTCTGATCCGGTGTCGCAGGGCCACCGCTGAGTTGTTCGCACGTGCTCGTTGAGGGTTATTTTCCCACCAATTCCCGAATTTGGCCGCTAGCATATCCTCATCGTCAAAAGAAAAAAGAGAAATCAGGGCTGCTCGGCGTATGCCGCCTGCCAGGACGGCATCGGCGATGTAACATACCATATCATGAACTTCAATGGAACTCAGCTTGGAACCCGGCTTTTTTGTATCTAAAATCTTTCTTAGATTATGAATGCAGTCCTTAAGGGGCTGGGGGCCAGGGGCTTTGCCACCTGAAGTGATTAGCCGTGCGCCTTTCGGACGAATGTTATCAAACACAAAGTCTGGGTCGGATTTTCCAAAAAAGTGCGCCTCAATCAGCACCTTGACAGCATCGGCCCAACCTTCAATTGAATCGCCTATAACATATCGACGTTTTCGGATTCTGCCAGTACTGCCGTTCACTCTCGGACCTTTCACCTCTGGCATACCCTCTACATGGTGCTTCTGCACAGAAAAGCCGACACCACAACCCGATAGCAACAAGAACATGATCTCTGAAAACGAATCAATATGATCAACGGGCATAAAAGAACAATTAAATATCCTTGAATTATTTAACTCAATAGATTTCCCAGCAAACTGCATTGACCTCATTGAGGGCAAGACTTTCCTGTCGTGCACATACTCGTAGGCACTGTTTATCTCTTCTTCCAGCGTGGGGAAGGCTTTAACATGCATATGCTTATTTCTCTCAACCGTCTCAGCAAATGTTTCTCTACGGTTTAGGGAATCAATATATTTTGCATATTTCATAAAGTGACTTATGTCCGAAAGGATATCAATTGATCTGTCTGCCATTGTTTATTATCTCCTAATTTCTGTCTTTTCTAAATTCTTTATATCTGTCTTTTAAATCTTGTAATTTGTCCTTGGACGTTTTTTGCATTATACTATCAGTTTCTTGGTTTTGTTGCAACACTTTTATCGCAACGCAGCCGGTGTCCATAAAGATAGGATAAATCACCCCATCGGGCCCGTTCCTATTTTTTGCCACAAATATTCTACCACTATTTGTATTTTTGTCCTCCACTGTGCGTGAGAGGGTGAAGATGAAATCTGAAACAAAGCACTTATTAAACGCTTCACTTATAGATTCCATGGTTATAACCTCCGCATTGAGGCCAGATCTATTGGTTTGTGAAGCTGTCCACACCGGACAATCAAACTCCTGGGCCATCCCCCTTAAATCCTCGTATATGCACTCCAGCTCAATCCTCTTTTCTTTTCTAATCTGGGAGGGGCGTACAAGATCGCCATAATCAACGATAATAAGATCTGGCTCAATGCCCTGAAGTTGTAGTCTCTTCAAGTGAGTTTTAAACGTATTGACAGACGCCGACTTGGTTGGATATTCTTTAACAATCAAAGTTCCCTCAATATCCTTTACTACATCCAAGACTTCTGTTTTTTTAGCAACCAAGGAAGATAGTTCAAATCCAGTAATACAGCTATCATAACGTCGGGCAACAACTGTGTCTCGGAGTTCTAGAGTATAGTGAATAACCGTCTTACCCAGCTTAAGGGCTTCGGAGCCAAGATGAACCAATACCATTGATTTACCTGCACCGGTTGGAGCAACACACACACCCAGTTCGCCGCCGCCCAGACCGCCGCCTGCTATTTTATCGATCTGGGGCCAGCCGCTGGACACGGGGTTTCTCGCCTTAATGTGGAACCTCTCCTCAAAATCTTTTATATAATCATACCCATAATTATTATCGGCGCCGAGCCGAAGCGCTTCATTGATAAGCACCCTAATTTCATCGAATGATGATGAATTCTTGGAAAGCAGCTTTATAGATTTACCGATTGCCTCTTTCAATTTCTGCTTCTTACAAAAGTCAAGAGCGGTATCTTTTATATATTCCTGACCGTCAACCTTTTCGGCCTGGGACTGGATCCTCACAAAAAAGTCTCTGGTCTGTTTTTGTAAGACCTCCTCTTCATCCTTAAGCTCAGTCCGAATTATGGTCGTCATAATATCGTGACTAGGGTGGATATTATACTTCTGCTTGTAATCATAGATCTTCTTGCAAAATACCTGCAAGTATCTTAATTCAAAAAAATTAACGTCAAGGATCTCGCCGATTTGATCAGAAAATGGACGGTCCTCCAGGATCATCTTACAAAGGTTCTCCTGAAAGCTTTTTCCAAATTTTGAAAAGTCCTCTTGTGTTGCTAGGTTCATCTATACTCCTCTCTATTATAAGACGATCTGTTGGACATTTTATTCAAAATTTTAAGTTCAAAAGAATGATATAGTAAGATAGCTTTTTGACTAAAATCATATACATGATAATGTAGCTCGGGAAATATCTTTTCCACGTCGGAATCTTCGGGAAGAGGGTGGAGGAAAAGGTCGTGCTCTTCCACAATTATTCCCAACTGCGCTGGTGCGTCTACACAAGGAGGTGTCTGCACTATTCTGACTAAATCTCCAACGTTCATCTTACTCTTCGTCCCCACCCTTGAAACGCACATTCAAGGTAATAAAAAACACCATACCAGAAACAATACCTATTGCTAAGACGCACCTTGCAGATATATCAATAATTGTTAAAATATTGTATTCCATAGCTAAAACGGCGCCTTTGATTCCCAAACAATTCGGTTACAATTTGCCCATAGATCAGTCCAATTGTATTCCCCCATTCCATCCTCAATCATCATTCTCAAAATCTCTGTCTTGTTAAATTCCCGCACATCGGGTTTAACCTTAACTTCAATCTGCCGAATGGTGTCTGGTGACATTGTTGGAACACTTAATTGCATCATTCTATAATTCTCTTTTATTGTTCTCTTCCCTTCTAAAATGTTTGTGTGAATTTTGAGGGGCTTCTCTTGACTCACGCAATGATCTATTATATCAGAAATGGTATAAGATTTCTCTTCCAAAAGAAAAGGAAATCTCTTGGCTATAGTTTTTAAACCAGCCCCTTGAATACCACTTAAATTATCTGACTTATCGCCCTCAATGGCCCGAGCAAGAGCGAAATTCTCTGGATGGATATTGTATTTTTCAGTAATTGCGACCGTATTTAAAATTTCATTTTGAATTGGCCGGATCAAAATCGTCTTACTGTCGCAAAGCTGAAAGAAGTCTTTATCGCTAGAGATAATTATCTTCTGGTTTTCTTTAATGGCCGAATTTTTTACAATAAATCCAATAATATCGTCCGCCTCCATTCCAGGGACGCAGATCTGGATCACAGGCAATTCATTCAAATACTCAATGATCTTAAGGTGTTGCCAGACTTTGTTATGCATCTCTTGATCTTCCGTGAGATTCCTAACATTTCTGTTCAGACGAATGGGTTTTCTGCCAGCTTTATAGTCCTTGTTGATAGACTTGCGCCGAATGCTCCCGCCTTCACCATCCCAGCAAATGATAACTTCATCTGGTGTGGTTTCACGAACAATCTTCTGCATTGACTTTAAAAACCCTTTTACTCCACCAATGGGCTCGCCATGGGTTGAGATGGAAGGGTCAACTATATAGCCCCTATAAAACATATTTAATGCGTCAATTATTAATATTCTTTTACTCATAATATTCCTCTGAAAAGTTCAATTGCGCAAACTTTCCATGTAATTGCAAGGCTTTTTTGTCATAGGCTCTTGCTGCTTCTTCTTTTGTTGCGTAATTCCCACAATAAACCCTTTTACCTCTATGCCCAACATACGCCTGCCACGGTGCCAGTTCTCTACGCTTGTCGAACTTGACCCCCTTGTACCCAGAGGTATTGTTTTTATTGGCACCTCTACTGCGACAGTTTTCTTCATTTG
>Ga0098052_1002075_pt1 | contig 12216 bp, 3 predicted proteins | sample 15_taG_FD_81591 | JGI IMG/M metagenome (GOLD analysis project Ga0098052, IMG submission 81591) | Marine viral communities from the Subarctic Pacific Ocean - 15_ETSP_OMZ_AT15312 metaG | ecosystem: Environmental > Aquatic > Marine > Oceanic | place: Pacific Ocean | collected 2015-01-18 | reverse complement strand
GTCATGGTGGGATCTTGTCCCATATCAGCGCGGGCGACGCAGAAAGTATTCTCTTCTGTCCTTGTGTACATCTTAACTTCTTGCGGAAGGGATTGCGGGAGATCGGCAGTTGGGTCACTGACTAGGGGTAGTAAAACATCAAATATTGTCATCGGTCATATCCTCCACAGACTGTTCGTCCACAAGTGCGGCACAGCCGTCGGCGCCGATGGTGATTTCTAATCCATCAGAGCCACTTGGATCGTAGTCAATCCCGTAGTTACTAAAGATGTCTATCAAATCGCTCAAAGATCTTGCACCGTTGATATCGGTCTGCAATCCATTGGCGTGGGTGCCGTAAATAGTTGAAATAGTTGGTGATTCTAAAACAAAAAAGTGATTATAGACTGCAGCATTGTTGCTACGCACGAATCCGATGGCGGGGTTGTCATACTTTGCAAGGCGGCACAATAGGTTTGTTCCTGCCTGTGCTCTATATAATTCATAAGTGAGTGGCACCCATTTTGGTTTACGGACCAAGTACTGCGGTACTGGTGCAGCATTCTTTTCGTAATCAATCAAAACCTCGATCTTCACTGTTGAGCCAATAATTAAACTATAAGGATCAATGTCCCCGTTTTCTGCCTTGGCAAAAATATCAGAATATGAATTTCCAAAAGACTGGGCGCCTGAGAGGATTGCCTTAAAATAGTTAGGCAACAGATCGAACTGCTTACGAGTCATCTGTATTTTATCTCCTGCTATGCCCGTGAGTTCAATCGTATCTCCGTTTGCGCCAGGGATGATCCTCAATAGCTGCAGGTTGGCAAATGGATTGTCATAACTTTCGGCGTTGATGGCGTAACTAAAATCATGGATCGTATCGGCGACTGAGCTTGATGGATCGGGTTCCCCTGTCGGTGCGACGGTTTCAAAATCTGGGTCTGAGATTGGTGCTATGTCTAAGGTTTCTGAACCAAGACCAGAGTCGGTGACTCTTGAAGTTCTCAGTTGTGATAATATCGATTTATATTTACTTTTAGAATCCCCCAAGGATAGTGCTTCAACATCTACCCCTTGTGTCGATTTAAGATTTTTAATTGTGCCGACGGCGAAGATTTGATTGTTTAGGCGAACTGCAGTTGGGGTTAAGTATGTAAACGATGTTGTCTTGGATGTAGAAGACAGAGAGTCTTCTGCGCCGTCGATAGAAAAAGTTGCGTCCTTTGAATTAAAGAAGCTAATATTTTCATTTTCGATTCTCTTTTCAAAGTCAGAAGAGGACACTTTGACAAGACCGTCTGAATCTGTAGACTCCAAAATTTCTGTAGCTGATAGAAAAGTCAAGCCGTTTTTGAAAGTATCTGAAGCGTCGAAGGTTTGGTTAAAGAGTTCCTGTACGTCGTAAACAAGGTGCCCTCTCGATTCGCCCTGAGTTGTTGCTTCGGAAGCGTCTTGCCTCACGACGCTCAGTAGCTCGTCTAAGTTGCCTTGAATATGAACCATCATATCATGCGCGGCGTTGATTGAATCGCGAGTGGATGTCACGGGGCTAAGCCAGTTCCTAATTGAGTTTATTAATTTCTTTGGTCTACGGGCATTGTAAAAATAAATGTTCTCAGACAAGGATATTAAAGCTCTGATATAAGGTCTATTTAGAAAATCATTTTCTGCCTTGACTTGTTCAATAAAGTCTTCCCTTAACATTCCGTTTTCATATGTTTCCAGACTGTCAATATATTTTGCAAGTTCTGTAGTGGCTACATTTAAATCGTTAAGCTGGAATGATAAGAATTGATAAATGCCATCTTTAAATCTAGCTTCAACGCTATATTCAAAATCTCCAGAAGAGATATCTCCAAAGAGTTTGTCAGTTCCTGAAAATGTTCTCAGATGCAAAGTTCCTTTTTGAAAATTAAATTCTTCTTCTTTAAGGGCGGCTTGGTCGTTGTTGATGTCGACGAACCTGTCGCCAGATGGTTCACCACTTGTGACAACCGACTCTATTGGAAGATTTGTAAATGATGCTCCGATGCGTTGGCGCTTTAGACTTAGCATCTGCAAGGTTGACATGAGGAGAACTCTATCTTGCAAAGTATCCGATAAGTTATCAAACGTAGCTCCATAAAGAGAGTTTTTAGAATACGTTTTTCTATAATCAAATGTAAACAAAAACCTAAGAATACCATTTGTATCCCTTGTCGCCGAAAGAGGTGAGAAGTATGGAGCAGAAGGTTCGTTTTTCTCCATTGCAGAGGGGTATAGTAGAAGTTCATTAATTTCAGAATCACTCTCATACACATCCCTGTTGTCCATGACTTTAATGTTTGGAACATTTCGTTCAATTAAAAATTCTGAAGATTCGTCTTGCACGTTTCCAGTCACCCATCTACCGTTAGCGAGTTGAGTCTTTGGTCCTGTATAAAATGTGTTTCCGAGGAAATATCCGACGGTCCTAGTTTGTGATTCGTAATTCTTTATTACCGTAACAGTAGAGCTTTTTCCGCCGAGTTCGACGAATCCAGTTGAGCCAAAGTTTATTGGTGGTGAGAGCTTTTCTGCAGAAATAAATGTCTCTGCTGAAATTGTTAGATTCTCACAGAAGAATGGATCGCCTGTGGGATTGTCAACGCCTATGGGGGCGCCCTTGATGGCAGCAGTTTCGGACTCTCCTTGGCGGAGGATGATATTGTAATATATTTTTTGTTGTTGACCAATCTTTAGTCTATCGATTTCGGCGTTGGCACAAGAAACATAAGCAAATGATTCACCGCTTTCTGTTTTGACTTTGATTCTTATTTGAAGCTTCTCTTTATAATTGTCGTTCGTAAACCAAGTCCCTGTATCGGCGTCATATAGATACTCGTTAATGTGCATACGAAGAACGATGGTGGACCGGTTCAGAATGACCGTATCCAGAATAACGTTTGGAACTGTTTTGCCTATTTGATCAATCGCAGTCATTTGTATTATCCTCTTCGTCATAAAGACCTGCGAGTTGTCCCGCCCTTGTCTGTGCAGCCGATAGAGCCTCTTCGTTCATAGCGGCGATTTCCGAAAGGCTTAGTCCGTAAATATCTGTTGCGGATGTGCCTTCTTTAAAAAGTTTTGTTTCATCACCGGTTGAAAAGGCAGCGGTATTGATGAACGATTCAAGATCGCGCATGTCGGCAAATCTGCCAGACTGCATTGCTTTTGCCAATATTGCGGGGTCAATCTCTGCGTCAACCTCAAGATCAAAGTAGTAATCAACCAACGTTGGATCTTCAGATGGGTCGATGTCTCCTTGAGGTGCGTTGTCGAGCATGATGCCGTCGGCGATCACATCTCTTTGCGGAGGTTTTGAAAAGTCGAGAGGGATTAAGTATTCCTTTCCAGATTGTTCTTCTACTTCGTAAACTTCTATAGAAAAATTCTCCGAATCGGAGGATGCGTTGCTCTCTTGTAAGAACAGGAGAAACTCGTCATCTTTCCCTTCCATTAAAGAGACACTGCTGGCATCGGGGAAAACATAACCGTACACTTCAGAATTGGTATCGGTGTCCTTAATTGCCTTATATGTGAAGTCTCTCTGCTTCACTTCCATTTGTGGGATTTCAATAGTAGAATCTCCCATTTCGATATAGGGAAGGGACGAATCGAGCTCGCCTTGAAGCAAGTAGGATTTCCATGCTGGATGATATATTGAACTATTTGCAGAAGTCCCAATTGGTGAGTTTGCGTTTCTTCTTTTCTGCGACTGAATAAGAATCTCTTTTACCATTTCACCAGAAGTGGTAGAGATCACTTCTTCCCTAGAAGCCCTTGTGTCTTCGACGCTAGAGAAATTATATTGGACTCTACTTCTTGGGGTTTCATCTCGAATTCTCTCATCGGCGTTGTCACTTGATGCGCCATATTCTGCATCATAAATAATGTCGTCGTCGAAGAATGCATAAAGTGATGGGCGGAGCTTTCCTTTTGCAAGCAAACTCTTGCCATAGGATGTCAGTTCAATCTCTATAACTTCTTCTTTTTTGTTAAAGAACGTCATTATTCTTCTCCTGGCAAGTCTTCATCGTCGCCATTCTTCTTAAATGTAAATTCGACATCGACCTTGGCTCGCTCTACTAGAGAACAATAATCATATGGCCAATTGTAACTATATTCTGGAATAATTTCTGCCTCGCCGTCTCCTTTGAAATCGAACTTGAATCGATCATCGTCGGTTGAATCGGTGGTTATACTGTAGTAGTTCCACTCAGCTTTATACTTGACCTTAAAGATCATAAACTTGATGTCGTTTGGAATCTCAACATTGTAAAACAAATTGTGCTTATCAATCTTGTGAGTAATTTCAACTTCATCGATTTCAGGATTGATGGCAATTGATGGGGACACTCCCTGCCAGATGTCTGCCAAGTCTTTTTGTGTGAGGTCGTGGTCGAACTCTAGGAAATATGATGCGAATGGGTGAATGTCATCGTACTGCAAGAAGTTGTACTGAGGTGGTATAACATATTCTTTCATTCCCGAAATCATTTGCGAGATTGACGTCGATATTATTTCCTCACTGATTGCATACCCATTGTCTTCCACGGAACGCTTCTGGCGGTTCAATTCTCTCTTGCCTACTTTGAAGAAGTGCACTCCTTCTTCGATTTTTGTGGTCTTGCCCTTGATGGCACGGGAAGTATATGGTATAACCATGATAGCCTCTTTAAATTGCCTATTCTCTGCGACAGAGCCGATGTTTCTCACTCCAGGTGTGAAGCCGCAAAGGTCAATGAGAGATCCTGCACCCAGGGACGCTGCTTCTTCCTTTGTGTAAGTGTCGCGCAGGGAAAGTGTATATTTATTAGTGGGTGCGGGGTTTTCGGAATAAGAAGTCCAAACGCTCTGTGGTGTGTCATAGGAAAAGGAGTTGGTGTCAACTTCTAAAAATGCCGAATTTAATTCGTTGTTGTAAGATGTATAATTGTCTGCGTAATCACTAGAGGATATGTTTATCACTGGTGCTTCGAATTTCGTAGATATTGCCCATCGAGGAGACTTTGGTCCTGCACTTGTGGCGCGGTCTGCTCTTGTTGTGGTGCCGTCTTCTGATACGGAGAACTCCATGGCTGGATTGAATACTTTTCCAAAGAGGGACAGGGATGCACTCATTGGCATCTTCGATTCATCTTGTAGTGTGGTCAGCGCTGCTTGTGTAGAACCAGTTGCATATCTTTGCCTAGATGGTGTGAGAGCTATCGTTTCAACAACTTCTGCTTTACTAAAAATTTCATCGAGAGATGTTGCTCCGCCGATGGAAGAAGAATATGCAATTCTTGCCACCGATTGTCCGTAAAAGCCGGGTGGTGTGTATGCACAATATGCAGGATCGTAATATCCATCAATTGGCATTCCAAAAAGTTTTCCATCCTGCTTGTAATCATGATAAGATGCAGAACCAAATACGGCGTGGGCGATGCCGCCTTGTGACAGCGATCCAGAATAATAAGGTGATCCGACTGATGCTAAGTAATTATCTCCGTCATAAGCAACGTTGAGGGAGCCGCCAAAGCTTGAATTGAGTATCCACCATCCGTCGGATTCAAAAGATGGATTAATCCACTGCTCCAAGGAGGACGTGGGAAACACGTATGTATCTCCAGAAATGGATCTGCTTTTGTTCATGAATCTCTGCTTTTCAAAAGAGCCTGCGACGCGGACGCCGCCGACCATTCCTGGTGTGCCCCATGACCAGTAAGGTTGGGTTGCGCCAAGAATAAGATCTCCAGTCTTTTGTTCATACTGAAGGTTTACTCTTGAGCCGAAAGAGGCGTCGTAAGATAGCACACTGTCTGTATCGTGTTTCGTCTGGACTCTGCCGTTTAGAGTTGTAGATGCCTGTATTTGTACGCCAGTTGATGAATCCAGAACTGTTCTATATATGCCAACACTGCCAGTTACCAAGTCTCCGGTAAATATACCGAGAACCAATGGCATTGGGTTCGATCTGCCGACTGCGACATAACCCTGCGAGTCATTGTCGTCGTTGTTCTGAGCCTCTACAATTGAAACGTCTGTTCCCCAACCTCCATAGCTTGAATCTACTGATGGATCTGTGAGTGGTCCAAAACCAGTAGTAAAGTAGGAACCGTCGTAATATGCGCCACTAACTGCCCCGGTGGAACCACCAGAATCGTAGCCTGGATTTGAAGTAATTATGAGCAACTCATTATTGGCTGGTGTAGTTGTAAATTCAAGAACCTTCATGTCCAAGCCATAAAGTGGTAGTCTGTAGTTCATGAAGTTGGTACCATCAGTGTCGGCGAATTCCTGAGTTGCGACAGCAGAAGAAACATTGCCGCCAGCGAGATTTGTCGTTCTATATAAGCTTAGAATGCTCCCGTTTGTTGTGGAGTCGTTTTTTCTGTCAATAGCGGCGAAGAAAATCTTCTGAAGGTTTGTTGCATCTGAATAGACACACTTAACAGCAACGCCAAGGGAATAAGAATTTCCAACGCCGACAGGTTTTGGGCTGCCAGCCAATTCAACCAAGCCGGCGCCATCGGTGTAGCGATACATATGTACTCTGCCCGTATTGACTGCAGAGGCAAAGGTGCCTGGGGCGCCGACGATGAAATACACACCCTCCGAGCCTGAACATATAGAAGTTGAGTAGCCATACCACTTTTCGGCTGCATCGCCTTTTAAGATACCCGATGGATCGAGATCTGTCACATTTCCGCTGGCGTCAGTGTGCTTGAAGTAAACCTTTCCTTGTTCTATAGACGGCGCGGCAGCTGAGCCGGAGAATTGTGGGGCGCCTGTGACGGTAAAGTAATCTCCATTTGGACCTGCAACAATGTCAGTCGACCAGCCAGCAAGAGTGTCTGAACGTTGAATGTTTTCATCAACGATGTCGTTGAAATATCCAAACTTCTCTTTTGTACCCTTTGGGTTTAGGAATTTGTTGTTTTGTGTTGCATCGTCTAATACTATGTCCATAGAATATGTCATGTTCGCAACAACGTCCATAAACTCCGTTTCGGGGGCTGAAATGAAAGAATTTAAAGATCCGTTCTGAAGGAAGAAAGAGACACATTCTGATAAATAATTGTGCATTGCAAGTTCATAAGTTGGTTTCTTTTCACCGTTCCATCTGAAGTAGTACGATGGGCTGTCCGAGCATGATTCATACTTGTCTCCCTGACCGAATACATAGACGTCTCTATCAATTGGAAAAGACCTCTCAAGATTGTAAAGAGATTCGAAGGGAATGCGTAAATCAGGAGATGTACTGATTGACATGTCTCCTGTTTTGTTTTGGGAAATGTCGTTTTCTCTCGCAGGAGAGGTTGTAAAGGATGGATAATCTACTGCGATGCCGCCTTTAATAGAATTATATAGGATTCCAGGTGAATTCATAACCTTTGCAAGACCAAAAGTTCCTATCGATGAGGGTGCGGCTGTGGTTGTGGGCGTAGATCCTGGTACGATGGAGGCGAGGGCGTTTGAAGTATACGAAGATAGACCTTCTGATAAAGACGAACTGAGTTCTGCGCCAATTTGTACTGCCCTTGGCGATGGATAAAATCCATTATAAGGAAGCAACTTTTTCACACCTTTGGCGCGGATAGTTAATTTCTTTGGGGAAGAGTGACCAATATGATCTTCTCTTATCTTTTTGTAATTTTCGATCACATCCGTATTCATATATGTGTCTTCAAAATCAGAGTCAAAATATACAGAACCTGTAGACTCTGCCGATGCGCTATACTGTGCGCCAAGTATTGTTAAGAAGTCTTTATTAACTTTCCTAAAATTGCCGTTGTCGTCTTCAACGTATCTCTTCATGTATTCTGATATTCTGAATTCGGGAAGAATAGAAGCTTCCTTGACTGCGTGAATTTCGTTCTCGGCGTAGCCTTCATATGTGTCGTTAGATGGAACTTTGCCTGAAATTGTTTCTACGAGCCTCTCTGTGTAACCCGAAGAGGTCATAACTTGAGACAAAGAGGGGCTCACTGGTCTGGTCATTGGTTTTGCATAGAGAGCCAATTCTTCAGTAAACGCCATTGAAGGTTGTCTATCAGTAGATGTTATTGTTTCGTCAGTATCTGAGTTTAACTCTCCGACATTACCGTCGAAGGATGCTGAATTATTGAGCGAGCCTGTGCCACTACTGTGCATTGGCTGAAACGCTTGGTAAGCAGAAGCAGAAGCTGGGATGTATTTTAATGTCAACTCTTTAATCGCGATGTGGGTGTCTGAGAACCCAAGAAAGGAATCTGAGAGTTGATTAATCCAGACATATGTTGGTTCTGCGAAATCGGCAACATGAAATGATACGTTATACCAATCGGTGTTTGACGTGACGGATATGAGTGGATTACCGTATGTAAAGGTTTCGCCGTCTCTGCGTCTGGCAGAAAGCAGCAACGTTGGTGTGGTGGGTGGTGACATGGCTGCATTGCCCGACATCTCAAGACCGGCGTATGGTCCCTTAATTGCCAAAAAGCTTGCTGTGAAGGCACCTATTACCGGATCTTTTAGGGCAAGATACCTAGTCTTTGAGAAAGAGTGGTCGCCTTGATTACCAAAAATGAAGGCGTGGTCAAAGGATTCTGTATCCCAACGGACACCAGAAGTCAAATCTTTTCCCAGTTGATGAGAATAATTTTTCCACTCGGTGCCGTGGTCGAACGTGATCGAAGATGTAACGGCTGTCTGCGTAGACGGTGCAAAACCTTGTGAGTTGAGAGCACCTTCGGACCTTTGTCCTGTGGTTCGATAGAATGTGTTCTGAAGACCGTATCGACGATCATATCCATTGATGCCAGTTCCTGCAACTTCCGTGTATTCTCCACGAAGGCGAACCTTCTTCATATAAGCGTTTTTGCTTTTTGGAAATACTGTCTCTCCGTAAATAAGGGAGTAGAATTGTTTAACAGGATTGTTGGGGTCTGAAATGGACTTGTCCAAATATAATGGTCTTATCTTTGCGTATTCAGTGTTTGCATCTGAAACGTCTGTGTCGTATAATTTATTTATCTCCTCGTTTGAATATCTTTGGAGCTTGCTGCCATATGCGCTGCGGATGCTGTATGGGGCTCCTGTGCCGTCGATGGCAAGGATATATTCAAGGGGTTGGTTTTTTGCCACGACTGGTGGCTCGATGTATTGAGTAACGCTATTTGCACCGTTGGCAACTGGAAGGATGTTGTGATTTCTGTAATATCGGGAGAGTCCCAATTCTCCACCTCTAATTTCCTTCCATGTTCCATATGTGTAAACAGAACCTGTGAAGTCAAATGATTGTGTTGCATTGATAGGATCAATGTAGACATTGTTCATTGGTGAGTCGAAGCCGACGCTGTTTGAGTAGAATTGAATGTCGCTGCCTGTGGCATAACCTTGAAATTCTGATATGGTTGTTTCAGCTGAGTCTTTGATCCAAGTGTATTGCAGGCTACTCTGTGGGATTGCATGAGTGACATTGGCATTGTCGTAAATTGGTTTTTCTGGTGCTGGAGCTCTTTCTATCGAGGCGTTTGGATAAGACAATTCGTTGCCGAAATACAAATAACCAGACTCAGCGTCCAAAACTACAGACCTAAAACCGCCAAAACCAGTGCTAGAAAAAGAAAGGACGACTTCACTTTCTGTCCCGTCTGTGTTCATTCTGCTCACCGTGTTGTCGTCATCGTCTGCCCAGTAGATCTTTTGTAACTTAGTATCCAGACTCAGACCAAGAGGAGATGTTGATGTGGCAAGTGTTCTTGGGTCTTCGCCATTCAAACCGCAAACGCCAATGAAGCCGTCGCCAAAAGACACATGGTCAGTATAGTAAACCCTTCCAAGTTCAGCATCCACTGCGATGCCGTACGGCTGATCTAGTCCAGTAACAATCGGTGTTGCCGAAACACTTGTTCCATCAATGTCGTACCTGAAGATGCCGCTTCCAAAGGTATTGTCGCTATAATAAATCTTGCCATTAATTAAATCTAAAGCCAGGTGTCTCAAATTTCCAACCCCAGCCGTCGTTGAATAGAGGACGGATGGTGTACCTGTTCCATCAAGATTGGCTATATATATTTCTGAGGTGGTCGAATCTGTAAAGTACATTTTTCCTGACTCAGTGTCAATCGCAATGCCCATGAGGTAGTGGCCACCACCCAAGTCGTAGAGCACCTGCGTAGAAGAGTTTCCATCTACATCTGTTCTCAAGATCTTTGTACCGCTGCTTGCAATGTAAATATAACCAGCTTCGTGGTCGATGGCGAACGAGTCTGGCTTGAAAGGAGCCGAGGCAGACTCTACTGCAATTTTTTGTATGTTCTGTGCTGAATCTTTCTTTGCGAATTTCGTATTCCTATTCGTCGTATGATATTTTGTCGGAGAGTCTGGCGGAATGTCCGTTGCCTTTGGTGTGTGTGTTGCCAAATCTTCTGAGAGTTCTGCTCGAACATTTAAATTTCTAAACGGGCTTGCATTATAGATAGACATCTCCTCGCCCTTGGGATTTAAAAACCCGCGAGACATCGTGTATCTGTCGCCAGGAGCAGAGAACTTGTTTACAAAAACAAAGTTGTTTGTTGAACCTGTGTTGTCTGGTAGAGTGTATGGTTCAAGTGTGCCCGTGGCTGCTTCGCCGTCGGCATCGATGGTGTTTAAAACCCGACCTTCAGTACCAAAGTTCTGAGCGAAGTCTGTCGTGTACTGTTCTGGATATTCTGCGTAGTGTCGAGGGTTTAATGTTCTTCCTGCGATTTGAACAACTTCGTATTCTTGGCTATAGTTTCCTGGACTGTTCTTTTTGATGTTCCTGATGTTGACGGGGCGCTTGGCGAAAGCGTCTCGGTAAAAGACTGCCTTTGGCATGTCGTAGCCGTCGAGCTTAGAACTTTTCCAAACTGAATCTGGTGTGCCGTTGCAAGCCCTGCAAGTAAAAAACAACCTATTGTTCACATCGTCAATAGCAGGGGCGGTGCTTTCTCCGTCGATGGTGTGCATGACGTGCAATCCTGAGCCGTCGGTGTTTGCCGACCAAGTTCTTCCTCCAAAATCAGTTAAGTACAACTTGTTGCGACTACTGTCAACGGCTATACCTACGGGAGATATTGCAGTTATCAGTGTTTCGACATCAGTTCGCGTATCTGCGGTTTCGCCTGCTGGGAGTTGTAAGTTCGCCCTCTTGACGTTGTATGCACCATCTACGAAGTAAACTTTGTCAGCTGATTGGTCGATAGAGATATATCTAGCGCCGTTTAGGACGAGAGATCCTGTTGTTGCCGACTCTGATGTGTCCATCTTTATCTTGAACATTCGATATTCTAGCGACACGTAACGGGTGAAGTAAGCATACCCAGAAGCGATATCCAAATCAAGATCTTCCGCGTTAGTGATGGTGTTGGTACTTACGTTCTCTTCGGCGCCTCCAGAGGCAGTTCCGTTCAGAGTGCAACGCTGTACTTGATAAACTCCTGAACTTGGGGCAATTTTTACAAAGTATATTTTATTATCGTCGACGTCAAGACCGATGCCGCCGAAGCCGTTACCAGCGTTTTCTACCAAATCATAAACAATCCCGCTGCCGGGATAGGATCTTTGAATCTTGTTCTGCTGGTCGTTGGACCAATAAATAAAGTTATTCACTCCGTCAAATGCTCCGCCGTTTACCCAAGCGTATCCGGTATACGACTCTTCATCTACGATGGTCATATCAGAAAGCAAGCGGGAAGATGCTGCTTCTCTTTGTGTCTTCAGTGTCAAGCCGCCAGACTCAGCAGTCACTTCAAAAGATTCTGCCCTGTCGTAAACGCCATCGTTGCCTGTGTTTAAGGCAATATGTCGGCGTTGCTCGCCACCAACCATCGCTTCCGTAAACGGACCTTGCATTGGTGGATTGCGGAACTCTCCATATGTGTCTGTGTGCATGTTTGCAACAGTCACGCCACCAGTAAAATTGGTGGAGAAATCCTCTAAGTATCCCCCTTCTGCGGAGGAACTGAACATTGTAAATGGGACTCTTCTGGTTGATTTGTTTCCGTCGTTACTCATGAATACCTTATTATAACATCGTTCTCGTGCTTTTATAAGCACTTATCTGCAATAATAATTATCTTGATGTTGCAAAAGTTTCTCTTTATTCTTCTTCGATGAAAGTCTCGCCCGTTAACTCTTCGAGTTTGCGGATCATCTTTTCCATTCGGATGCGAGTTACTTTACCTGTCTTCGTGTTTTTGGAGAAGTATTGCCACTCTTCTT
>Ga0098052_1002073_pt1 | contig 12221 bp, 14 predicted proteins | sample 15_taG_FD_81591 | JGI IMG/M metagenome (GOLD analysis project Ga0098052, IMG submission 81591) | Marine viral communities from the Subarctic Pacific Ocean - 15_ETSP_OMZ_AT15312 metaG | ecosystem: Environmental > Aquatic > Marine > Oceanic | place: Pacific Ocean | collected 2015-01-18 | reverse complement strand
TAGCAGGTGAATATAGATTTAATGACCATGATTATATGAGAAGTACTGGCTATAATAAATTACTAAGCATGGCTAGAAAAGCAGAAAGAGATAACCAATTTGAAATGGGTCAACAACAACTTGCTAGTCTTTATAGCGGTTATGATCCCAATGCATCTTCTATTCAAGATGCAAGTTTTTGGTAAATTTAAGAGAAGGTAAAATTAATAGGGGGTAGATAATGGGTTACGCACTAGCGGCAGCAGCAGCTATAAGCTTAATAACTAGTTATATGGCTTACAGTGCCAACAAAGAAGCTTCAGACAAACAAATGGCTCTGATGCAAGGGGTTTTCGATGAGATTGATAGACTTGAAGTTCCTGATGTAAAAAAACAAGAACTGCAAGTAAGATATCTTAGAAAGATAGGAGCGTTAACTCCACAGCTTGAAAAAAAGATATTAACGGATCCTTCAGCATTTGAAGGTATGCCTGGTGTCCCCCAACATTTAATAGATGCTCAGAATGAGTCTCTTGCAGGACTTAGAGAAATACACCAGAAAGGTGGTTTAACTGCACAAGACAAATTCCGTTTAGCTCAAACATCAATGAAGGCTGCTACAGAAGAACGTGGAAGAAGAGAAGCCATTTTCCAAAACATGAGACAAAGAGGTCTTGGTGGATCTGGAATGGAATTAGCTGCTAACATGATGTCTCAACAAGCTGGTGCTAGTAGAAGATCTATGGAAGGGTTAGGGACAGAGGCATTGGCACAAGAGAGAGCATTACAAGCATTGAAAGATGCAGGTCAATTGGGTGGTCAAATGAGAACCCAAGAAATGAATGAGCAAATGCAAAAAGCAGAAGCTTTAGATGCTATGACCAGATTTAATGCTCAATCGAGGCAAGTAACCGAAGGAAGAAATGTTGATAGGATGAATCGTGCTGATGAATTAAATCTTGCCGATAGACAAAGAATAGAAGATGCAAACACTGGATTAAGCAATTATCAACAACAGTATAACAAAGAACTTTGGCAAAGAGATTATGAAAACAGGATGGCAAAATTAGGTCTTAAAACAGGAACTACTACACAATATTCTGACATGGTAGGGAGACAGGGAGCAGCGGAGGCTCAAATGTATTCCGATGTTGGTGCTGGATTAAACAAAGCAACAATAGCTGCAGGTGGATACATGAGTAAAAATCCAGATGCAGAATGGTTCCCAGGTATAGGAGAGGGAGGATCTGGAGGAGGTCAAGTTGCTTCAAGTCCTTATGATTATGGCGATTGGGATGATGACTACGATCCCTACTATGATGACACCAGATCTGGAACGCTAGCTTAATGGCTATCCGACCTAAAAGATTCAAAGCTGGATTTTTTATGTGGTCTATTAAATGGAGTATCGATAAAGTTGACGATGCTTTTGGAAAAACTGATATGAATAGAAAAGTAATTACTATATACGGACAAGACAATCAGGAAATTGATAGAGAAACATTAATGCATGAACTTTTACATGTTGCTTTAGAAGATAAAATAGACACCGTGTTTGATGGTGATAAAAAAAACGATGAGAAGGAAGAAAGTTTAGTGAGGTTATTGTCACCAACATTAATACAGATATTAAGTGACAACAAGAAACTGACAAAATATTTGTTTGAGACATAGGAGGAAGTAATGGCTAATGAAGCAGATCCAAACTGGTTAAGAATTATGGCCAATCCAGATCTAGTAAAAAGATTAATGGGACAAAATGTGCCAGGTACACCTTTAGATTCAGGTATGGGAGGAAGAGAAAACCTAGTTGAACTAGATCCCTTGCTCGATCAACCCGAAGAAAACTATGTAGAACAAAAAAGTGGAAACGAAACAGACTTTGTAGATTTTGTTGGTAAACTTTTTGGAGTAGAAGAAGAAGAAACTGGTCAACCAGAAAGAAGTATAGCTTCTGAACCTGTTGACGAAGTACCAGAAAAAGATAAATTGTTTTCAACAAAACCATTACAAACCATGGCTGAAGAACCAGAAGAACCAGCAGATACATCTGAGCAAGATTTAAGAATGGCAATGGAACAGAAAGATGTAGGCCAACTTATAAATTCTATGGGACAGGCGTTCGATCAAATAAACAGAGGACTATCTGGAGCATCCAGTAAAGACGATAAAGACTATTGGCAAGCTCAACAAGTAATAACCAGAAATAAATATAAAGATCTTGTAGCACATATAACTGGCAAAACAAAAAGGTCAGCAGACAAACTCAAGTTACAAACTTTAGAGAGAAATAACGAACTAGAAAAAGACTTATACAACCGTGATAGTAAAATGGCTAAATCAATAAGAAACAAACTTGTTTCATTAGGTGTTCCTGATCTTCCTAACCGTATGTCGATTATGGATCTAAGAGCAATTGGGTTCAAAGATATAACCAAGTTAATGTCAACAACTGCTGATAAGATGGATCCAGCCTATATAAGAGTTGGTAGAGATTTCAAGTTTAAGTTCCAGAGAGAGTTTAGAAACATGGTAAAAGAATCTGGAGTTAAAAGAATTTCCACACACTATAAAACAATTTCAGATCAATTTCATAAACCTGATGAAGAAAGAAATGGTATGGACGACAAGGCTGCTATTATAGCGATGTTTAAAATACTAGATCCAAACTCTGCCGTGTTACAATCAGAAGCAGATTCATTGGAACAGGCAAGATCTTATTTGAGTAGAGCATACCCTGGTATTGGCCAAAAGATAATGAGAGGATCTGTGTTAGATGAAGATGTATTAAGATCAATGATGGAAGTAGCTGGCCAGAAATGGGAATCAGAAATGAAAGTTCTCCAGCATGACTATGATGAAATAAAGGGCCAATTCCTTGAGATGTATACAGACTATAAAGATGATGAACAAACAAGAACTGTTCTTGGTGGTGGTGTCTTCAAATTATACGAAGACAGTTATCTGAAGGATAAGAAAGTAACAAGAGGATCCAACCTATTTTCTTTGAACAATATGGATCCAACAATCAGAGAAGGTATTTCGGCAAACAATTCAGTAAGAAGACCTGCTAGTTCTAATCGTAGTTTTAAAGTTAAAGGACAGGGTAACAAAAGATTCAGGTATGGCTACAACGATGCAAATGAGTACGGAATAATAGAAGAATAGGAGGCCAAAGTGGTAAAAAAGTTTATACCAATCAATTTAGTAAGAGAACAAGATCTTATTTATGATGAGGATCCAGGAGTAGGTGAATCTTTTGCAAGAGGATTAGCCCAAGATGTCTCTTTTGGTTTTAGTGATGAAATAGCAGGTGGAATGGATGCTGCCGCAGAGGAGTTTAAATCTCTCTTTAGTGGAGAAGAAGTAGATTTCATGCAGGAATATGAAAGAGGCAGAGATGAATCAAGAGCTGCTAATGTTAAAGCTCAAGAACAACATCCAACTGCTTATACTGCTGGAGAGTTAACAGGAATGGCTGGTGGTATGCTTTTGGGTACTGGGCTGGGTAAAGCTGCAGTTAAAGGAGCAATGAAAGCAGGAACGAAAGAAGTAGCGAAGAAAGGGTTCCTTAGAGAAACGGCTGAGATGGGGGCTAAAGGGGCAGGGTTTGGAGGACTTTCGGGAACTGGGTTTAGTGAAGGAGAGGGATTAGAAGAAACCCTAGTAGACACCTTAACTGGAGTCAAATGGGGAGCTGGTATAGGATCGTTAGTTCCTTCTGCAGGTTGGGCAGGTAAAAAAGCTGGTACATGGGCAGGGAACTTGTCCGACAAAGAAGCTAGCTTTATAAGTAGAAAGCCTGATTATATAAGAAAGGCTAAAGCCCCAGAAGAAATGAAAGATGACCTTGCAAGAAAGCTTAACAAACTGAATGAAGAAATAAGAGAAGACTCTAGAAAAGCATCAGAACTTCTATCCGACGATGTTGGCGAGGTAGCTTATTCTGCAGATGATATTATTGCTAGAATAGAAGTTGAAGAAAACAAACTAGTGGACACATTTAATACAAGCCACATTGAACCTAATTATAAATCAAGGCAAAAGTATCTTGATGATATGGTAAAAGCCAGTGAGAAAAACCTAGAAGAAATAAATGGTGAAGTCTATAGCGCACAAAAAGCTGTGGAGAAAACCAAAGTTGTTAAACTAAGAAGAGGTAAAGAAATAAAAGGGAGAACCCCTGGGAAAACAAGAGCGGCTCTTGAGGCTGCAGAGGAAAAAAGGTGGCAAGCAGGTAGGGATTTTGATGCTGCATCTGAAAATAGTAAATCATATAAAGCAGCAAATAAAGCATTGAAGGAAAAACAAGAAGCTATCAACAACTATAAAAATGCTAACAAAGAATACATCAAAAGAGACTTAGAAATAAAAGAACTAAAGTCTTCTGTTAACGATATCACCAACCTTAGACACGACCAAGATATGGCAAGGTTAGGCCACTCTAAAGTAACAGACCAAATGAGAGATTTACGTTATGCCATAGGCGGCACAAAAGGGATGGAAAGAATTAGACTTCAAGAACAACTTTCAGATCTTGGAAAACAAAATAAAAGATGGTTGGACAAAATAGAAAAGAACTCTGCTGGAATTAAGAAGTCAATGAAGTCTGGAGAGTTTTTTAAAGATGAAAAAGAAATGCAAACTCTTATCAGTAAAAGAGATAGGGCAAGCGACGAAATGAGAAATTATGCTGATGATATAAAAGATGCCAATCAAACGGTTAAGATGATGGAGATAGATGAATCTGAAATACAAAAGATAACACCTATTCCTATTACTACTACTGCTCAAAACAAAACAGCTCTTGGTAAATTGACAACGAAGAGAAAGTCTTTTGAAACATGGGAAGAGCCTATCTCCCCTAAAAGGTTAAAGAAATTAATACAACAAGCTGATGAAGAAGCTAAATGGTCAAAGGATCCATACCCAAAGACATATCAAAAATCCATACAAAATCTTAGGATTGCAACTGATCAACAACTTCTTAAAAAAGATTTTGAGGGTTACGCCAGGGCGATGGAACCAGTGTCTAATAAGATGAGTGTAATGGATGAATTATCTGAAACATTTAGTATTAAACAAGAAAGAATTGGGAAAGACTTTGATGAGTTTGGAAATGTTATACCTCTTGAAAGGTCTAGAGGTTTTGTTGGAACAGATAAAACCATTGCTCAAATAAAAGGGTTTAGTGAAGACAGAAAAAACAAAGCATATAGAGCTGCTCAAAAGTATGACAGGTTAACAAGAGGATCTCTTGAAGATGAAACAATGGCATCAAGAGTTGACTTCCAAACCAGAGGTGGTCAACCTGCTGGTTCTAAATCAGTTGTAGCTGGTACTGCTCTCGGAGGACTTGGTGGTATGATTGCAGGTGCCCCAGGCGCACAAGTAGGTGGTGCATTAGGAGCTGCTGGTGGTTTAATGCATGATAAATATTCCAAGCTGGCTGCTAAAAAAGCCATCCTCGGGAAAGATGTTATATCCAAATTACCTGCTGTCCAAGGAGCTAAAGCCGCAGGAAGAAGTTCAATGGAACTGATAGGTAAGGTCTCTCCAAAATTTAGGAGGATCCTTCAAAAAGCAATGGATGAAAATGGAGAGAAGGCTTTGTGGGCCACACACTTTCTATTAAGCCAAAGAGATCCTAAATATAGAGAAGAGTCAAAAGACATAATGAAGAATATTTCAAAGAAAGGATCCTTTAAACCAAATTATTAATGGTATAGATGATTCCCATATACAGCTTTATGACCCTTGATTTCAACAGTGTCTACAAAGAATTCTTTACCTACTGATGTCACTACTTGAAAAGATTGATTCCAATTGGTATGATCCATATAATCAAACACAGGACTTTTAATGTTGCCAAGCCAACCCATACTATAACAGGAGATGGTTTCCCCTCGTGCCGTCCTAGCGTGATAAGTCTGCAACCTATGCGTATGTCCAAACGCAAGAGAAACCATCTTGGCATGGCAACTACCTGCTGCGCAATGCTTACCTGTATTCCAAGGTGCATGGCGAAGCATTAGGCCCGTTCCCAGACAAGACACTAGTTGATTCTTGCCATAAGGAAAATGCTCTATATTTAGTTTATCAAGTTCCAGGAGTTTGTCTAGTGTTAGCAGACCAAACAACTCAGGAAGCTTCAGGGTGACAATGCGATCATATCGTTGTTCATGATTTCCAAATAGATAACGTATTTTAGCATTGGGGAAAACCTTTTTCAATTCCTTCAACTTCCGAATTGCTTGATTTGTCTCATCCTGAATTGATTCTTTTAGTTCAGAACAAGAAGGCATTTTTGAATGGAGAGATAGAGAATACAGGTCGATGAAATCGCCCATTATATTTACCTCGTCCACGCCATACGTAGATTCTATATCACCTCCTATCGCAATCATGATTGACCATGAAGCCTCATCAATATGGGGTATATGACAATCAGGGATGTTAATAGCAATTTTGGAAACCATGTCTAAGTTTATCATAATGCATCAATGTTAAGTGAGAGTAGGAAAAAAGGGCCTACCATCTATGAGGCGCAGACAGTAGACCCAACAATACAAATCCAAGGAAAAAGATTTGGTATTATCATTGTCTCATTGTCTTTCGCATTTTACCAATTTTTCTCGTAAATCAATGCAATAATCGTACATGATCTGATAGTCATCAGAGTTGGTACACATATAGTTTAGAGGATATTCTATATCGTAATATCTTCTATCTTCAGGGAGATTTTGGTCTGCACAGTGGAAGATGTGGTTCTCTGAAGAAATGCAAATCTCAACTAAAGGAGGTTTATAGGGTTTACATGAACTACTTAGAAATAGCGGTAGACAAACGCTTAACAAGCTCACGCCTCTCTTTGTTTGTTTTAGCATTCTCAATCCTTTTAGTTGTTTCACGTAACTCCTTCTTGAGTTCCTCAAACTTTCTTGTAGCAATCTCGTCCTGTACACTTTTATAGAGAGAGGTTAGCTTTTCTAAAGCATCCAATATCTTCGGTACAGAAACGAGAGCTGCGAGAAGTGCCTGGTACATTACTCAATTAGTCCAATCTTATCTTTAGTGACTAATCGTAATGCCATATTAACAACGGCCAGTACCATTAATACTTGGTCTTCTCCGATGCTTAACTTCTCTCTTAATCCGCTGACGGCCAACACCGCCACTAGCAAGTTTGCTAGTAATGTTTTACTCTTCCATGGTTTTTTCATAATAGCTCCTTTATTTTTTGCCAATTTCTCCATTTATCTAATGGAATTTTGGGTTCGTATTCAATTGGGCTTTTTTTTTCATTGGTTGGTTTACCTATTTTACTACACCAGTTCACCCACCCATGATAAACATCATCCCATTTTTTTAACTTATGAAAATATGTTTTAGGAATCTCTCCATACAATCTTCCTTCATGCTTGCCTGAATGAATCACTTCCCAATCTTGGGGCTTCCATCCTTTTGCTCGTTTGCTAGCATTAATTATAGCAGACGCTTCATTTTTACTTAAGGTATCAGGCGCATCAGGAACACTTTGCCTCGCCCATTTTAATTGAGCAGGACTGCAAGTAGAATCTCCATATACATTATAAGGTTCATATTTCAAAAGATACCCAAGTAGTTCCTTAGGGAAAGCTTTATCAATTACATTCTCTGCAAGTACATCCATCTTCCTCTTCTTTGCATTATGGTAAGCGTCTACAATGCTTTCTAGGTATCTATATCGTTGCTTATCTAAAGCTGTTTTGTCAAATTCGAATTCGTCAAGATAATTATCATAAACCATTTGTCCTTGCTTGAGCATTGTAGTCTGGATCTTATTCCAAAACCCTGGAGTAACTCCTGGGCTTGTATTACCTGCATATATAATACACTCTGATTTACCTTCATAAGGCCTTAGCCCTCGTCCTACACGTTGAAGGTAAGTAGTAACACTGTTAACCTTATAAGGCATAAACAGAAGCCTTAAAGAAGGGAAGTCTACTCCAGCAGATAAAACATCTACAGTTAGTAATAGCTCTACGTTATCTTCTCTAAACCCTTCTAGTATCTGATCTCTTCTGTCTGACCCCATTAAGGATGTGACAGACTCGCAATCAATACCCAATGAAACCAGTATGCTTCTAGCGTCCAAACATTCTTGAATCGTTTTAAAGTAAACAATACCTTTCTCTTTTCTATGGGATTCATATATTCTAGCGATATGTCCACAGAGTTCACCCAGGTCTTCAACATCAAAAGTGGTTAACTTTAATCTTGGTGCTACTAGATGTTCTTGATTTATTAATTCCTGCATTGAAATTGTATAAGAAATCTTTTCAAAAAAATCAGACATCAATTTGTTTTCCCTAAAAGGAGTAGCAGTAAATCCTAAAACTTGAGCCGTAGGTATTATATTTAAAATGGTATCATAGGTTTCACAGCCGATGCGGTGACACTCATCTATAATAATTAAACCAATATCAAGATGCCCTTGGGTAAATTCAGTTCCAGCTCTTCCTTTTTCTACACATACTACATTTCTGAGTTTGTTTTCCCATGAGTGTAGTTTTTCTTCTTTGCATAATGATTGCATAGTTGTAACAACAACCTGTTCAAACATTGGCAGTCTACTCCCTTGGAGAACACCACAGTAAATACTGTAATCCTTTTTCAATCGCTGTTGTGTTTGTTCAATCAATAAAGATAAATGAGAAACAACAACAACTTTTTTAGTTGGGTTGTCTTCTATATAATCTTTAATAATTTTACCGAACACTACTGTTTTTCCAGATCCTGTAGGCATTACAATGCCTAGGCTCTGATGATCTTTTAAGTCTCTCTTTACATTGCGTACGCAGTCAGTTTGATAGCTCCTCAAATCCATCGAAATTCTCCTTTAATATTTGTATTGTTTCTTCTATGTTGGTAACGACGGCCCCAACTCCACCCAGGGCTGTAATCCGTTTAAGGAATTTAGTTTGGTGTGGTGAGACCACACTAGACCTACTCCGTTTAACTTCGAGGGCCAAGAAGATTCCCACTTCTCTTTCTCCCACTCTTTGCTTAACAACTCCAAGTAAGTCTGCCACTCCTTTTGTTGCTCGGGGGTTAGATCTGAATGCCTTTCTTTTTGTATCATAGATCCCAGTAGTATTGTTCTTCCAGATGGTGATGAGATCACTGGGCAAGTATGAGATAAACTGGATAATAGAGTTTTCAATTTGTTTTTCACTAGCCATAATTATACCTTATTGTTCAGCATGGGGAAACAATTCAAAATGAAATAATTCATCAAAATATTCTTCACTAGTTATAGGGGCATGTAGGCAAATCTTGCAAAGCCCATATTTTACTTCCCATACATCTGGACTGAACACTAGCTTTTCACACCGTTCACAAATTAATCTATGTGAAAGTTTGATCTTCTTCATATGTTAAGCCTGACAATAGCAACAAGGTCTCCCCTGGCTCTAACAGGTCTAATTCTCACAGAAGCTTTTTGCTTGGCTGCCGTAGCTTTGTCCTTGGTATGTCTATTGCCTCCTCCACTCTCTATATGCCTCCAGCTATCAATAGCCATAGAAACGTGGGATATTCTAGTTTCGTTCTTGCCCCAAAAGATAATATCATTAGGCTTAAGATTGTATATGTCAACCATCTGATGTGACTGGTTGATTAAGTGATGGTAAATACCTTGAGCCGTCAAATCATCATTAGATGAAACTATACCCTGACTCTTTAAAGCTATTAACAGTAATCCACTGCAGTCCAGGCCTCCGTCAGCTAGCGTATTCCCACCATAAATATAAGGCTGTCCTAAAAATTTCAATAAAATTTCAAACATTAACATAGTCTTAATCATACCATCTACTTTAATCCGTTAACAAGTAGGTAGGAGATGCATGAATCATGACAGTATTTACGGAGAGTTAATCCCATTCCTGATTTGCATCCAAACCCAACCGAAGCATAGCCATATATAGTGTTGATTACTTTAGTGTAGTCACTCTTACTTACTGTACTCCAATAAGGGTGGGCCATTAATATATTGACGACACCTTCTTTATCATATCCCTTGAGTCTTAGGTGTCTTATAAAATTGTTAAGAAAGTTATGTCTCTCTCCAGGAGGTGGCCCCTCTTTGAGATTAAACATGTTGATCAAACAAGGTGGTGTGTGTCTGTCACTATCAATAATGATAGGTTCTATTTTTTTATTGGTAAGGGTTTTTTCTTTTTCTTTAACTGCCTTATCAAATATAGAGTTGGCTACGTATTCAAACGGTCGATCCGCACTGATCCCTTCCGAGCTTAAACGAATACACTCATCTACTGAGGGCAAGTTTAGAGGAAGTAATACCTTATACCTTCTAGTTTTTAAATGGAGAGATCCGTTCACTCTCCACATTTGTCTGGTTTTATAAACGGCTTGATCAATTTTATTACTGTATTCCACTGCGATCTTTTTTGCTATATCATTACAACGTGGATGTGTTATTTTAAATGGCATTAGGATGTGGAATCCTTTTGAGCCAGAAAAAAAAACGTATGGGTTCACTTGAAAATCGGACATTAATAAATCTCGAATATCGAGTGTTATCCCACACGCTTCTTCTAAATTCTTAGAATCGATGTCAAAGTATAACGGACACGAAACTTGTGTATCGGTGGAATAGTCCGCTATGCTTAAAAAGATCTCGTGTGAACTACGATGAGTGGAGATGACACTAATTGCCTCGCTGTCATCAACCAAACTGTTAACCAAAATCTTCCCATCAATTCCTCGAACTAAAATATATCTCATAACTTTTTAAAATGGTATATCCATCCCAGGTGCAGTTGTTTTACCTGGCTTGCCTCTCATATTTCTCCAGTTGAGATATCTATTTTCACACTCAGAGAAATGAGTCTTAGCTGAAAACTCTTGTCCAACCAATTGCATAACCCAACCTTTCTTCTTAAGAGCTTCCACCCCCAACCAAGTAGAAAGCAATAGCTTTACTGATTGTTTGTTAAAGTATTGAGCTTTCCCTTTGCCATTCAGAGCAGTAATCTGGTCTTCAGTTAAAGGGCCACCTTTAAGATCCATAGTAAAATAGTGCCATACACTTTTACCTTCATTAGCACCGTTAAGTACTGTACACCTACATACCAATTGATTTTTGGCAGCATCTTCTTGAACACTGGTAACTTTAAAACTTACCTTTGTTCCAGCAGATACTCCTGACCAATCGACAGGTAACATCTTCTCGACACCAACTAGATCGGCATCTGTAAAAACTAAATCCATAATAACCTCCTATGATTATTTGATAGGCATTATTGCCTTGGTTTAATTTAATGGGGTTTCTAATTCGTCTTTTACTGATTCGTACATACCGCAAAAATTATCATCCATAAATGGTTCTATATCATTTGGGTTATAGTCGCTATCTAGAAACCGACCATACCTAACTTTAAGTGCCACTAATGTTTCTTCTCCTGCATGACAATTACTACATATCATTCCTTCTTTCCCACTAATCGTATTAGCATATCTGATGGGATCATAGTCGGGATGTGTCTCTTCGGCTATAACTAGCTTTTTAACATAGTCGGCAATCCAGGTGATTTCATTTACCGAAAATTTACCAGCTAACTTCTTCATCCTCTTCCATGTTTTTTCCTCAAGATACTTCATCCAGTCTTCCGATTGAAAACGATTCTCTCTTTCTGCTTTTTCTAACATTACTTGTTTGGTTGCTCCCACTGTTTTCTCCTTTGGCCGTAGTTTCATTACAGCTCCTTTAATACATTGTGAATAACTTCATAGTTATTCAGTTCAAAAGTTTTTAATTTTCCGAGGTGACCCATCCTATTCTTTGCGATGTTTCTCGCACACCCTTCGGTTTGGATATAGTAATTAACCTTCCCATCTTTCAACTGACTGTCGTGATATAAAACAAGATCAAAGAATCCTGGGAGTTGGAATCTAAACCCTCCCTGAACAAGTGGCCACACCTTAGTGATGCCGCTTACCTCATCTGTTGACTCTCCCGACAGAGCTGTAAAGTGAACAGACGTTGGAGACTTTAAACAAATGGTATCCACAACTGCTGTCATAGTAGTATTAATTTCTCCCCATTCTCTAATAGAAAGTGTCTTAGGTTTCAATGCCAAAGCACTAAGAGTATCGCCCATCGGAACTTTTAGTATCTCATCTATTAATAGTCGTTGCAATCTTGTGATAGAATCTACCACCAAGTAAGTGTATTTCTT